>Ga0302320_10012021_pt1 | contig 18230 bp, 18 predicted proteins | sample Bog_T0_3_FD_202130 | JGI IMG/M metagenome (GOLD analysis project Ga0302320, IMG submission 202130) | Peat permafrost microbial communities from Stordalen Mire near Abisko, Sweden - Bog_T0_3 | ecosystem: Environmental > Terrestrial > Soil > Wetlands > Peat | place: Sweden: Abisko, Stordalen Mire...
CACATTCTTGTCCTCCGCCTGGGCGAGCAGCCGCTCATAGCGGTGCTCGCGCTGGGCGCCCGTCGTGATCTCGATTCCGCGCCAGAGCAGGTCATAGCTCTTGGTGAGGCTTTCATCCTCCGCATGACGCATGTGGTAGAAGGGCCGCACCGTCGTCGGGTAGTCGGTCACGAACGCGAACTCGTGGCCCCGCTGCTCGGCGATCAGCGCGGAGAGGGCACGCTCGCTCGGCGGGTCGAGGTCGTGGCCCGTCCCCGGAGCGTCATGACCGTTCTCGCGCAACAGCGCCTTGGACTGCTCGAGCGTGATCCGCGGAAACGGCACGCTCGGCACCACGACCTCGGTGTCGAAGGTCTCTTCGATCTCCGCGCCGTGGACCTCCTTCACGACGCCCAGCACGTGGGCCAGCCAGCGCTCCTCAAATGACATCACGTCATCGTGTGAATCGATCCACGAGATCTCGACATCGACGCTCGTGAACTCCGTGTCGTGGCGAGAGGTGAAGGAGGGATTCGCGCGGAACACGGGACCGACCTCGAATACCCGCCCGAAGCCGGCCGCCATCGCCATCTGCTTGTAGAACTGGGGCGACTGCGCGAGGTAGGCGGTGTCCTCGAAGTAGTCCACCCTGAAGAGCTCCGCGCCGGACTCTGAGGCGGAGCCCATCAGCTTGGGCGTGTGTATCTCGATGAACCCCTGCTCGTGCCAGAACTCCCGCATCGCGCGATCGACGGTCGTCTGCACCTCGAAGATGAGGTGACGATCGGGGCGGCGGAGGTCGAGGTAGCGCCAGTCGATCCGCTTGTCGAGGGCCGAGTCCGCGGCGATCGGCAGCTCTGGCTCGGCAAGCGAATCCACCTCGAGCTCCTCGAGCCGCAGCTCGATCCCACCGAGCTTCACGCGCTCGTCCGCGACGACGGTGCCGGTGACCGTGACCGCCGACTCGGCCGTCAGCGCCGAGACCGCCTCGTTCAGCGCGGTGGCCGGCTCGTCGCGGGTGAGAATCACCTGGGCAAGGCCGCTTTCATCGCGGATCACGATGAACTGCATGCGCTTCTGATCGCGCAGCGCGTTGACCCAGCCGCGGATCGTCACCTGCTCGCCGATCTTCTGCCCCAGCTCGGCTATCAGCGTGCGCGTCACGCCAGTGGACACTATCCGAGCGGCCTACTCCGGCGCGTCCGGCGCGATCTCAACAGAGACCGACAGCTCATCGCCGTCGAGTAGCTCGATCTTCGCGATTGCACCGGCGGCCCGCAGGTCCTCCAGCCCGAGTGAGAGCGCGGCGAGTCGCTCCGGCGTATCCGTGACGGCGAGGCGCTGCACCGGGGCGCGCATCCCGTGGCGCCCGTCGGACTTCGCCTTGCGCACCGCCCTCAGCACATCCGCGGTCAGCTCGAGCGCGAGATCCTCCTGGGCGCGCCCGTCGCGACGCGCGGCGCCGGGGAGCGCCTCGCCCCGCTCGCCGAGCAGCGCTGTCAGCTCGGAGCTCTCGGGCCACGCGGCGCGGTGGATCGAGCCGGTCTGCCACCAGGACCACACCTCCTCACAGACGAACGGCAGGACCGGCGCGAACAGTCGCTGCAGTACCGATAGGGAAAGCCGCAGCGCAAGGCTGACCGAGTCGGCGGCCCCCGGCGCGGGGTCATACCGCCGCCCCTTCACGAGCTCGAGGTAGTAGTCGCAGTACCACCAGAAGAACTCCTCCGTGCGCTCGAGCGCACGCGTGTAGTCGTAGGCATCGAAGCTCTGCGTCGCATGCTCGACAACCTCCGCCAGACGACCCACCAGAGCCCGGTCCAACGGGTGGGTGAGCTCGCTTCCCGGCGGCGGCAGCTCGGCGAGCGCGAACTTCGAGGCGTTGAGGATCTTCACGGCGAGGCGACGGCCGACCTTCATCTGCTGAACCTCGAATGCCGTATCTGTGCCCGGGCGCCCGCGCGCGGACCAGTAGCGCGCGGCATCCGCCCCGTGCTCCTCGAGCAGGTGCATCGGTGTGACGACGTTCCCCTTGGACTTGGACATCTTCTTGCGATCCGGGTCGAGCACCCAGCCGGAGATCGCGGCATTGCTCCACGGAAGGACGCCCGCATCCAGATGCGAGCGGAGAATCGTCGTGAACAGCCAGGTCCGGATGATGTCGTGAGCCTGGGGTCTCAGGTCCATCGGGAAGACTCGCGCGAAGAGATCCTGATCCTCGCCGGCGCGCCCCGCTATCTGGGGGGTCAGCGAGGAGGTCGCCCAGGTGTCCATCACGTCGGGGTCGCCGATGAACCCCCCCGGAACGCCCCGCTGCGATGGCTCATAGCCATCGGGCACGTCGGTCGATGGATCGACCGGAAGGCGCTCGCCGGAGGGCACGATCGGCTGCTCATGGAGGATGGCGCCGCTCGAGTCGATCTCATACCAGACGGGAAAAGGCACGCCGAAGAAGCGCTGCCGGCTGATGCACCAGTCGCCCGTCAGCCCGTTCACCCAGTCCTCGAACCGCGCGCGCATGTACGGGGGATGCCATTGGAGCTCCTGGCCGCGCTCGATCAGCTCCGCGCGGTGATCGAGCGTGCGGATGAACCACTGGCGGCTGGTCACGATCTCAACCGGCCGCTCGCCCTTCTCGAAGAACTTCACAGCGCGCATGACCGGCTGAGGCTCGCCGATGAGGTCGCCCGAGCGCTCGAGCATCTCGACCATGCTGCGACGCGCCTGATTGATCGTCCGGCCGCTCAGCTCCGAATAGCTCGCACGGGCGCGGTCCACGTCCGCCGACTCCCAGCCGGGCGCGCCCCAGGGTATGTCCATCAGGCGCCCATCCTGCCCGAGGATCGCGCGGACGGGCAGCGAGAGCTCGCGCCACCAGACGACGTCGGTAAGGTCGCCGAAGGTGCACACCATCACGAGCCCCGTGCCCTTCTCGCGCTCGACGAGCGGGTGCGTGAGCACGGGCACGCTCGTTCCGAACAGCGGCGTCTGCACGTCCGTGCCGACGAGCTCTGAGTGGCGCTCATCGTCAGGGTGCGCCAGCAGCGCGACGCACGCCGCGATCAGCTCCGGCCGCGTTGTCTCGATCAGCGCCTGCGACCCCTCGCCACCGGCGGGCGTGGCGAAACGCACACGATGCATCGCGCCGGGCCGCTCGCGATCCTCGAGCTCGGCCTGCGCGACGGCCGTCTGGAAGTCGACGTCCCACAGCGTCGGCGCCTCCAGCTGATAGGCCTGCCCGCGCTCGAGCAACCCGAGGAACGAGCGCTGGGAGATGCGCTGGGCGAGCGGTGAGATGGTCGTGTAGGTCATCGACCAGTCGACCGACAGGCCGAGCTTGCGCCACAGCGCCTCGAATGCCTGCTCATCAGACTCCGTCAGCGCGAGGCAGAGCTCGACGAAGTTCGGCCGCGAGACGGCGAGCGGCTCCTTCTCCGATGGCTCTTCCGGCGGCGTGAAGCCCGGCTCATACGCGACGGATGGATCGCAGCGCACGCCAAAGTGGTTCTGCACGCGACGCTCCGTCGGCAGGCCGTTGTCGTCCCATCCCATCGGATAGAAGACCGCCTTGCCGCGCATGCGCTGATAGCGCGCGATCGCGTCCGTGTGGGTGTAGGAGAAGACGTGCCCGACGTGCAGCGAGCCGCTCACCGTCGGCGGCGGTGTATCGATCGAGTACACGCCCTCGCGCGGAGCCGAGCGATCGAAGCGAAACACGCCGTCGCGCTCCCATACCTCCGCCCACTTGGCCTCGAGCCCGTCGAGAGTCGGGCGCTCCGGTACGCGGGGGGAGACTTCTCTTAGCTGCTCTGCGGGCAAGTGGTGATCGTATCCGCCCCCTGCAGCATCAGCTGAGGAGCTCGATCCGCGCTTTGTGGCCGGGGGCGGACGCAAGCCGCGCGTCGCAGGTGATCAGCGGAACGGCGAGCAGCTCGGCGAGGGCTACGAACGTGGCGTCGTAAACGGTGAGGTTGTGACGCAGCTCCCACACGCGGTCGCCCAGCGGCTCGTGCGGGTAGCGGACGAGCGCCAACTCGCCGAAGTCGCTGCGAGCGTCAGCTGCACGCTCATCGCTGATCTCGCCACTGATTGTCATCCGCCGCAGCGCGTGAAGGAGCTCGGTGTCGATGAGGTGCGGCCCGTGGAGGTCACCATCCTCGGCGAGCCGCTCCTCCAGGCCGGGTATGCGCGGACGCGCCACGAGCGCGTTCAGAACAGCGGAGGTGTCGAGAACGAGCACCGCTCAGTCGCGGTCGCGACCGGCGCGAATCGCGGCGACAACCGCCGAGCCGTCCGCGCCGCCCGCTCGCGAGCTTGCGCGCTGCAGCAGCTCGGCGACCGGTGGACGCTCGGCGACCCGCTCGAGCTCACCGAGCGCGAAGTCCGACAGCGAAACGCCGGTCGCTGCAGCGCGGGTGCGCAGCACGCGGTGGACATCGTCTGGGACGTTACGAACCTGGATCGTCTTCACTCTCAAATGGTACCGCATTGCATGTGAGACACCCAAATCACACCCAATTGCCGGTCACCTCCGCTCGCCGGTTGGCCGAGCAGCGGTTGACGCACCCGGTCCGCCCGCGACCGGTGCAATTTCGTCCAGCCGGTCAAGAATCGCCTTCAACCCGCCCTCCGTGTGCAGATCGAGACGGTCGAGGATCGACTCGGTGTCTTTGAATGTGTGTTCCGCCCTCGCGTCTGAGGCAATGCTCTGGACGTTCTGCCCGACCATGATCACGGACAGCAGGACGAGCTGCAGGAAGGTCTGGGCGATCCAGGCGATGAGTCCCTCGCCGCCCGGTTTGAGCGCCGGCCCGAGTCCGAGCAGGGCGATCACCGCGAACAGGTATGCGCACCACATCGTGCCGACGAGCCGCGTGATCAGGACCGCGAACTTCGCGTTGAATCCGTCGACCTCGGACATCGCCTCCCTGACCATCCGTGGGCTTGGGTGCACGGCCTTCGCGAGATGCTCAGCCCTTGCGACCTTGGCTCTCGCCTCCGCGGCGGTGACGGTCATCGATCTCCTTAGGCGGTTGCGGTTCGCTCCCTGCCGCGTGAGCTAGGAGCGCGACGGCGGCAGTGCGTCCTGCTCGCCCTGCACGGGTGTACCGGAGGGGTCGGACGCAAGCTCCGCGCGCAGGACGGGCGAAGCCGCCTCGGAGCCGCTCCTCGCCGCGTCGGACCCGCCGGTGGCCGCCTCGAGTGCCGCTCGCGCGGCCCCGAGCACCTCATCCAGGCGCGCTTTCTCGGCGCCGTCGGCAATCGAGCCATTGCGAGGCTGCCCGGCGCCGATCAACGGTGCGAGGACGTCCATCGGCAGCGGGAAGACGATTGTCGAGCTCTGGTTGTTGGAGACCTCGATCAGCGTCTGCAGATTGCGCAGCTGAATCGTGACGGGGTTGCGGCTGATCACATCGGCGGCGTCGTTCAGCCGGGCGGCCGCCTGGAACTCGCCCTCGGCGTTGATGATCTTCGCGCGCCGCTCGCGCTCGGCCTCGGCCTGACGGGCCATCGCGTGCTGCATGCGCTCGGGAATCTCGACGTCCTTGATCTCCACAGCGGTCACCTTCACGCCCCAGGGCTCGGTCTGGTCGTCGATTATGTGCTGGAGCGACTCGTTGAGCCGCTCGCGCTCTGAGAGCAGCGCATCGAGCTCGGCCTTGCCGAGCACCGAGCGAAGCGTCGTCTGGGCGATCTGCGAGGTCGCCGCCAGCACGTTCTCGATCTCGACCACCGACTTGGTCGGATCGATCACCCTGTAATAGGCAACGGCTGTCACGCGCGCGGGGACGTTGTCGCGCGTGATGATCTCCTGGGCTGGGATTTCGAGCGTGACGGTGCGCAGGCTCACGCGAACCATTCGGTCGACCATCGGCATCAGGTAGATGAGGCCCGGCCCGCGCTGGCTAGTTACGCGGCCGAGGCGGAAGACGACCCCGCGCTCGTACTCGCGCAACACCCGCACCGATGCCCCCGCCACCGCGATCGCGGTCACCGCGATGAAGACGAGCACGAGGGCAAGCGCGAGAATCACAGGATCAGCTCCCACTCCTCGGCGCGGCGCACCGACAGCGTCAGCCCGCTGACCCGCTCGACAACCACGGAGTCGCCCTCGCGGAGCTCCGGCGGCTCGGCGTCGGCCGGCTGGTGGCGCGCCCGCCAGAGCGCACCGTCGACGAACACCTGTCCGGCGGACTCGCTCCATCCGCGCACCACGCCGATCCGCCCACACAGTCCGTCGGCGCCCGCCTGGACTCGAACCCGCTGCGAGCCCGTCGCCCTGCGCGTGGAGAGGACCGTCCAACCGCCGGCCGCTGCTCCGAGTCCGATGCCGACCGGCACGGCCACTGCGGCGGCACCGCCGAGCGAGGCGACGACGATGATTCCCCCGGCGACCAGTGCTGCACCGCCGGCCACTCCGAGCACGAGACCGGGCACGTGCGCCTCGGCCACCACCAGGATGGCGCCTATGAGCAGTAGCACGAAGCCGAGTGCGGTCATGTCAGATCCTCCAGAGAATGATACGCAGCGGGAGCGCCCGCGGATGCATCTGGCGAACGATTGAGAAGTCCCGATCAGGAAGGGCTTCGCCCGTCCTCAACGCGGCGTCTTCAATCAGGGTTATGGACGATCAGGACCGAGCGCGCCGAGTGCCCGGCCACGGCCGCCGAGACGCTGCCGAGCAGGTGACCCGAAAGCCCGCTGCGCCGGTGGGAGCCGAGCACGATGAGACTCGCGTTGCATTCCTCGGCGGCCGCGACGATCCCCTTCCAGGTTGGCGCCCCTTCGATCGCCATGCTCTCCGTCTGGAACCCGGCCTCCTCTGCCAGCGACGCTCCGTGTGTGGCGGTCTGCTCCGCCGCCCTGCGCACCTCGCCGGCGTTGTCGGCATCGAAGTGCTGCTCGCCGGCGGGTACGAATCCAACATCCGCCGGCTGCCAGACGCAGAGGATCAGCGCGTGCCGCCCGGGCGCAAGCTGACGGCCGGCCTGTTCGATCGCGAGCTTCGCAAGCTCGGAGCCGTCATAGGCGAACAGCACTGGGCCGATCGACGCCGCGGGCGCTCCGTCCTCGTCACCGGAAGACGCCATGTCAGGCGGCGCTCTCGGTGGCCGGGTTGGTGGCAACCGGGTGTCGGCGAACTCTCGCAAGCAGCGGAGGCGAGTACCACGCAGGGGCCTCCCCTTCCAGGAACCTGTCGATATCCGGGGCCTGCGGGCGCGCCCCGCCGAGGGCGTAGATCGTGACACCGAGCCCGGCGCCGCCGAGCGCGATCCCGAGGCCGATCCACAGCGCGTCGCTGGTGCCGGCGTCGAGGCCGCCGCCGACGGTCGCGGCGAAATGGGCGAAGATCGGCGCGATCATGAAGGCGGCCACCGCCCGCATGAGCTCGACGATCGCGAACACGCGCTGGAGGTTGGCCGAGGGCAGCGAGAAGCCGGCGACAAACAGCGCGGGCGCGACGGTCGCGCCGAGACCGATCCCTGTCAGGCCAGAGCCGACGAGCGTTGCGGCTTCGCTCGAGGGCACGCCGATGAGGAAGACCGCTATGCCGGCGGCGAGAAACACCATGCCCGCCAACGGGAGGTAATGAATGGCCCGCCTGGTGATCACGAAGCCGAGGACGAACGCGGTGATCACCGCGCCTGCAACCTCGGGCAGATAGAGCAGACCCACGTGAAGCGGCTTGTAACGTGCCGTCAAAGCGGCTGCCGTGAGCGCGGTCGCCGACACAGATGCGGCCGCCGCGAACAGCGCCACGACGATGCCCGCGACAGGCATCGTGCTGGTCAGCATCGAGCGGATCGTCAACAGCGGCTGCTTTGCACGGAACTGGTAGACGATCAGCACGACGATCAATGCCAGGCCTCCCAGCAACGGCACAATCGTCTCGCCGTTGAGGAAGGGGTGAGTCAACAGCTCCGAGGAGCCGAAGAAGGCGGCCACGCAGCCGGTTGCCGCCAGTGCGATCGCCGGCAGATCGGTGGGCGAGTCGGGGTTCGCCGGGGGTGCGTCCTCGAACGTCAGGAAAGCCAGGACGAGCGCCATGGCCGCGACGCCGGCGACGATCCAGAAGAGGGGCCGCCAGGCGTGAGACTGTGCCTGCAGCCCGCCGATCGTCGGGCCGAGCGCAACCGCCCCGAAGATGCAGATGTTCATGACCATCGCCGTGGTCCGCAGCTTGCTCGAGGGGAAACCGATCGCCAGCGGCGGTACCGCCGCGATGAGCAAAAGGCTCGTGCAAAGGCCCTGGAGCACGTGGCCCGCGATGTACATGCCCGGATCCTGTGCGCCCGCCGCCAGCAGCGACCCGACCACGAGCAGAACGGCGTAGGCGATCATCATCCTTCTCTGCGGAAGGTGCTGGGCGAACTGGACCGAGAGCACCGTGCCGACCGCGTATCCGGCATTGCCCATGCCCGAGCCCAGGCTCATCATCTGAAGGCTCGCGTGCAGGTGTTTGGCGATGATCGGCGTCAGCGGGCCGAGCGCAGCCGAAAGCGCCAGATAGGGGACCAGCGCGAATATCACCATGGCCCCGACCGCGACATAGCGGCCGGCGAGCGGGCCCTGGCGCATCAGCAACCACCACCCGGCGCGGCGTGTAGATAGTCGTTACGTGGAATCCGACTACCCTAGCGGAATGGTCATTCCGTCCCAACCCGATCTGCCGGCAGACGTTTGCTGGGCCGACCTGAGCGCACAGGAGAAGCACACGCGGCTGCTGCGCGCGGCGGGAGAGGTGTTCGCCCGCGAGGGCCTCGACGCGCCGATGCCGGCGATCGCCGCGGCCGCCGGCGCGGGGATCGGCAGCGTCTACCGGCAGTTCCCCTCAAAGGAAGACCTTCTGGCGGCGCTCGTCGTCGAGCGCCTGAGGGACGCGGGGATCCGAGCCGAGCGGGCGCTCGGGAGCTCAGACGGCCCATGGATGGCGCTCGTCGCGCTGCTGCGGACGCTGGCCGAAGAACAGGTCGGCGATGACGTCCTTGGCGAGGCGCTCGCGACGGTCTCCGAACATCCGGCCGTGGAAGAGGCGATCGGGGAAACGATGGTTGCGATCGAGCGCCTACTGGCGGCCGCGCGCGCCGAGGGGAGCCTGCGCGGCGATGCGACGGGGCTCGATGTGCGCCTGATCCTCTCAGCGACGCGGGCTGCTGGGCAGCTCGGCCGAGACGCATGGCGGCGAATGCTCGAGCTTGGGATCGACGCGCTTCAGGCGGGCGCCGCAGAACCCTGACTTCGGGGTTGCCCGTCCAGCTCCTGGAGGAACGTTTCGAGCGCGTTTGCGAACACGTCGTTGTCGTCACCGGCGACCATGTGCCCGGCGGCCGCGACGTCGACAGCGCGGGCCGTCGGGATCAGCCGCAGCATGTCGGCCAGGCCGGCATCGCTGACGACATCGGACTCCACGCCGCGGACGACGAGCGTCGGGACCGTGATGCCCGCGGCGGCGGCGCGCAGGCGGGCGGGATCGATTCTCCGCTGGGGCTCGTCGTCGATGCGCATGAAGGCCGGATCCCAATGCCAGTGCCAGCGTCCGTCCTCGCCGAGCCGCACGTTCTTGCGCAGCCCGTCGAGGTTTTGCGGGCGTTTGCGCAGAGGGTTGTAGGCGGCGATTGCATCCGCCACCTCCTCGAGTGATCCGAACCCCTCGGGGCTCGCGGTCATGAAGTCGCGGATGCGCTCGACGCCGGGGCGCTCGACGGCGACGACGACATCGACGAGCACGAGCCCTCTCGCGATGCCGGGGTGCTCGCCGGCGGCGGTGAGCGCGGTGATCCCGCCGAGGGAGGCCCCGACGAGCACCGGCGCCTGGTGCAGCGTCCCGACGAAGGCGATCAGATCTCCGACGAACGCACCGAGCGAGTAGTCCCCGTCGAGCGCCCAGTCGCTCTCGCCGTGGCCGCGCGCGTCGAGCGCGATGGCGGTCCGTCCGTGTTCTGAGAGCCGGCGGGAAGTGCGTCCCCAGGAGTGGCGCGTCTGGCCGCCGCCGTGGAGCAGGATCACGGTCGCCGCGTCAGGTCCTCCCTCCCAGCGCTCACCTCTCAAGCGCACGCCGGTCCCGTCGAAATCGAAGGGCTGAGGCGAGGCGCCCATCTCAGCCGTTCCGCTGCAGATCGCGCGCGATGACCATCCGCTGAATCTGATTGGTGCCCTCGAAGATCTGCATGACCTTTGCCTCGCGCATCATGCGCTCGACGGGGAAGTCCTTCGTGTAGCCGTATCCGCCGAGCACCTGAACCGCGTCGGTGGTGACCCTCATCGCGGCATCTGTGGCGACGAGCTTTGCGATGCTCGCCTGGCGGCTGAAGGGCAGGCCATGATCGCGCCGACGCGCCGCCTCGAGCGTCGTGGCGCGCGCCGAGGAGACGGCGGCGGCCATGTCTGCCAGCAGGAAGCCGAGGCCCTGGTGCTCGATGATCGGCCTGCCGAAGGTCTCCCGCTCGCGCGCGTAGACGACCGCGTGATCGAGCGCGGCCTGCGCCAGGCCGACGGCGACGGCCGCGATGCCTAGCCTTCCGCTGTCGAGCGCCTGCAGCGCGATCGCAAGGCCGTCTCCCTCCCCGCCGATCAGCCGCTCGGACTCCAGCTCGACGCCGTCGAGGTCGAGCGTCGCGGTCGTCGATCCCGTCAGTCCCATCTTGCGCTCGGGCGCCCGCACTGACAATCCGGCGGCGTCGCCCGGCAAGAGGAAGCAGGAGATGCCGCGTGAACGGTCATCTGACGTACGCGCGAAGAGGGTGTAGAAGTCTGCCTCACCGCCGTGGGTGACCCAGGTCTTGCTGCCGGTGATCCTCCAGGAATCCCCCTCGCGCGCGGCGCGCGTCTTCATCGCGGCGGGATCCGAGCCGGCATCGGCCTCCGAGAGGCAGTAGCCCCCCAGCAGCCCGCCGGCGAACATCTCGGGAAGCCAGCGCTCCTGCTGCTCGGGAGAGCCGCGAGTGGCGAGCGGATAGCACGACATCACGTGGACGCTGAGGCCGACGCCGACGCTCGCCCACGACCCGGCGAGCTCCTCGAGCGCCTGCAGGTAGACCTCATAGCTCTGACCACCGCCCCCCTGGGACTCGGGGTAGGGCATCGCCAGCAGCCCGAGCGAACCGAGCCGGCGGAAGAGCTCGCGGGGGAAGCGCGCGGACTCCTCGGCCTCGGCCGCGGCGGGCGCAAGTTCGGCGCCGGCGAGAGCGCGAACCATCGCGACGAGCTCCTCCGCCTCTGTTGACGGCAAGAGCCGCTCGGCAGGCACGGAAAAAGCTTATGGCACTGCGACCGGGCTCTGCGAGGGGCCCTCGAGCGGCTCTCCGTCGCCGGTGATCGCGAGGGCCTTGGGCGCCCTGTAGTGATAGTTGCCGCTGCCCCTCATCAGCGACGCCCCGGCGGCGATCAGGCAGGCCGTGATGGCGAAGATGAACGTCTCGTGGAGGCCCGTTTGGAACGGGCCGGAGATCAGGTGGGGGAAGAACGAGCGGCCGGTGAGCGTCGCCCGGTTTGCGGCGGAGAGGGAGGCGAGCACGTGGGGCCCGACGAAATGCTGGATCGGGTTATAGCCGAGGAAGGCGGCGAACAGGATTGAGACGGGCGGCAGGTGGGCGATGCTGTGGGCGGTCGAGGCGACGACGCCATGGGCCTCGAGGCCGGCGGTCATCGTGTGCGGCAGGCGCGTCGCCAGGCCGAGAATCATCAGCGTGAAGAAGATCCCGATGGAGATCACCTGGGCGGAGTTCTGGAAGGTCTGGTTCATGCCGCCGCCGGCGCCGCGGTCTGCGGCGGGCAGGCTGTTCATCACTGCGGCGCGGTTGGGCGAGGCGAACATGCCCATCGAGACGCCGTTGAGCGCGAGGATCGCCGCGAACACCGGGAAGGGGAAGTCGATCGGCAGGAGGATCAGCAGCCCGAAACTCAGGGCTGCGCCGAGCATCCCCCCGGTGGCGAACCAGCGGGCGCCGTAGCGGTCTGAGAGATACCCGGAGGTGGGCCCGGCGATGAGCATGCCGACGGTCAGCGGGAGGATGTAGATGCCGGCCCAGAGCGGCGTTTCGTTGAAGCTGTAGCCGTGCTGCGGCAGCCAGATGCCCTGCAGCCAGATGATCAGCATGAACATCAGTCCCCCGCGCGCGACGGCGGAGAGGAAGGTGGAGAGCGTCCCGAAGGTGAAGGCGCGGATGCGGAACAGGGGCAGGCGGAACATCGGCTCCTTCACGCGTCGCTCGATCGCGAGGAAGGCGGCGAGGAACGCTACGCCGGAGCCGAGCAGGGCGAGCACGCGCGGGCTGCCCCAGCCGGTCGCGTCGCTGCCGTAGGGCCTGATCCCGTAGGTGACGGAGACCATGATGAGGATCAGCCCGAGGGCGAAGGTGAGGTTCCCCCACCAGTCGATGCGGGCCGGCCGCGGCTTTGAGCGCTCCTCGAGCTTCAGGTAGGCCCAGACGGTCCCGAACAGCCCGACCGGGACGGAGATGAGGAACACCAGGCGCCAGTCGATCGGAGCGAGCAGGCCGCCGAGGACGAGCCCGACGAACATCCCGCTGACGCCGACGATGTTGTTGATGCCAAGCGCCATCCCGCGCTGGTTCTCGGGGAAGGCGTCCGTGATGATCGCGGCCGAGTTGGCCAGGAGGAACGCCGCGCCGACCCCCTGCACGATGCGAAAGACGATCAGGTAGGTGGCCCCCTCGCGCCCGGTCATCCAGTCGACGGTGAGGATCAGCGAGGCGACGGTATAGATGACGAAGCCGAGGTTGAACATGCGCACGCGCCCGTAGATGTCCCCGAGCCGGCCGAGGCTGACGATCAGAACGCTTGAGACGACGAGAAAGCCGAGGATCATCCACAGCAGGTAGAAGCTGTTGGCGGGCAGCAGCGGGTCGAGCTTGATGCCCCTGAAGATGTCGGGCATCGCGATCAGCGTGATCGACGCGTCGAGCGTCGCGAGCAGCACCCCGAGGGTGACGTTGGAGAGCGCGATCCACTTGTAGCGGTCGTTCAAGATACACAGTTTACCTGTATATTCTCGTCCTTCGATGAGTCAGCCGGATATTCCCCTGATGGCGAGCGAACTGCGCGTCGTGATCGGGCAGCTCGTGCGTAGGCTGCGTGCCGAGCACGGCTTCTCGCTGGCCCAGGGCGCGGTGCTCGGCCGGCTCGACCGCGAGGGCGCGAGGAGCACGAGCGATCTGGCGAGCGCCGAGCGCGTGCGACCGCAGTCGATGGCCCAGACGGTCGCAGAACTCGAGGAGGGCGGTCTGATCAGCCGTCGCCCGGACCCGAAGGACGGGCGCAGAGCGCTGCTTGAGCTCACCCCAAAGGGCAGAGAGACGCTTGAGGGCGAGCGCCGCCTGCGGGTCGGCTGGCTGATCGAGGCGATCACCGAGCAGCTCACCGAGGAGGAGCAGGCGGCGCTGGGCGAGGCGGTGTCGCTACTGGCGCGGCTGGCTGACTCGTGAGCGGTCATCGCCCCGCATCCCACGCGGACGTATTGTTCTGAGCGTGTCAAGCGGACCGGCGAGATTGGAGCGAGACGGTGCGCTAGCCGTGCTGACGCTCGATCACCCGCCGCTGAATCTGTTCGACAGCGAGATGATCGAGGCGCTCGCGTCGCTGACGCAGGACCTCGCTGACGATCCGCCACGGGGTCTGTTGATCCGCGCGGAGGGACGCGTCGTCTCAGGCGGAGTCAACGTCAACATCTTCCACGGCCTGAGCCCTGGCGACGCGGCGACGATGTGGCACGGCGTGCTTGCGATCGCGCACAACGTTGAGGGGCTGCCCTGCCCGACGGTCTTCGCCGCCCACGCCCTGACGCTGACGGCGTCGTTCGAGCTGGCGCTCGCCTGCGACATCATCCTCGCGGCCGAGGGAGCGAGGTTCGGGCTGGTCGAGGCGCAGGTGGGAATCACCCCGGCGATGGGCGGGAGCCAGCGCCTGGCAGAGCGCGCGGGCCACGGTCGCGCCCGCGAGCTTGTGATGACGGGTGAGCTGTTTGACGCGGAGACGATGCACGCGTGGGGCGTCGTCAACCGGATCTACCCGGCGGCCGAGTTCGATGCGCTGGCACACGAGTTTGCGCAAGGACTGGCCAACGGTCCAACGCTCGCCCACGCCGCGACCAAGAAGATCATCCGTGGCTACCTCGATGGCGGGACGGCGGCGGCGGACGCCCTCGTGCCGGAGACGGTGGGAGCCCTGTTCGCGACGGAGGACACGCGCAACGCGGTCGAGACATTCCTCTCCGACGGGCCGGGGCGGGCGAGGTTCAGCGGCAGGTGAGGCTCGGCGCTGCGGGGGTCAGGTCCCGCGGTCGCTCGGAAACCGGCGCATCTCGTTGCGGAAGATCGTGCGCTTGTGCACCTCGTCTGGTCCGTCGGCGAGCCGCAGGGTGCGCAGTTGGGCGTACATCTCCGCAAGCGGGAAGTCCCCAGAGACGCCGGCCCCGCCGTGAACCTGGATCGCCCTGTCGATCACCTTGAGCGCCACCTGCGGGGCGGCGATCTTGATCGCGGCGATCTCGGTGCGCGCGTGGCGATTGCCTACCGTGTCCATCAGCCAGGCCGTCTTCATCGTCAACAGCCGAACCATCTCCAGCTCGATCCGCGACTCCGCGATCCAGTCCTGGATGTTCGACCGCTCGGAGAGCGGCTGCCCAAAGGTCACACGCCTCTGCGCCCGTTCGCACATCAGATCAAGCGCTCGCTCCGCCGCACCGATCGAGCGCATGCAGTGATGGATGCGGCCAGGCCCGAGCCGGGCCTGGCTGATCGCAAAGCCGTCGCCTTCGTTCGCGAGCAGCGCGCCGCGCGGGACCCGAACGTCCTTGAACTCGACTTCGGCGTGCCCCTCTCTGTCCTGGTAGCCGAAGACCGGAAGACTGCGAAGGATCTCGACACCCGGCGTGTCGAGCGGCACCACGAGCATCGACTGCTGCTTGTGGGGTGGTGCGTCGGGGTTCGTCTTGCCCATCACGATCAGAACCCTGCAGTGCTTGTGGAGGGCATTCGAGGTCCACCACTTGCGCCCGTTGATCACGAACTCGTCGCCGTCCCGCTCTATCCGGGTCTCGATGTTGGTCGCGTCTGAGGAGGCGACCTGAGGCTCCGTCATGGCGAACGACGAGCGAATTTCACCGGCCAGCAGCGGCTTCAGCCACTTCTCTTTGTGCTCCTCGGTCCCGTACAGAGTGAGCACCTCCATGTTCCCTGTATCGGGAGCGCTGCAGTTCATGGCCTCAGGCGCGAGGTGCATGCTACGTCCCGTAATCTCGGCAAGCGGCGCGTACTCGGCGTTCTTCAAGCCCGGTCCCCACTCCGCATGCGGGTGAAAGAGGTTCCATAGCCCTCGGCTGCGTGCCTCCTCCTTGAGTTCCTCAACGACCTGCGGCTGGTGGTTCGGATCCTCAGACGCGGCATCCATCTGCTGGCGATAGACCGCCTCGGCCGGATAGATCCGCTCGTCCATGAAGCCCTGCAAACGCTGTTGGAATTCCAAACAGCGATCGGTCAATTCAAAGTCCATCTATCCCCCAATCAAACGACACGAGTGACACGCCGCTCGATGTGCCGTGCAAGCGTCACCTCGGCGGCGACTCGAGCGGGTTGTAATGCTTGACATCGGGTGGCTCGGCGAAATAGGGCCCGATGAGGGCCCGCCACTGTTTGAAGAGCTCGCTACCCCAGAAGCGCTCGATGTGATCCTCAAGAGTGTTCCACTCGATCAAGAGCATGTAGGTGGAGGGCTCTTCGATGCCGCGTGAGACATTCAGCGATCGAAAGCCCTCGCTGCTTGAGAGCACCTCTCGCGCCCGTCCCAACGCAACCTCGAACTCGGCCTCCTTGCCCGGCTCTATCTTCATCAGTGCGCACTCAAGGACCATAGGGTGGTCTCACGGTAGCCGACGACGTAGGAGGTGTGGCAAGCTTGCGCCCTCGTGACACCCCTGCCCTTCGACCCGATCGCCGAGGCGAGCCGTCAGTGGAAGAAGCACTGGGGCGCCACGGCGGTGCCCGCGATGGCGGCGGTTACGTCGATCATGCGCGCGGAGCAGATCCTGATCGCCCGCCTGAACGAGCTGCTGCGGCCGTGGAAGCTGACCTTCCCCCGCTATGAGGGACTGATGCTCCTCTACTACAGCCGCAACGGCTCACTACCGCTCGGCAAGATGGGCGGTCGCCTCCAGGTTCACCCGACGAGCGTGACGAACATCGTCGACGGTCTGGAGGGACTCGGGTTCGTCCGACGGGAACGGCACGAGCTGGACCGCCGCACGACGCTCGCGTGCATCACCGAGGAGGGCCGCAGGGCGGCCGCGGCGGCTACGGAGACGCTGAACGAGGGCCGCTTCGGCATGGCCCCGTTGCGGAAGGGCGAACTTGAGGACATCTTCGACCAGCTGCGCCCGCTGCGCGAGAACGCCGATGGCTTTCAGAGCGAGGTCTAGCGCCTGATGGCAGCGTCTGCTCGGGAGATCTTGCATTCGCCCACCCAAATATGTGATACTCCAACTATCGTAACTCAGAGCTTTTCGAAGGCCTGTAGATGACGGCTCGTGTTACAGCCTCCACCACGACGCCGACCACCTACGAGGAGTGGCTCGAGGCATACGGCATCGAGCGCGAGCGCGATGCCCAATTTGTGACGCTGTCGGGAGAGGCGGTGCGCCCGCTCTACACCGAGGCGGATCTCCCCAACTCCGCTCACATTGGCCTGCCCGGTGGCTATCCGTTCACGCGCGGGGTCTACCCGTCGATGTACCGCGGGCGTCTCTGGACGATGCGCCAGTTCGCCGGCTTCGGCACCGCCGAAGACACCAACGAGCGCTTCCGCTACCTGCTCGAGCACGGTCAGACGGGCCTTTCGACGGCGTTCGACATGCCCTCCCTGATGGGCCACGACTCCGACTCCCCACGTTCGGAGGGCGAGGTGGGACGCGAGGGCGTCGCCGTCGACACGGTCGAGGACATGCGCACCCTGTTCGGCGGCATCGACCTCGGTGAGGTGAGCGTCTCGATGACGATCAACGCGCCGGCGGCGATCATGCTCGCCTACTACGTCGTCGCAGCCGAGCAGGCGGGCGTACCCGCCGACCGGCTCGCGGGCACGATCCAGGCGGACATCCTCAAGGAGTACATCGCCCAGAAGGAGTGGTGCTTCCCGATCGACCCGGCGATGCGGCTGCTCGGCGACATGATCGAGTGGTGCTCTCAGAACATGCCGCGCTGGCACCCCGTGTCGATCTCCGGCTACCACATTCGCGAGGCCGGCTCGACGGCGGCACAGGAGCTCGCATTCACACTGAAGGACGGCCTGACATATGTCGAGGAGGCGGTCGCGCGCGGCCTTGACGTCGACAACTTCGCGCCGCGCCTGTCGTTCTTCTTCAACGCACAGATCGACTTCTTCGAGGAGATCGCCAAGTACCGCGCGGCACGCCGGATCTGGGCACGCGAGCTGAGGGAGACCTTCGGCGCGAAGAACCCGAAGTCGTGGCTGATGCGCTTCCACACCCAGACGGCGGGAGTCTCGCTGACGGCCCAGCAGCCGCTGAACAACATCACGCGCACGGCGATCGAGGCGCTCGCGGGGGTGCTCGGTGGCACGCAGTCGCTCCACACCAACTCCTATGACGAGGCGCTCGCACTTCCGACGGAGGACGCGGTCCGCGTAGCCCTTCGCACGCAGCAGATCATCGCCCACGAGACAGGTGTCGCGAACACGATCGATCCACTCGGCGGCAGCTACTTCGTCGAGGCGCTGACGGACGAGATCGAGGCGAAGGCATATGAGTACTTCGCAAAGATCGACGAGCTCGGTGGAATGGTGGAGGCTGTCAAGCGGAGCTATCCACAGCGCGAGATCGCGGATGCGTCCTTCGAGCTGCAGCTGGAGATCGACTCCGGCCGGCGCGTCGTGGTCGGCGTCAACTCCTTCAAGGAGGGCGATGATGACTCGACGCCGCTGCTGCGGATCGACCCGACGGTCGAACGCAGGCAGATCGACCGCGTGCAGGGGGTCCGTGCGGGACGAGACGCATCGGCTGTGGAGCGCACGCTGGGCGCCCTGAAGCAGAGTGCCGCCAACGAGCACGAGAACCTGATGCCCCATCTGATCGACGCCGCACGCGCACGCGCCTCCGAGGGCGAGATCGTGCAGGCGCTCCAGGCCGTCTGGGGCGACTACCGCGACGTACCCGTGTTCTGACGGAGCTCGCCGCCCTCCCCGCACCCCTCGGGACCGCGCCCAGGCCCCGGCTTGCCGAT
>Ga0302320_10012024_pt1 | contig 18228 bp, 16 predicted proteins | sample Bog_T0_3_FD_202130 | JGI IMG/M metagenome (GOLD analysis project Ga0302320, IMG submission 202130) | Peat permafrost microbial communities from Stordalen Mire near Abisko, Sweden - Bog_T0_3 | ecosystem: Environmental > Terrestrial > Soil > Wetlands > Peat | place: Sweden: Abisko, Stordalen Mire...
TTTCCTAATAAAAGAAATTGATTCTGGGGCAGGTGAGATCATTTCAATCAATTCCTTATCATAACTAACAGAAAATTCACTCAGGAAAGGAGTTATTGAATCTTCCAAGAGGGTGATGATCTTCTGATTCATGTCTTCATTATCAGCTATGAACTCATATTTTCCTTTGCCTAATCTAGCCCCTTCCATAATGATTTCTCTTGAACATCCATTGCCTATCCCTATCGTATAAATTCGACTTTCTTCATTATTCCGCAAAATCAAGCTTAAAAGAGTATCAACATTCCCCACTTCTCCATCAGTCAACATGAAGATATTCTTTGGATGTTTATTTATTTTCTTGGATTCCAAAGCAAAAAGCAACGGTTTATAAAGCTCTGTCCCTCCCAAATCAGCTTTAATTTTGGGAATATCATGGTTAAGGACGTGATCAAGCAAATCTTCATCTATTTTCTGACTCTTATCGAAAAGACATTGATAATCGTTACCAAATCCGATGATATTTAAATAAGAGTCTGGTGGAAGTGATTTGACGAATAGTTTGAGGGCTTTCTTGGCCATATCGATTCTGTGGCCGCTCATAGATCCACTTCTATCCAAAATAAAGATGAATTCTCCTTTGGCTTTAAGCAAGTTTACTTCATAATTATCTTTGACTGAATCCTTCATGATAGCCTGAAAAGTATCTTCATCATTGCTGTCATTGAAATTTGGGAAAAAGCTCACCATAGAACAATAAGGGTATTGAATATCATCAATTTGAGATAATAAACAATTCGTTTCATTTATGGAAGCATATCGAAAGATCAAGGTGAAATCTTTATTTGGTAGCTCATTTTCATTCTTTAAATTGATTAAGAATTGTGTGCCTGCTGGATCTAATTTTTCTACTGTGATTTCATGACTTGTTGATCTAATGAAATTGGTTTCTGATGAGGAGTTTAATATCACCATCACCTTCCAATTATATCCTTTTTCCACCTGTGGGAAGTTCAAATTCTCCTCAATTTTCTCTTCATTCTTGCTGCTGTTGCGAGCCAATTGTTTTTTTGTGTTGGGTCCTTGCTTTGATTGATATCTTGGAGTGAGGGTTGAAGGAATTACTAATTTCCAAAATTTATTTAAGCACACATCAAGCTCATGTAAATATCCGAAAGTTATTTGGATTGGTTTGTTGGGCGGGATATTACCAATGTTGAACTTCATGACATCTTGAACTTTCTCATTGGATTCAGCATAGGCAACAGTGTTCCCCTTTGCTTTATTCTCAATATATTCAGCCTTGGCTTCATTCTTTTCTTTGATTTGTCCTAGCAGAATTTGACCATCGATTTGAGCCTCAAATTTATAAAAACATGCGTTGGATGCAATAGAGAAGAAATATTCAGTCTCAATGGGTTTGGAGGTTGTGTTGATATAATTTTGGGTGAGACAGATGAAGGCCAATGAATCAATTATCTCAATTGCGAATTCTATAGAAGTCAAAGGAATTTTCTCTTTGGTTCCTTTAATGTAAAGATCGCCTGAGGATGGGGATTTGGACTTATAATGTTGATGAGCTTTATAGCCTGATTCAACTTTAAAAAAGTGACGAAGGGCTGATTTTTGTTCTTTGTACATGTTGTTTTTTCAAATAAAAATTTATTTTTTAAAATTAAGAATGATGGATTTCGAAGAAGGCAATCAAATAAAATTTTATTATTTCTATCAGATTTTAATAGGTCAATATATATTTTTTTAGCAAAGAAAAATAATTTCAATACAAATTTAAAGAAAATTGTTATGTTCCTTTGTTTCTCAGGCTCGATTAAAAAAAAAATCCAAAGAAATTTTGATAAATTTGTTTGATTTTTCTCTATTTATTAAAAATTTCCTAAAAAACTTTCCACTTCTCCTTCCAAAATTCTCATGATAGCATCGCTGAACTTTTGGACAACGCTTTCTCCACACAACCCTGCAGTTTCCACCATTTGTTTAATAGAAATTGGTTGCGACAGGTCCTTAATCTCATAAACCTGCAACAATCCTTTCACGTTTTCCAAAATATGAACCGGGTCAAAAAATAACTCGCAGAACCCATTCAAAGCATAACATTTTGGATGTGAATCAAACGCCGTATCATGTATTTCTTGACAAGTGGTTGCTGGATCCCCTGCCAATGGCAAAAGAGTTTGTTTCAGACAAACTAAAGTTTTCTGAATCCATAATTTTCCCGAATCAGAAAATTCATTGAGGTATTCTAGGAATTTTTCACAATATTTATAGCCATAACCCATTGGATAACCATCAGGACCGCATGAATATTCATCTTCTAAGCATGTTTGATAGAAAGTACAGGTTTCGTCTGAGGATAAATCTTGGCAGGTCTGAGAGAAGGACAAGGAAAGGAAAGAGAAGAGGAACAAATAGATAAATAGATGGCTGGTCATTTTGGATTGAGGAATATTTTGCAGGAAAAGAAATTATAATTTATTTCTGATTATAATTAAATATATAGTGCCTTTTTGAGCCTAGGCAAACAGATTTCCAATCCAACAAAAATAAAATTATAATATTAAATATATATAATCTTTTGGAAAAATATAAAAAATTAATTTTCTTTTTATGTTTTTTTTTTTGCATAACTCATTAAAAATACCATCTTTAAAGAAAAACTAAAAAACGCCTTTGGTTTGAAAACTTTTCCCCAAAGCCCAATACCAAGCCTTATCTGAAAGTATCGCTCCTCTCTCTTTTGCAATTTTTCTGAACTTCTCACAAATGTTTCCCTCAATTTCCACCAAACTTATCTTTTTATCGTTTTCCAATTTCAGAAACTCATCATCATCAACCTTTATCTTTGCACTGACAGCTCTCGATCGTTTAGTGCAACAGGCTGGATCAGAATAGATATTAGGAACTTTATCCACATTTTCCAACAATTCAAACGTTTTCAAAGGAAATCCTGTAATTTCACTGAATTTTTGTTCTAAACTTGCCTTAAAATCGTCATCTTTTATCTCAAAGCCAGGAAATTCAACAATATATCTATCCAGTGGAGGACTAAATTCATAAAACAGAAAAGTCCATAAATTTTGAGAGACTTGCGAGCCTCCTCTTTCCAATAGAGGAATTAAAGTACAATCCTCAAATCCCAATTGAGAAAATTTTATCGGTTCTAAGCTCTCATAATTTTTGATAACTTTCTCACCAACTGTGAAGTCTACAAGATAAAAAGCGAATTTATTTCCAGAAGCTATGAGAGTTTTATTCAAAAACTTGCTTTCTATATCTTCACCACTTCTTTTCATTGATTATCTAATTTTTAGTATTTTTCTATTATATAACAAAGTTTTGGGAGCTTAAGAATTAATTGTTTTAATACTTCCTTTTCTTTAAATATCTGCACTTTTCTTTTTATTATATTTAATATTTCGTTTTTTCATTTTTAACTTAAATTTTCTTATAACTATTAAAATCTTGAATTTTTAAAGCTCATGCCCTTTCTTTACAAAAAATAAGGCAGCACATTTCTTGGATTCACACTTTTCATGCTTTCCTGCACCGCGTTAAACACTGAGAACTTTCTTTCCAAATTCTCATCAATAGCAAGGATCGCTGCGACATTTCCGCATCTATAACAATAATTGGGAGCACTCCATACCGTCACCAAACTATTTTCCGGGAACCAATACTTATATCCTTCCTGAACTAATTGATGAGCTCTGCATACTAAATCTAATCCATTTATCTGATTGAACTCTTTTGTAACTTTCGAGCCGAAAATCCATCCTGCACCCCTTGGACTTACCTGCCAGGTCTCAATGTCTTCTGGGTCAGACCACATCAAATCGCAAAAAGGACCTTCATGTGGGATTTCTGCTTTTCTTTCAATGGTACGAATTTGATCCAAAGTCTTTATATCAGGTGATAGGCCTCCATGAATACATAGGATTTTCCCATCAATGACTGCAGCAATCGTCAAATAATCAAAGAGCTCAGTGCAATATTTCCATGGGTTCGTGTTACCATATTTCCGAAGAATTTCATCATAAAAGCCATATACAGATGTGATTTGTCTGGATTCATGGTTACCTCGCAAAAGAGTGATCAAATTCGGATATTTCAACTTCAAACATAGTAAAAGTTCAAAGGTTTCAACTGAGTTGAAGCCACGGTCCACAAAATCCCCGATGAAAATGTAATTTGTATTTGGAATTTCACCTCCTGTGCGGAATAATTCCAACAGGTCATAGAATTGACCATGGATATCTCCACAAACGGTCACAGGAGTTCGCACTGGTTGGACATTGTTCTCTTCGATAAGGATTTCCTTAACTTTCTCACATAGGAGACGAAGATCTCGTTCCGGAAGAGGACAACGGTCTTTGCGGAGTATGTCGATCCATTTGTCGATATTCATAAGAAAGAAAGAAAAAAAAATAATAAATTGGAGTTATTGGGAATTTGAGTTTTTTTGGATTATATTTATATTTAATGTTTGTTTTTTTTGAAAAACAAATTAAATAAAACTTCATAATTCAAAATGACATTTTTTACGATTTAAACATATTTTTTTTGTTGTTGAGAAAATCTTTATAAATTTTTTGATCGCTCTTTTGAAAATATATTATAATCTGCACCATCACAAGCTTTCATGGCCGACTTTGAATTTAAAAATTTGAGTTTTAAAGAATTTGAATTTTAAATAAAAAGAAGTTATAAAAAAATAAAATTAAAAACAATGGAATTTTTCCCAAATTGCAGTTTTTTATATTTCTTTGAACATAAAATTACTAGAAGAGTAAAAAAAACTATAAGAAAATATATATAATTAATAAAACATTGTTTTTTTCTATATCCATGTCTTTTTTAAACCAATCCTCGCAATGTTATAACGGAAACGACGTATACGCTTCTAATAAACAGGAGAATACCAACATCGGAGTTTTAGAGTTTGAAGACATTTTTGATGATAAAGATCTACAAATCCTTAAGAAAACCCATAAAAAATTTGAAAAAAACAATTCTATGCATGTTTCGTTGCCAAAGAATTTTGATGAAGATCGGAATTCGCAGGCTCTTCGTGAAAAAGCCAGGACTGACACCATTCAAAACCAAAGTTCCTTCAACACAATAAATGAAAATTTTGCTTCTTGCAACAATTTCAAAAAATTGAACTCGTTTTATAGCAAAGCCTTGAATTTGAATAGAGTACCTGCGCAAAATGAACAGCCCATTTTGAACCCTTTTCAAAAAAAACTGGGGATTATAACAGAAAAGCCCATCCTTAAAAAACTGAGCGGTTCCGGTTCCAATAATTTAATAAAGAATAGTGAAAGGGAACAATCCCCGCCAAAGTGTCCTGAAGAAAAAAACCCTGAAAAAAAAGAAAAAATGTCGCCGTCATTGAAAAATTACTCTTTTAATAATTCTCAAAAGAGCTTTAATGATGAATCGCAAAATATCGTGAATATCATAAAACATTTATCGATGGTCGATTATCCTCAGAATTATCAAAAGACGAATATATTAACGGAAATAGCTCAATCTAATGATTTTTCTAATAATTTGATTTCCTTTGAAGAGTTTCAAAAAGTACAATATTTTTCTATATTTTCTGATCAATATGAACTCATATATAGTTCATCGACAATTCGAAACCAAATGATGTGATTCAACTTCCCCTAAGCAAAATTTCGCTCCCTTGCCTTAAAATCACGAAACCTTTGATATTTAAAGGAAGTGTCCATACAATGCTTGAAATCTTTGAAGGGCCAATTTTGATAGATTTATCGAATTTTGTTGGAAATGAGGCTGGGAAAGTCGTTTTCAGCGAATGCAACATTTCATTTGATATTGGAAAATTAAAGCTCTCAACAAGTAAATTGATTTTTTTTCAAAGAAATTCACTAAAATACATTTTTTAGATCAAACTGAAGTCCATAACAACAATTTCACAGATTCTAATAAAAGCAGTTTAAACCATAACTCAACTCCCAACACACATCGTGACAATCTGTTTTGTCTTTTCCGAGTGAAAGGCAATTCGCATCTCGAACTCAGAGATTGTGTGGTAAAAAGCATGAGCATGCATTCATTTTCTCCTTTGGAAGAACTTAAAAATCAAAGGGAAATCCAAGACATTTGCTTCATTCTCAAAGGAGACACTGTTTCAAATCAAGACAAAAAAAACCAAACTTCTTTGGCCTTGAAATCCTGCAGAATCACCAATTTCTTCTCCATAGTCGAAAGCCATACATTTTCTATTGTTTCTATGGAAAAATGCCATTTTTCCGATATCAAAAGCCATTGTCTAAATGTTTCAAATCTGCTGGCAGGCAAAATAAAGGAAAATGCCTTTGAAAAAATCGGCAAATCATGCATAAATCTTCGTTTTTCTCGAGAAATGGCAGAAAATTACAAACGAACGATAATAATCAAAGACAATGAATTCAAAAACAGTTTTTCCTATGGAATTTCGGCTTTCAGCGAGAATCCTCTAATGCATCAAAACGTCTCCTTATTAATTTGCAAGAACATTTTCTCGAATTTACGAAAGGATGTGATTTGTCTAAAGAATCTGAGTTTCAATTCCATTGAAATAAAAAATAACGATCTTTCTGATTCGAAACAAAACGGCTTAACTCTTGAAAGTTGCGTTGATATTCAAGCGGATTCTCAAATCGAAGTTTCAAACAACAAGATTTCCAATTGTGGAGGTTTCGGAATGTCGATTTTTGATTCACCATCGAAACATTCGAACAATGAAATTTTCCAAAACGAAAAAGGAGGGATTAATTTAGCGGGTTTTGATAATGTGAAGACTGATGATTTAAAACATTTTTACTCGAATCCGATTAGAATAATTCTCAATGAATGCAATATTTTTGATAATACTGGCTTTGGAATAGGAATCACTGGGTTAATGAAAGGACCTGTTTTGATAATAAAATGCTATATTTATGAGAATTTGGATGGGATTTTCGTGAGGGAAAATGAAGAAGTGAAAAAAAGTCTCAAAGTGAGGGAAAGTCTTAATAAAAAGGGGAATAATATGAGAATGGGCCAAATCAGTTTGGAGAAAAGCAGCATTTTTCAAAATAAAAGATCAGGCGTTTATTTAGATTGTTTGATCAGCGAAGCCTTCATTTCAGAAACTTTAATTAAAGATAATCAAAATCAAGCTGTGATTCTGACGTGTCAAAAGGATAAAAACCTTATTCAGTTCAAAGATAAAAATAATGGGAAATTGAGAGATTTTGTCTTTGGGTTTATTGGAGGAACATGGGGCGAACTTTTTGAGGAGAAAAGTGACTCATGTAAGGGGAATAAATGCTTCATTTTCTAAATTGAATTCCCCATTTTAGGGATAATAGAGTTGTTAATATATTTTGTAATAGTTTTAGGGAAAAATTAAAAAATCCGAATCCGAAAATTTTTTTGAGGGTTTTTTTTTTAATTTTCATAAATTTAGTCCATTTTTAAAAAAGATATCAAATATAAGTTTCAAAGAAAATTTAAGAAAATTAAAAACGAAATAATTTTGTTATTTTTAATTAAAAAATAAAAAAAAAAAAAAAAAAAAAATTTTATTTTAAAAAATAAAAATTAATATATAAAAACAAAAAACTTCCGACAACACCTCCGGGTCGTTTTTAAAAAAAAAAAAAAAAAAAAAAAATAATTTTGTTTATATTTTCAATAAAAATGTTTTTTCGGAATTACAGAAAGGATCATTTAATTTTTTTTTAAATATAATTTATTTGATCGTGCATTTTTAATTCGAGTAGAAAATCACATCGCTTTCTTTTCACCCCACCCTTTGCTGTCCTCATAACTGACTTTTCTATGAGAAGCCTAGACAAATTTGTTAATTTATTTTTCAAAAAAAATAACTTTAGGTCCAATCAACGACAATGCCACAGGCAAAAATGCTAATCCATGGAAGAATCCCAAAAAAATGATACACATGAACATTCTAAAGTAATATAGTGTAAATAATGTCGAGTTTGCAAAACTAAGAACGATCACTCCGATGAATTTCGTGACTGCAATGCCAACAATCACAGAACTTCCCATGATTGACAATGCCTATATCAAATAATTAAAATGAAATGAAAAAGCTAACTAACCATTTTGGCTCTTTCTTCTCTGGGTCCTACACAATTCATAAAAGAAAGCATAATATGCACACTAAATTCCACTGATAAACCTACACACACAATCAAATTAACGACAGAAACAGCATTGATTTGAATCTTTTAATAAATTTTTAATGATTGTTTTTTGTAAAAATTTTTATTTGTCACCTGCCATCCCCCAACCAACTTATTCAATAAATAACAAGCTCCAATCAAATCAAAGCTACTACATAAGCAACACATGAAAATGAAAATAGCAGTCCTTGTATTTTTTATCGCCTAAATAATTTTTAAAAAACCCTCTAAAAATAAAATGAAATTACCACCACACATGCATACACCACTCCCACTGCCAATAATAAATTTTCAATAGCCACTCCTCTTATATATGTATATTGTTCAAAATAGACATAGAACAAAGAATAGGCGTAAGCCTTTTTATCATCTCCTGCCCCAGGCAATTGATTAGAGAAATAATCAACCACTTGTCTGGTTTTGACAAATGCATTAGTGAAATCATCAGATACTGCACATGGCATATGCTGGAATCTGAATCTTGAAGCAGCAACTGAGCCATCATCATTGAGCACAATATCTTTCTCAAAGGTTTCTCCACAAATCCCATATGTCTTACAACAAGCACTATCGATTTTGATATTTTTGAAAAATTGCAACTTCTCACTAAAAGTCTTCATTCCCAAATATTGCATCCCACAAATGCCAACTGCAGTTTGACCTAGATCAGCAGAATCTAGAATACGATTGAAAGTAGAAACCCATGAATAAATTGGGGGTTGGACATAAGCGGTTAATTTTGATAATGAATCTGACATATTGTTCAATATACCTATTTCTTGATCATTTGTGTAATTGATTCCTTTTAAAACAATGTAGGCTGGAGGTCCTGCATCTCCATATTTTGCTAGATCATTAAAGTACTAAATTTAAATTCAATTTGCTTTATGATGATATATAAATTATGAATATATACTCGGTATGTCATTGAATCTTTGATTAGACTGACTTGCTGATCAAGGCCTATATCTAATTTAGATAGAGCAAAACCAGACATAACAAGAAGACAAATGAAAGTTACAATAACGAAGAACTTTTTAATCAATAAATTAAGTTTTGTTTTGGAAAGAAAAAAATAAAGACCTTGACAACTGGATTAAACAGAACAGGGATGTAATACTTGTCAATAGCTTGTTTGACAAATTCTTTTCTTGGAGGTGGGGTATGTTCCCTTTTAATGCACACGAAAATATCACATCGTCCTTCTCTTCTTCTCCTTTCATCCTTAAATAACATAAAAAATTCCATTTATATCAAAAAACAAACTAGAAAACTTACCATTGCCAAAACAGCAATAAAAACTGTAATTTGGAACAAGTAATCAAAGAAAACTGCCAAGGCTGCAGTTAGACAAAATGATTGAAGTGCTGGTATGTTTGTTGTGAAACCCACAATAAACGCCAAAAATTCGCATACAGCTGCAGTTGAAATGCTGGGACCAACTTCTCTTAAAGCTTCCCCAAGCTGTTTATGTATTGGCAAATCAAAAGCTTCTGCCCTTTTATTTGCATTTGCAATGATGAACATGTTATCAACACCAATTGCTAGAATCAGAAAAGGAACCACTTCTGCACTAATCATAGAAACTCCTTGATTCATGTAACTTGCTAACCCAAAAGCACAAATGATCGATGCACCGACGACCAAAATTCCGCAAATACCCACCAAAAATCTAAATAAATAATAGTTTTTCATTACATTTATTTAAAATTAAACCCAGAATGAACAAAACTTGGGAAGGTTCCTATGGCAATGGAAATATATAAAAACATGACAACATAACTGATAACGACAACCATAATATTTTGGTTGGTTTCATCGACCAACTCATCAGGAATAGATCTTTCAGCTAGGAATGTGATCTTCACCTTATTTGTTCTATTGCTCTGATGGATCTCCTCATTGGGAAGATAATAGGAATAATTTAAAATTCCATCATTGAATTGTTTGATTGTATCCTCAAAAACATCTCTTTCCCAAACCTGAGCATCATCTTCAGTAAATTTGTCATTGTTTAACATCATCGTGACAGCTTTTTTTTTTTTTTTTTTATGTGTAAATTTTTTTAAAATTTTAAAATTGCAAATGAATTTACCTAGTGCTTTTGCTTGAGGAACACAGGGATTACATGGAATGGATGTGGAAGAATTTTCACAAGTAATACCACCCAAAACGACCTCTTTAATGATGGGAACCCCATTGGTGTCACTACAAGGAATATAGGAGTTATCCTAAGAAAAAAATTTTCTTTTAAAACAAAAAAATACTAACCCTTGATTGCAAACATAATGCTGTTGTTTTAATGTCATCATCAACAAGCAAATCAGTCAAATTCATCTTCCAAAAATCCAAAGGACTTGGTAAGTAGCATCCCTATTTTTTTTATGCTTTTATGAATAAATTTTAGTTTTTCTTTACCTTGTCTGAAATTGGTCTATAACAGAAGTCATTTATTGAAATGGTTTTATTATTATTAGTTGCGCTTCGTGTCATAATGATTTTCTAAATTAAAAAAAACGCCTTAAATGAAAACCATTCCACAAACTTACCTGCAAATAATATAGATCTATCAGATAAGTCTTATTAAACAAATCTTCATTTTCTTTATTTGGCTCGTCAATAGTCAACAACAATTGGTTAATCCTGAAAAAAGGGCCAAATTTATCTTGGAAAAACGTCTGCTCATGGTTCGTTCGGCCGTCTTTATTCACCCAAAGGTTTTGAGGTTCAGACTATAAGAAGATTTTCGTTAATTTAAAAAAAAAATGGAAATTACTTCTAAACGCATATCAACCATTCCCAATCCAATAACAATGGTAACGGTTAGACAAAACGCCACCATTATTAGTTTATGGCTGGCAGCGAACTTTCCTATATTAAAGAAAATTTCAGAAACTTTCATCATTTTATCTATCGAGACTAGAAATAATATTCTTAATAAAATGATCAAGGAAACATCAAATCTTATAAATGCTCTCTGGATGCAGCTGTTAATAATATTATAATTTGATTTCTGAACAATCTTATTTTTTTAGTTTAGAAAAATGAACGAAAATCTGGACTTAAAAAATCACAAAAATTTAATTAAAAAAACTAACAAAAAAATCATCTTCTTTATTCCTTCGTCACCTTGACTTTAATCCATTGTATTTTCCATATTAATTCATTGATGGGAATTCTTTTTTCTGGTTTGGCCTTCAAACAACTATTAATAACATCTGTAATTTCTGCTCGAATTGCAGGGTCTTCTCGACAATAATTCATTTCCTTTTCTAATTCTTGTTCTAATTGTTCGTTTAATTTCATTAAAGCTCCAGCTTTCTTATATTTTTCAGTCATTTCTTCAGCAAATGTGATCCAGGGCAAATCCAAAGAATGACTCGTATCGGGATAAAAAATGTCATAAATCAAGACACCAAGAGACCAAATATCGCTGTTTTTAGAGCCAGCCACATAATTCTTCTTATTAAAGTATTCAGGAGGGATATAAGCAAGTTGAAACAAATTGCATTGGGGGGATTTAGAACTATAAAGCATTGTGGATAGTTTCATGTATTTGGAAAAATCATTGATTTTGAGATTCACAGAATAATTGACGTCTTCACTATTAATTACAATATTATTCGCTTTTATATTTCTATGGGAAATGTTGAGATCATGGAGGGATTTGACACTATCCAGGATTTGTAGGGTGACATCAAGTTTTTGAATGAAATGGATAGTTTTGGCGAATTTCGAAAGAAAATCATCAAGATTATAATCATATTTTTCTTCCATAACACCTAAACAAAAGTTGCTTTTGGTTGAGGTATAAACCAACGCATTGATGGGCAGGATCTTGGAAAAAGTGTTGTATTTGATTTTATCTTGTTCATTGAGGAAGAATAAAAATTTATTGATTTTTTTTATGGTCAATTCTTCCACATTATCGAAAAAAATTTTAATGGTAAACCTTGTTTTGCATAGTTTCTCTCCCAAAAATATAGGACCATAAGCACTATCGCATAATTTCTTAATAATTTTGATTTGAAAGTAGTTGTTTTTGTTGAATTCCTGTTCAGAATCTATCAATTCATACAGGAAAAATGGTATTTCTTCCTTGATTTCAGCCACAAAAAAATTCGCTAGTCTCAAAGCTGTTGGTTTAGTCAATTCATTTGTTTCCATCATTTTTCCTTTTAACCGATTTACAGCATTTATCAACAAATTGTAATGATCCATACCATTTCCCATTCCCAAAGGGGTTCTTATAGTAGCTGATCTAGCAGTATTACTCGGAAACATTAATTCGACTTCCTGATGATTCAGATTCATTAAACCGTTTGATTGGCTATGATCGGCGGTGTATGAAAGAGGAGGAAGTATTATGGTTTTTCGATGTATGGTTGAAGTGAATTTGTCATCGAAAAAAAGTGCATTCAAACATCTCCACAGTTGTTTCCAAACGATGCAAAAACACCGGCCTTCATAAAGCCATTTTAGGACATAGAATACAATCAACAACACGATAAAACCAAATATAATCGCGAAAACTATCATTAAAGGAAATTCCGAATCTTCTGAGTTTATTTTATAGCAGTTTGAGTTAAAAGAAATATAATCTGTTTCACATGTTAAACATTGATCTCGAGAAGATCCGTAGCAGATTTGACAATTGGCACTGCAGGGTAAACATAAATTATTAGAAAAGTAAAAGCCATCCAAACACCCAAAACAGAAGGTTTTGAGATTGTAATCTGTGAAAAAATTGGAAACTGTGATGCATTTTTTGTTTCCTTCCAAAAAATAATTATCCAGTGAACAATCGAAACATTGGGAATCTTGAACAGAGGCTGATTTTTCAAATAAGAAATTGCATTGTGGGGGCACACACTCCTCATATTGGGGACCGAAGCAGTTGCTATAACATAAATCATTGCATTGGTCGCAAGAATTCGTTAGATTATCTAGAAAATAACCCTGTTTACAGAAATAATAGTTTTCCTGTATGTTATATGTAACAAGATCGTAAGCCCATAATGCAATGGTGTTATTGCTGATATCGAGAATCAGAGTTTCGCTGGATTGGAAAGCCAATAAAGTGTTTTGAAGTTTTGGCAGATAGAATGTTCGTTCTAATGTTTGAGTGTTCAAGTTCCATAAATCATTTGTTATATTTGTTATAACGATCAAATAATCAACGGTTTCTATAGAAAAATGAAACATATTGAGGTAATTTAAACTCAGAGCTCTAGAATCCACTAATTGGAAAATCAAACTTCCTCCGGAAATATTCCAAAAATTAATTATTCTGTTGGTGGATTTTTGATAGCTTCCCATCAGAATCTCTATCGTTTTATAATTCATCAAATTCATGGATTGAAAAATCTGAATTGAAATATCTGTTTCAGTATAATTGGTCAAAAATCGCACGGAACTCGATCCAACATGAATATTCCAAAAACGCATTGAGTTCCCTACAGCTGAAACTACAATATAAGGATAATTCTCCAATGAAATGATCTCTGTGAATCCGTTTTGATTATGCGGGAAGCTATTGATCAGATTCTGATTAATAATATCGAAAACATATATTATTCCCCCATTTTCAAAAGCTATGAGATCCCTATAGTTTAAATAAATGAGACTATTAATGGGACTAGTGAAAGATTTATAAAGTGCCGTTGAAATTTCACTTGTATTCATATCCAAGAAAAATAAACTATATTGATTTCCAGAGGCTAATTCCAAGTAACCATTGATTAAAATGAGGTTGTTGTGAGGACATGATATTGTAAGTAATGAAGTGAATATAGCATTATTCATTCCGGGGAAGGATTGTATGATTGCGTTGGAATAAGGACTATATAAGGATAAAGTATTGTCTTGATTGATCAGGAGAAGATGACTTTCATTTTGGCCTGGAACTTGAACTAAGGATTTGAAACTTATCAGAGGGTCCTTGATGACATCTAGAGGTTGGCAAGTTGAAATATTCCAATTTTCAAGAAAAATAAAGGAGTCCTGTTGGTAAAGAAGAAAGAACTCATCGTTGGTTGTGAAATTCCAATAAATTGTCAAGATTTCAATATTTGAATCTAAATCCATCATTTTGAAGAGTTGAAGGCTTGAAATATTGTAAAGAAAATAATTATTTGATTTCAAAAGCAACAAGCCATTGAATTGATTATAACTCCCTATTATTAAATCAATGTTAGGATTCGGGTTTTTTTCTATTGTGGAGTCTATAACAGAAGAGATGCTATCATAAAGAATAAAGGCTTCGTTTTCTATTAAGATCAAAATGTTTTTCGTTTGACCATCGTTACCATTAACTCCTCTGATTTCAGATATGTTGTTCGTTGATAATGTGACGCTCGAGTTCTGACTTAATAAAAAATCCCATTTGCTTAGAACATTGTTCTTAAATCCTATAATATAGTTTTTTTGGGATTGTAAAATCGGCATGCTAAAGTTCAAATCCACATCCCAAGAAAATTTATTGACCACGGTTGATAAATCCCATATCTCGATCATTTGGTTCCCCACATAATTGTAATGAATCCCTAAAAAGCTACTTGTTTTCATGACGATGGATCTAGTGAAGGAGGTTCCTTCACCAAAAACTTGTAATTCCTGGTTTTTGATAATATCTATTAATTTCACTACCAAACCATCTTCCATTACTATCATTGAGCTAAAACTTTCTGAAATAGCTTGAAAATCAGGAATTCTACTCCAATAGCTCTCATTATATACTCCTGTAAGATTTCCGGAGGGGATATCCCATGATATCAATGAATTGTTATTAGAACAAATTAATGTGTTCGCATTGTCAGATAAAAGTTGTATGCATTGGTCTCCAGATTCAATTGTGCGGTTTTTCTCGAAATTATATGTTGCATTGAGAGATTGATTAAATGTGTATAAATTGACAGAATTCAAAGTATTTGAAGGACAAAGATAAAATGGTTGATTGTTGTATGAGATCGTTCCGAGGTAAAAAGGACATAAAATGGGGGATTTGGAAGCCGTATTTTGAAGGGAAAGGTAGTTGCAGACAGGTGCAGTGAGCAAAAGCGAGGGGCTTATGTCTAAGGTTTGCGAAAGTTGGAAAAAGAAAAAAAATAAAAGCAACATAAAAAACATAAAACAGTTGATTCTTCCAAATTTTTTTTTGGTTTGTGTTTTAATGTTAAAATTGTTCTTTTTTTAATATTAAAACTTAAAAAATGAACGCTGGAACCGAATTTGAAATTTAATAAATTTTGTGAAAAAAAAAAAATAGGCCTCTTGAACAAAAAATAGAGTTTATCAAGAATAAAATTTTTTTCAAAATATAAAAGGAAAGATTGTTTTTGAAATATTTAATAATTTGAAAAATGCAAAATATCCCTTCACGCGAAGTCCGACGATTTCAAAATTGGAGCCTATTAAAATTATATGCTAGCGCAATCACAGGATTTTATCTTGGTTTGAAAGCTTGCGACTATATTTTTTTCGATCCCAAAATTTATGAAATAATGAGAGAAGAAATGGAGGACGAATTTTGGGCTAAAAATGGTAGAATAACACATATAAATCCCCTTCAAAAACTGTAAATTATTCATATTAATTTTAGGAGAACCTACCTTAGTGAAACCTTACGTCGTGCCTTCAATGCTCCCAGGAAAGGAGGGAACTTCGAGAAAAAGTTGGATTTATATAATGTATGAAAAGGATAAACTCATTAAAAAAAATGAAGAGTTGGAACCTTGATATTTTGAGGTTTTTTCCAATATTTTTTCTTGGGGGAATTTTCGGAAATCAATCCAATATTTATTTATTGCAGAATAATTATTGAAAACAAAACAAAAGTTTCAAGAAGAAAAAAATCAAGAGATTGATTCATTTTTTTCTGGAAGAAAAAAATTTTAATTAATTTTATTTTCCTATGTTTTTTCTGCTCTTTATATCCTTCCTATATGATATTATAAAATCTTGATAATATTATCATATTCAAAATTAAATAAATTCCGACCTATTCAAATGACCCAAGCAATAAACTCTCCTCTCCTAGTCCATGTTCCTGAAGAACCCCCCAAAGTTCTATCCTCTGACGAGGCTCTCAAAGCCTGTGGTGACAGTCACTGGTATCAAATTCGAGTGACCATCATTTTGGCCCTGCAAAGCACAGTCATAGCTTTTATTCTTCAAGGCCAGCCCTTTTTGTTTCTACCCCCTAAATTCCAATGTCATCGTGACAATGGTGAAACCTACTTGTGTGATGAAACCGAAGGCTGCAAAGAGGCAAATCCCATGGTAGATCCCAATGCTTCCAACAGTTTGGTGGTCCATTTCGGGCTCTATTGTGACAGGGAATATTTGAAAGGACTGACCCAAACAATTTTTTTTGTGATATCCAACATCTCAACCTTGATTTTTTCCTTCCTCGCAGATTACAAAGGAAGAAAAATTACCATCCTTATTCTATATTGTATCGGCTCCTTGCCTCTGATTGTAGCAGCTTTCGCGCAAAATTGGACCATGTTCATGGTTTTCCTGATCATGGCTGGAATTGGAGTGAACCCTTTCTCGGCTTTGTGTTTTGTCCTGCTTTCAGAGTCAGCAGGAGAAAAATTAAGACAATTGTCAAGCATTGCTTTGCTGGTGACATGGGGAATTGGAGAATTGCTTTTCGTGCCGATAGCCTATTATTACCCAGATTGGCAAATTTTGCTGTTATATTGGATAGCCATACCTTTGACAGTGCAAATTGTGACTTACGTCTGGGTTTATGAATCTCCGAAATTCCTCATAATGAAAAAAAGGTTTGCTGAAGCAAAAACAGTTCTTCTAAAAATTGCCAAAGTCAATAAGATAAAGGTAGAGGAATTCACTTTTAAAGAAGAAGTCAATTTTGAAAGTTACGAAAATGCCTCCATTGAAGATTTGGACAACCCTAACGTAGAAAGCAAGAAAAAAGTCAAAAAATCTAAAAAGATCTACACTTATTATGACTTGTTCCGTTACCCATCCCAGTTGAAAATCACGTTGATTCTTTGTGTAGCTTATTTTGGGATCTATCTGACTTATTACGGTGGTATTTTTGCATTAGATGATCTTGGATCTAACATTTACATCACAGCGATTTTAACGGATTGCGCGGAGTTAGTGGCCTATGTAGTTTCGAATCCAGTTGTTCGATGCCTAAGAAGAAAAGTCAGCTTCCCAATATGTTTTTTCGCAGTGGCTGCATGTTGTATGCTCTTCCTGGCAACAGATGATCCAATGGTGTACATGTTTTTGGCAATGATCACCAAATTTTTTGTTTCGATAGCATTTAGCATTGTCTTTATTTATACTGCCGAACTTTATCCTACAACCGTTAGATCTTTAGGTATCGGTCTGACGACATTTGTTGGGAAATTCGGATGTGCATTGGCTCCAATCTTGATTTCAGAATTTAAATACTCGTTGAATATTCATCCGATGGTGGCTTTCGGGATTTTTAGCATTATTGCAGGAGTTACAGTTTGCTTTTTGAAAGAAACCTTCAAAGTTGATTTGGAAGATGAAATTCCAGAAGAAGCGATTAAGAACAAAGTTGACAGAGAAGACAAACTGGAAGCAGCGAAGGAGAGGAAGGAATATTTGGATCGATCAAATAAGGAATTGACAACTAAGGAGAAACTAAGCAGTGGAGATGAACCAGAAGAAAACTCATCGCCTGTGAAAGGAATCTCTAGTCCCAAAACCAGAAAGGAAACGAATTTTTCTGATTAAAAACTTTGTTTTTATTAAAGCATTATAACTGGAAATTAAAAATTTGTGATAAAGAATATGTTTAGTTAAGTCTCAATAAAAATTTTCAAATAAGTCCAAAGTAAATTTCAGAATTTTGATTTGATAAATCAAAATTCCGAAATAGAATTCCACACTGGAATTTTCAGAACCTTATTTAATTTGAATAAGAATTGATTTTTTTCGAAATTTTGATTGTGCAATAAAAAATTCAGAAATCTCATGACTTAATAATAAAATTGAAAAAGTATACTTTAATCACATAATG
>Ga0302320_10012026_pt1 | contig 18227 bp, 10 predicted proteins | sample Bog_T0_3_FD_202130 | JGI IMG/M metagenome (GOLD analysis project Ga0302320, IMG submission 202130) | Peat permafrost microbial communities from Stordalen Mire near Abisko, Sweden - Bog_T0_3 | ecosystem: Environmental > Terrestrial > Soil > Wetlands > Peat | place: Sweden: Abisko, Stordalen Mire...
AACTGTCGAGACTCAATCCGGCGTGGATGAGCAACGAACCTCGGTAATGTGTGCGACGTGGACGGTTCTCAACATCTTTGAGACCACTGACGATTAGCCAGGCCCACGGCTGGCGAACTGACAACGCCGGCAATTCCGCAAAACTAGGCGTCCAGCGAACAATGGGTGAACAGGGAACATGATGCTTGGCAGGCAGAGGCTGGATCGTCATTTGAAAGCACGTTCGAGAACGGGAATGAAACCGTCGAGTTGTTGACGCACGGCTGCTGCAATATCTATTGGCTTGCCGCCCTTCTCAAAATAATCCTGAAAATCGTAAGCCATGACTTCGAGCGGGTTGGCGCGGTAGCCGCCGCCTTGTAGATAACCTAACGCGTAGGCCATCACGAACCGCTCCATGCCCAAGTGCTGCCATTGGACGACATGCACCAGTTCGTGAAAATGAAGCGACTCTCGGAGCGCCTCACCCGATTGCACAAAGTAGGTGTCGAGAAAAGTGATGCCGGCGTAATTTCCACTCTCAAATTCTTCAAACCCTGTGAGTCCGAGCGCGGATAATGGCGGCACAGGCACACGCCCAACTTCAACCACCTTCGCCGTTGTCAAAAAATCGCTGGAATAAAAATTACCTAGTCCGGGGAAGCCATACGATGACACTGGTCGCGCTCGGTTGTTGTTCTCGGCCAGCGTGCGATCAATCCAGCCCCGCACTGAAGGCAATTTTTCCAATAATTCTTTTGGGTTCATAATTGTTGGAATAGTCGGATGGAATTATTATTCATTGCGCGGGCTGTGCTGGCGTAGTGCCAAGGAACTCATTGAGTCTTTTGGCAATCAATTCCCGGCGTTTCGTGAGAAATGCTTTGTAGCTTCCCAACTCAAGCAATGCTGCATCGGTGGGAATGCACTGCGCGTCAAACGTGGCGACGCCGGCCTTTTCAATCAGTGCCGGGAAATATGCCACCGGCGGCTTGTCGCTGATGGCGCGGTTGGTTTTGCCGCCGATGAAGGCAAGATTGGAAATGTCGTCTGCTTCACGAGATGTGTAAGTATTCTTCAGAACCGCCTTGGGAAAGATGTGGTGGAACTGGAGCTTGTGCTGCGTGCCTGAATGGTCGTGCGCGATGATTAGATTTGAACGCCAGTCTTTCGCGCCTGCGGCGCGAAACGCCAGGAACATGGTTTTGAACAAGGAACTGCGCTGGTTGCGGCCTTCCAATTCTTCAGGAACGACATCCAAGCGCCCTACCTGCTGCCGGAGACGTTCAATCAATTCCGGTGCGCCACCGTTCTGTTTCAGCGTGGTTAAATCCTGATCGAGCAGCGTTTCACTTGATCCGCGCGAATAGCGACCCTTCGCATTGGCTACCAACACCCAAAACCGCAGGCGCTCGGATTCTTCAGGCGTGAGATGATAATTCCGCTTGTGACCGAAATAGGCCAAGGTGACGAGGATGAATGGTGAAGCCAGCAGCGCTGGACTGTCTATGCCGGCGTTGCTTTTCAGGAAGTTCAAGGCGAACTCCATGCCCTGACAACTCTCCGTCCACGCCTTCTGCAATTCTTCGAGCTTCAGCCGCCCCACTGTGAGGAAGCGTGATTGTCCCGTGGCGAACACAACCAGATTTTTCAAAATCAAGCCAAGGTCTAAGTAAAATCCAGCTTCAGAGCATTGCTTTTGGAATGCCTGGAAGATGGTCAATGAGTTGCGCCACTTGGCCGTGATTTGTGCCAGTGCAAGATCGGAACTACGCAGCTTTGCGCCGAGGGAGTTGACGCGAACGAATATTTCCGTCACCTCGTCATAGGAAAGACTGCGTTCCAAAATATCCATCCGATAGACGTAGGTCTTAATCTTTCGCAAATCCGCCAGCCGTTAGCTGTATTTTTCGGCGCGAGGGTCGTCAAAACTGGTAATGCCGGCACGTTTAAGAAACTCTCGGTCGCTGGTTGACTGGAAGACCTCGGTCACTTTCACCCACTGAGTCAACTGCTCCAGCTTTCGCGTCGCGACGACGAAGGTCATCTTGTTAAATCGTTGCAATAATTCATCCTCGTTTGAATCTGCCTCGTCACCGGTCAATTCTTCATCATCCTCGCCATCGTTATCCTCCACCTCCGTGACGACTTCCAATTTGTCGGGATGCTCCAAGTTAAACAAAAGCTCGATGGGGCGGTCGTGGCTACGACCGGCAACGGGTTTGCCCCGAACGATGGCCGCCAGCGAGGTGAGTCGTTGCTGGCCATCGAGGAGAAGTTTGGTGTTCTGATAGGGATTTTTCGCCTGAGTAATCGCAAAATCCTGCAATGGCACTTCTTCATCCGTCTCCCACAGGAGAATTGCGCCGGATGGGTATCCGCGATAAAGCGAGTCGAGCAGGTCACGCACGCGCGGCTTTTTCCAGACATAGCGGCGCTGCATTTCCGGCAGGCGAAGTTCGCCGCGCTCAATCATGCCAACCAGTTCGTCAACGGATGCTTCGGATTTCGCCATAAAAATGATTGTGTTTGGGTGAAGTGCGCTTACGGATTCTTGGTAATCGAGGCCATGTCAATTTCGGCATCCAATGCACATCTATAAATCCGTAAGTCGGGGCCGTAAATGCCGGTCTTTTTCTTGTCGCCCTCAACAACCAGCGACACGAGCCTTCCATCGCTGGTGAGAATGGGTGCGCCGCTACATCCATAGTAATCTTTGTAGGTTTTATATGGCTGGCTTGTTTTGAAAAAAAACCTGTCTCCTTCGGTTTTTTGATACGTCATGCCGACCTCCAGCTTGGGGACAATTACAAGATTATGCGAATCAAAGGTCTGTCGTGTGCATCCCCAAAAACCATATTGTTCAGATGCGTCGGGAGAAAGTGTGAGGTCTGCCGGGAGGATGTATTTTGGCTCGTCCTCTAAAATAGCTCCTGTGGTTGACAGGAGTTGATGACGCGGGGTTGGTGGTTCTGAGAGTAATTTATAGGAAAAATCAACTTTTTGAGATTTCAGTTTGTTATGCTTAATTCGGTAGCCTTCCAAAAAACCCATTGCTCCAAGCTGGAAAAGCTCCACGCCTTTTCCGGGAACGTATTTTACCTCTATTGCCCAATTGCCCTGGTTGCCGGTCGCATGTGAAACAGTCAAAACGAACAAATGATTTCGGTAATTTACCAAACAGGCGGAAGCGTGATTTATGGGGCGCAATTCCGGGTCAAGCTGAACGAGGCTGATGGTTGCTAGGTGATACATGCTCGGTTCATTCAAGGCTTGAATGGAATCTTTGAATGGCGCAAATCTTGAATGGTTTGCAGAGCCATTTTCAGTTCGGTGGACGTGAGCGACGAAGCTCCCGAATGACTGAGCCGATTCAGGACTGCGGAGCGGATGGCGTTGACTCTTGGAATCAGCGCTGGATTAAGAAGCTCGCCGGTGCCCGCCGCTACTTGCGCATCGTGCAAATCATTCAAAGCCTGCCAAAGAGCTTCAACTTTCACTGATTTGGGATTGGAATGAAATGGAACCGCGACCGTTTTTTTCTGGCAGATGTTGCGCAGACAGCTTTCATACGCCGCCCGGATATACACCGCCGAAGCACGCAAATCACCCGCGTCGAGGTAATCTTTGGCTATCTTCAAATCATCAACGTCGGGTTTGAGCCGCTGGATTCTGGGCAGCATGGGTTCGGTTGGCCCGGCTGGTTCTTCAAACAGCCGTGAATAATTCCAGCTACCCCAATCCGTGGTGTGTTCCTTGGCAATCTCGAACCAAACCAAATCATGCGTCAAAATCAGAATTTGATGGCGCGGAAATTCCGTGCGCAGTAATTCCAGAAGCGGCAGGCGGTTGTTTAAATCCAGGCCGATGAGCACGTCGTCGAGCACCAGCAAGCGCAACGGGTCGGGGTCGGCGGGATTGGCATCGGCCAGCGCGACGGCGGCGAGGAATACCGACAGGCCGAGCGCGGTCAATCGCGCCTCGTTCAAAAACTCCTGGTGATCATCCACCTTCTGGCCGTTGAACTCGATCTCCGGGATGATGGCTTTGCCAGTGAGTTCCAAGGTGGCTTTGGGGTAGCTGCTGCCGGTGTAATCCAGTTTTACGATCCGCAGCCGGTGGTTCGGGAAATAATTCAGGAACTCGTTGGCTTTGTCTTTGACCTGTTCAAGGAACGGACGAAAGGCCCGGTCAAAAATTTCCACTACGTCATTCGCCGCCTTCAAACCTTTCTTATACCGGTAGCGCGGTTTGGCTTTTTTGGCGTCACTCCAAAGTTTGCCGATGGTTTGCTCGCCGCCACCGGTGCGGACGCGGAAGCCGGCCAGCAATGTCTCGGCAAACAAATCGAATAGCTGTTCCGGCAGTTTTTCTGCGTGCCGAGTGAGACTCGCCCGGAGCAAGGCGCGATAGTCAAAGAAACCGGAGCAACGGGAAATTGCCACAATGTTTTCGCGCTGTGCGGGCGTGGCTGGTTCGGGCTGTCTGCCGTCGCCCGTTTCCATGGGATGCAACTGGCTTTCATCCCACGCGATGGTTGCGCTGGGGATGGCCGCATCGGTGAAGGTCAGTTTCACCTGCGCCACGCGCGGTTTTGGCGTCGGATTGGTATCCGGGAACGAATGCCGATATTGGATTATTGGTTTCTTGGTGGGCGTGAGGGCGGAATCCTGGTTGAACGTGAAAAATTCCCGCAGGGCACAGGAGAGCGACGATTTTCCGCTGCCGTTTTCACCGTGCAACAGTAGATTGCAACCGTCAGGCAAGGGCAGATTCAACTCGCCGGCGAAAGCGCGGAAATCGCGGAGTTGAATCTGCGTGAGTTTCATGCGGGCGGATGCGGTTATGCAGCCTTGCCGGTTTTAACGGCAATTATTTTATTGATCTCGTCTAATTTTTGAATGACCTCCGGCGGGATTTCCGCCGGCTTCATCTGTTGGGCGATAAGATAATAATCCCCCTTTGATAATGAATGGTCGGCGCGTTTGATCAATTCCGGCAGCAAAGTTTTGCTGGCCGGCTCCGCACGCAATACCGGACTGGTTTCGAGCGGTTTTTTGAAAAATGCCGGGGGCAGTTGTTCGCGGAGGTAAGCCATGCTGGCGGCGGCAAAAAGCGCTCCTTTCTCGTTCGTCAAAAACCGCTCCAAACTCTCGGGATGCAGCAGGTAACTTTCTGCTTCGTAGCGATCCCAACGCAAAATAGTCAAGCCATCAGCCGATAATTCCCGGTCTGCCAAATCGCGATTGTCGCCATCCAGCAAAAGAACTGCATTCAATTCTGGGCAGATGGCCTTTAATGAAAAAAAGTGCGCCTTGGCTTCCTTGGGACTCCGGCCCTGATTGTTATGCCAGAATGGTTGTGATTTGAACCACTCCTTTAACGGGTGTCCACTTACCTCCGCCCACGCTTTGAGCAGGTCGAAGTCCGTGGTTCCTTCCAAATAAAGGATGCCCTTGGAATTTTCCGCCAGCAACAATTCGAGCGAGGTTACTCGTTTCAACGCTTCCCGCACTTGGTCGCGGTCGGCCTCGGTGGCGAGCGGATGGGGATCCCGGTAAAACGACACAATCTGATCCGGCCCGGTGTTGTCTATCAACACCTCGGAATGAGTGGCAATGACCAACTGACCTTTACGCTCGTGGCACAGTCTGCGCAAAATATCGTAAAGCTGCTTTTGCAGGAGCACATGCAGATGGGCGTCGGGTTCGTCCAGCAGAATCAGACTGGACGGGCGCGCAAACATGAAGGCCAAAATCAGCAACACCTGATGGAATCCACTGCCAGTGGTGCAGACATCCAATGGGGGCAATCCGCCAAGACCATGGCCTTTGGGTATGCCCTTCAAATACTGGCAGGTGATATAGGGCGCCCCGGCATAAACTGGTTTCATCAGCCGGTAGCCGAAGACTTCTTCCACGACAGTTTGGATGCCATCCCAATTCACGCCGCCGTTGGCCTCCGCCACTTCAAACAAGAGATTGCGGAGAATGTCACCGCCCTTGCCCTGGCCGACCAGCATGTCTTGGTAGGGACGATCGTAACGGGTTTCGTTGACGCCGATGCCGGAAAAAGGCGGCACATAAATCACACTGACTTCCTGGCGCGCCCGCGTCAAATGCTCCAGATCGGCGGCGACCGGCTTGACGTGTATCTGTTCCGGCCCGCTGTAACGAAATTCAAAACCAAGCTGCCATTGCTCATCATTGGCACTTTTGCCATGCAACGTGATGACCATCGGGCGTGGTGCGCCCTGTTTGCCTTCATCTTTCCGCAAGGAGGTATGCGTATCCGTCCAAAGCTGGTCCATGGACGGCAGCGGCAGCGCGCTGAACTCCTGCCGGGTGATGGGTGCGCCCTGACGATCCTTGGCTTTTGATCCGCTGTCCGGGCCTTTTTTCTCCAGCCACTTTTGCAGGGCAAGATTCCAGACCATGACCGCCTGCAAGAGCGTGGACTTGCCGCTGTTGTTGGGGCCGGCCAGCAAGGTTAGAGGTTCAAGTGGAAATTCCTGCGTGGCAAAACGCTTGAAGTAACGGGTGGTGATTTTATGAATCATGATGATGCCTTATGGTTTAAGACTTTTTCATTTTTCTTCGATGGTGCGGACGAGGTCCAGGGTGCGCAGTTTGTCCAGCGCGATGCGCAGGCGGTGGCCCTGACCGCTCCACTCCTTGTGCAACTTGCGAAAGCGTTCGAGCCGATCGGCGGCGGCGGTGGGCAACGAGTCGAGCGTGGGCAGCTTCAACGACTCGGTGAGTTCATAAAACCGGAGGCCGGCGGCGCGAATTTCGGCGGGAAAATAAAGTTCATAAACCAGCGCATTCGCCCATTGCTCAATGTAGGCGGCGATGTCGGGATCAACTGGGTTCTCACGTTTGCTCTCCAATACACTTGGTTGTGTGTGCAGCCAATGCAAATAACCAACCAAAGATTCAATTGCTCGACGCTGCGCCTCAGCGCTAACAGGAATTGGGGTCGGCTCAATGAACTGCCTGCTATATGCAAAATACCCGCCACGAAAAGGGGTGCTAATCCTTTTAAGGACGAAGTCCGCAATCTTGGAGTTCAGGAGGCCGAGGACAAATTGATAGCTCAGACCCGTTCCCTCTTTGAGGACGATTCCGTAACCACCGCCACCACCGCCACCTGAACCAACAAAATAACACTCGCCTCGCATGTCCAAAGCATAAGCAGCAGCATTGGCAATTGAGGGCGTGAGTATCTTCTGCCGTGTAAATTGAGTGACGCTTTTGGGATAAACGTAGCCATACCAACCTTCGTGCTTCATTTTTCCGTTTTCCCGATTCTCTAGCGTCTCTCTGTTTTGAAGAAGGTAATTCCAGCACTTGGGGAATTGGGATTTGAACTTGGCCGGATCAATCAGCAAGACCTTGCCACTGCTTACCGATTTTTCCACGTCATAGGGGAACAGCACCCTTTTGGTCGGAATCAACGAATAGCGCCTAACATCAAGTGATCCTTTACACAACGGGCGAACGACTGCTGCTTCGAGCGTGTGACTTTTCCCTGTGGCTTTTGATTCTACCGTGATTAGACCGTCACGTTCGTCTCCGATCGGGTCGAGTAGGTAGATTGGATCGCCGCTGGTCACGAGTCCTTGGAAAATGCGTTCGGCGACGTCGCCAAGAGTCGTTCCTATCGCAAGCAACCGCTTGAACAGCTCACCGCCCTTCCCAAAATCGAATCTCCACTCGTCAGCCGTAATTTGTTTTGCGGGAATGTTGCCTTCAATCCCCGCGAAACTTGCAAGCCAAGCAGCTAGGTCGTCGACTTTAACAAAACGACATTCGTTCGTACCTGCCTTGGCGAGGAACAAAAGACAAACGTAATTGGTCGCACCGGGGAAAATTTGCTGGTCGCCGAAATGGACGACATGTCGCATCTGTTTGCCCTTCGCCAGCAGTTCGCGAAGCGGTTCTCCATATTGCGCGTTGAAAAACTTGTGCGGCTGGATGAACGCCAATTGGCCGTTCTGATGCAGAAGTTCCAACCCCCGCTCCACAAAGCAGACGTAGAGGTCGTAATTGCCCTTGCCCGCCGACTGGTAACGTTGTTTGTAGTAAGCTGCCAACTTGGGTTCGCTTTTGGTCAACGTCTGGATGCGAATGTAGGGCGGATTTCCAATTACCAAATCAAAACCATTGCGGATGGTGGCGTTCTTATCCCGCTTGTCTGCGGATAGCAAGGAATCGCCCCGCGGCGTTTCATCCCGATGAAATACCTCCGCAAAATCCAACTGCCAGACGAAGGTCGGTTTGTCGGGATCATCAAATTGGGCGCGGATGCGCTCCAACGCTTCTTCCTGGGACTGCGCCTTCATTTTCCGCGCTGCCCGCACCTGCACGGTGGTCAAGGCGAGTTGCTTCAAGCCATTATCCAGTTCGGCCACGCGTTCAGCGTCACGTTCATCCAGGCCCAGACCGAGGCCGGCGGCATCGGTGCGGGCGCGAGTGAGTTCAATCTTCGCGAGTTCAGTGATGTTCTCGTAGATGTCGAGGCGGAGCTTGCGCTTGGCTGCGGCGGTGCGGGCGTTGAAAAATTCGCGCTTGGCGGTGCTGAGTTTGGACAGCGCGAAGGCCGCGCCGCTTTCGCTGGAAAGCTGTTTCAACTCCACCGGCTCGCCGTGAATGTAATCCACAAGTGAATTAGCGCGGCGGATTTTGAAATCGAGGTTGGGCAGCGGCTCAATTTCCTTGAGCGCCTTGCGGAACGACGTGGCTTCGCAGTTGTCCGGGTCGGCGCTCAATTCATAATCCACCATGAGGCTCAACCAGAGGCGGAGTTTGCAGATGTCCACGGCCTGCGGCTGGATATCCACGCCGTAGATGACGCGCTCAATGATGCGCTTCTTGGTGGCGTAGAGCCACGAGCGATCGCCCAAGACGGGGTCTTTGCCGGCGGCGCGAGTGGCACACAGCCGGGCGAGATTGACCAGCTCATGCAGCAGTCCCATCGGGAACGCGCCGGACCCGACCGCCGGATCGCAGGCGCGCAGTTCAAACAGCCGGTCCAGCAAGATGGCGGCTTCTTCCGGCGTGAGAATATCTTTCAGCGCGTCGCTGGTTTCCTTGTCAATGCCTTCGGTGGCGTCCAGCGCCAGGAGTTTGCGCACGCGCTGCGGGGCATCTTTTTTTCCGGCAAACGGCGGCTGGCTTTCCAGCCAGGCCGCCAAGCTGTCGCGGCACAAGTAATGGACGATGGGCCGCCGGGTGTAATGGCTGCCGGTGTCGTGCCGCTTGGATTTGCCCGCCGTCTCACTTTCCTCGCTGGTGAGGATGAGTTCCTCAAAAATCTGGCCGAGCATTTCCGGGTCAATGGCGACCTCGTAATTGGTCGGTGAATCTTCCTGGATGGTGAAATTGTAGCGCTCCAGCAGGTCGTCGAACACGGAATGGAAAACGTCGTTGCTGATTTGAAGCTCGTGATGACGGCGGGCCACTTCGTCGTGATGCTCGTCGCCGTATTCGTCGGCGAACAGACCGCCATTAAGAAACGGCAGGTCGTGGCCGGGGATGTCCGCCTGCGTGCCCTCGGTGCTCAACTTGGTGAACAGCGGTCGCAAAAAACCCTCCATGAACGTGGTTTTGTTCACCGCATCACCGGCGAACCGGCCAAAATTGCGGAACAAATAATCGCGCTGGCGATTGAGCCAACCCTTGCGCTGGACGAAATACAGGAAGACCAGACGATTCAACAGCGTTTGGGCCTCTTCCTTGGCAACTTTCTCCGGCCACTTGTTGCGCTTCTGGATTTCGGACTTCACCCGCTCGAACGCGGCGGAGAAATCCGAGAAAAATTCACGATTCAGTTTTTCGACCGAGAACGCCTCGATGACATCATTCATCGTGGTGCCCAAGCCTTTTTCCGACAGTTGCAGGAAGCGTTCGGCGGCAGTGCGACAGGATTCGTTCGGGCCGAGAACGTAGGTGTAGCGGCGGGGCGCAGTCTCCCGGCGGATGAGATTACCCTCCTCATCGAACTCGGCCATCCGGGAGGCGAAGGTGAAACGGAAATCGCTTTGCGGCGACAGGAACACGGCCAGCACGCCGTGGTATTCGGCCTGGTCAATGAAACGCGTGACGAGGTTGCGCAAGCCGACGCGGTTGCGTAGCAGGTCAATGCGGTCACTCACTTTGACTTCCAAGACGGCAAGTTGCTTGCGGTCGCCCAGCCGGACGCGGGCGAGTTGTACCGCCTGCGGTGCGCCGGGTGTGGCTGCCGCCACGGTCTGCGGGGTGGCAAAGACATCCGTGCCGGGGAGAATTTCGCGCAAGACTTTCAGCCAATTCTGCTGGTCGTATTCCTGCCTGAGAATGGATTGAATCTGGTCGCGCGTCATAGCGTGGGGATTCCTGAAAACGAGTAACCCCCCTGGTGCGCCGTTCTGACGAGAGGCGTGGGAGGTATTGTTAAGCGCAGCATCGGCACAATTGGCCTTGCGGTCAAGGGGTATTTCAACCCACTGGCAGGCCGTTTACTCGAAAAAAATTGCAGGGCGATCATTTGTCAAAGGCTATGGCATTGACTTGCGGTTTCATTTTGGTTTCTCGGTCCAAATCGGCGACGTTTCCCAGCCTGACGAAAACCCCATCAGTTGCAGCGGGACGTCGGGATAGTTCATCAGCAAGGCGTGCAAACGGTCGGGCCAATGACTTTGCGGCGCGATTTTCCGAAGCAGCCAGCGCAAAAGTGTGAGCACCACAAACGTGCGCCGGTTGTCCGGCGTGACAGGTTGGTGCCACTCCGGGCTGTTCCTGGCATCCGGCACAAACGGACGAATGGCCAACTCGCGATTCCAAAGCCGGGAATGATGCGCGCAGAGGTTGCGGATATAATTTAGGCAAAACAGCCAGCTCTGCAAAACGCTGGCCGGCAAGCCAAGCTGGCTGGCAAGCTGTTTCTGCTCCGGCAAATTCAGGAAGCGATAAAAAGTGAACAGCGTGCCGTAACTGGCGATTTCCGCCGCCATCCAAAGCGGCAGGCCCGGTTCGCTGGAATACTCGTTCAGAAAATGGGCCACGAACGGCTCACGGCTGCGGTCCATTTCGTGGTCAACATCCTCCACCATCCGCCTGTGATCGTCTCCGCTGAATTCCGGGCGGAAACTTTTGGCGTCGCGATAGCCGAAAGGACCGTAGCGCCGGGAATGTTGCTCCACCATGAGCGTTCGCAAGACCGCCACTTCAACGCGCTCCACGGCGTCCATCACCAGCAAACGCAACTGGCGGTCAAACGTGTAGCGCCGCCAAATTTTGTCCAGCGTGGTGCCGGGCGCGAAAGTGCCATCGGCGCGTTTGAAGGGATGCCAGTAAGCCGTCAGCCGGTAGTAGCTCACCTGGCTCAAAGTCTCAATCAGCTGCGCGCGGTCGGCCTCGAAACCACAGGCCAAAAGGTGGCCAGCCTGCTGCTCGAACGACAAGGCAGGCTTGGTGTATTTCACGGCCGCCTCCCCGCCCGCATCCGGGCAATAAAAAACCCGCCACATTTGAGCTTGGCTTGCGCCAGAGGCTTGGCAGGTATGCTGCCGATAACCTTACATAAGCGCTTATCAGAGTCAACCCCTGTTTGCATGGCGGTTTTCATTGGTCAAATGATTCCGAAAGAATGATGTCCGGCGCGGTGTCGAGCGGGCGCGCGGCGGCAGAAACGGGCGTTTCATTGTCCTGCCGGAGCGGGTAGCTGCGCAGGATTTGGATGATTTTATCCGCGAGCGCCGCCGGGGTCATCTTGACCGTCTTGGTCGAGCGTTGAAGCTGGTTGATCTGGCGCTGCAAATTCTGGAAGCGGGCGCGACGAATGGCGAGCTTGGCGGCTTGAATCAGGGCGCGTTCTTCCTCGTTCACAAACGGCAGGCTGGAAAAACCGTCGAGATACCGCAGCGCCCGCTGTTCGTTCGGGCCTTGCGTGGCGTCAACCGTCTCGGCCTGCAGCGCCTCTGCAACCACAGACGCCTTGAACTTGGTCAGTGCCGAATTGATTTGGTCATGGTGCGTGGCATGCAGCGGGATGGCTTTTTCCTTGGGGTCGGGAGCACGAAATTCATCAGCCACTTCGAGCAGGCTGATTTCGTCCAGCGTGCCGTCCGGCTTGGCGCGGTAGAATGCATCACGCCGCTGGCTCCGAATGAAGGCGACGGTGCTGCCGACGCGCGATTTGTCCGCCCGGCCCACTCGGGCCCGCAACGGCAAACCCTTGATCCGGCGAAATTCCTCCGGGTTCTGCTGCCGGAACTGGCGCAATTCCATGAGGAGTGCCAAGCGTTGGTCGCGCTCCTCTTCCTCGGGCGAGCGTTCGAACAGGCCGAAATTGTCCACTTCCTCCGTTTCCGAATAAATCTGGCTGTCCTCACCGAGCGCGGTGTGGAACGCCTGCAACTTCATGATGGCTTTCTTTTTCAGCTCGATGTCATCGTCCACCTTGGCGGTGGGGTAAAAATTGTAGATATATATATTGGGTGCAACCGAGCCGATTCGGTTCACGCGGCCGACACGCTGCATGAGCCGGGTGGAATTCCAAGGTGTGTCATAGTTCACGATGACGTTGGCCCGGTGGAGGTTCACGCCTTCGGCCAGGACTTCCGTGGAGATCAGCATGTCGTAGTCATTGGCCTGTTCTTTGAAATTGGCGTCGAAGTTGCCCCGGACGAGCGGCATCCGCTCAGCCCGATTTTCCGAACAGACGGTGAGCACGCGTTTGTAGCCGGCCTGCGTCAGTTTGCCCAACAGATAGGCGGTGGTTTCTTTGGATTCCGAAAAAACCACCAGCTTGTGCTGACGATTGATCTTCGGATCAAAGAGTCCGTCTTTCAGGTGCAGCAAAAATTCCTCCAGCTTGGGGTCCTCCTTGACCTGATTCCATTCGGAGTAAAGTTCGTCGAGTCGCTGCCAGTCCTTTTCGATTCCTTCCGTGAAGCCAGCCTCAAAATCCGACGGCGAACAGATTTCAATCGTCGGGTCGGTGGGCTGGCGTTCAGCGATCTTGGCGATGAGTTCTTCTTCCCGGCCTTCCATCATGAACTCAGTGACATTGAGATTCGGCGCAATATAAATTGTGCCCCGGGCGAACATGTCGCGCATGATGCCAGTCGCATCCCGGAAGCGACGGAGCGATTCCTTGAACGCATGGAAGCTGCTGTCGAGGCGCTTCACCAGCAACGTGCGCATGATGACGGCAAGCTGGGTGGAGATGCGGTCGGCATTTTGATACTTCTTCTTTTTCTCCGGCTTCAAAAAACCAATGGCGCGATAACGATTGTACGTCAGCCCATTGCCATCCATCCGCGACAGCAGAAGCATCGTGCTGTCGTACAGGTTTTCGAGCGCAGGTGACAGGGGATAAAGGATTTTACGCGGCGGCTCAATATGTGGGAAAATGACGCCTTGGGTCTCGAGGTCCACCTTGTAATCGTCATGCTCCATCAGGTCATTGCGCGTACGTCGTACCGTGACCTCAGAAATGATTTTGGTGCGGATGAGTTCGTAAATTGTTTTGACCTTTTGCCGAGCCACTTCGGGATCAACTTCGCGGTGCGCTTCCGCATATGCCTTCTGGCAGCGGGCAAAGAAATGCTGGAGATTGGCGATGCTCAACGTCGAGTCCTTCAAATCCTGAAACAGCGAAATGAGATTGCGGATGTCGTCGGGCCGATTGTTAAGCGGCGTGGCGCTGACCAAAATCACGCGTTTGGATGACCGCGAGCCATCCGGCAGAAAACGGCGCGTCGGCGATTTGCAAATTCGCTGCAATTCGTCGAACGCCTCGGCGGTGTCGTTGCGAAATTTGTGAGCTTCGTCCACGATGACGAGGTCGTATTTTTCCGGGTGCTTGACCTTGTGCAAGCTGCCGTTCGTGATGATGTCGCAGTTGTCGAGGCGGAACTGGTCCTTGGCCGTTTCGCGCCAGCTGTCCTCAACGGCGGGCGGCACCACAATAAGCGTGTGCGACCGGTGCTCCGGAAAGCCATTGTAGAAAAAGAATTTCTTGGCGATGAGCGTGGCGATCATCGTTTTGCCCAAGCCGACGACATCGGCGAGAAAGAAACCGCCGTGTTTTTCGAGCAACCTGAACCCACTGGTCACCGCGTCCACCTGGTAGCTGAGCCGCTTGTAGCCCGCCGGCATGTCGGTGATGGCGTTTGGATCGTAATCAATGCTTTGGCCGAAGTATTCCAGCAGGAGCTTGTAATACAGTTCGAAGGGAGTGACCGGTGCCGCCAAATACGTGCTGTCGCGAACGTCCTTGAGGAACTTGGGCAGAATTTCAACGGACTCTTTCCACAGGGCGTCGAATTCATCGGTGGCGAATTGGACGTCGTCGAAATCGTGCAATAAAACGTTGAACTCGTAGTTGCTGACCTGATCCTCGACGCCGATCCCGGCGGCGGTCAAATTGGATGATCCGGTGATGGTGGCGCCGGGTTTGTGCTCGTTGAATCCCTTGGGCCGAAAAAGGTAGAGCTTGGCGTGCAGGCGCTTGGTCGGGTGCGCTCGCAGTTCGATTTTCTTGGCGATGACGTCGTCAACGAATTGAAGAACGCCCATCTCCACCTCGCGCTTGTATTCCGCAGTCTGGATATCATCGCGCAGCCACTTGCGGAACTCATCGAGAGCCCTGGTCGGATCGGCCAAAAACAGAAGGCCGCGCCTGTGATAATCCGCCATGATCGCATCCACATTGATGCCGACGAGAATGCGGATGTGTGGAACCTTTTCGAGGTATGGCCGGAGTGCGAAATACCCCGAAGAGCGCAAATACCCCACCAGTGCGTCAAAATGCTCGATGTCGGCATTGCTCTCGAATACGCCCTGAAACTTTTTAAGGAGAGTCTGCTCACCCAGATTGGTGAAGAATCGTGTGGTCATGGTTCCCGACACAGTTTTATGCGATTGGGTTTGAGGCGCAAGGGGAAACAACCACTACGCTCCCTGAATCCTGAGGAAAAAAGGTCCTTCCGCCTGATCACTTGGCTGTCGCTTTAAGCATCAGCAACCGGGCAATGGCCTGCTGCTGAAGCGGCGCTCCGGCCGGCGTGTTACTGAGGCAAAGCTGGAAATAATTCCGGGCCAAATTCGTATCGGCAACATGCTCGGCCACCAGCGCAAGTCCATAATCCACCATCCCGGGAGCCACCCCGTTCTTTTCGAGCACCTTGAACTCGCTCTCGGCGGAGACAAAATCATGATTGGCGATGCGGGCGAACGCGTGTTCAATTTGGGTGCCCGGCTGGTTGGTGATCGCCAGGACATGCTCCAGCAGCGGAAGGGCGGCGGCGGCCTGGCCGGATTGCAGCAGGATCATGGCTTTGGCCTTCAAACTCGGCACGTCATCCGGCGCTTTTGCGAGCCGCGCCTCGACCACTTGCAAGGCATTCGTGACGTCGCTCAAAGCCAGGTATGCGGCCACGACCCGGCCGGCAATTTGCGGGTCGTCGGGATGCTGTTTTGAGAGCGCTTGGAGCGCGCCGCGGGCATTGGCCAGATTGGTTTGCAGCAGCCACGAGTTGGACTCCAGCAGCGCCAGATCCAGATCCAGCGAATTCCGATCCACCGAATCTTGCGCCGGGACTTTTCGAAGCTCGTCGCGCATATGATTTACCAGCGGACGACTGCGGTCGGGCATCTGCAGTTGATTGTAAATCTCCGCCAAGGCCAATCCCGGGGCGAGCGAGTCGGGGACCAGGGCCCGGACCCGCTCCATCTGTTCCGCCGCTTGGACCAGCATATTGTGATCAACATACACCGAGCCCAACACATAGCACGCGGTCGGCTCATCAAACGGGCCGCCGAGTTCCATGATCAGGTTCAGCCGATCCGCATTTCCCAATTGGTCGGCCAGCCGGCGGGGGTTGGCCAGTCCCAACTTTATGCCGGCTTGAAGGTTCGTGTTGCAGGCCAGGCTGATCCGGGCCGACGGGTTGTTGGCATTGAGCCGCAGGGCCTGCTGGAACCGCGTCTGGGCCGCGCGCAACCGGCCTTGCTTTTGCAGCGTCACCCCCCAGTCCTCCAACGGGATCGAATACCATTCCCCGAGGAGGCGGTCCTGCTCGCGCGGCGCCGGGCTCACACCAAATCGCGCCAGCTTGTTCGCCCACCCACTGGCGCGAAATGGCGGCAGTGCCGCCGCCGCCATTTCCTGGTCCCATAACCGCGTCCAGAATTGCTCCTTTGCGTCCAGCGCGGCGCTGGTCAAAGGCGGCACGTCCAACGGATCCTTTCCGCGCCGCTTCAGCTCGTAAATCGTCCCGGTGGGCTCCAGATAGAATCCTTCAAAAAAGTGGCCGAAGCTCGGGTGCAGATAAAACAGGCGGTTGGTGCGGGCCACTTGTTCCAGCAGCCGGAGCGTTTCGAGCGGAGTGAGTTCGTGCCGGGTCTGGTCGGTCAACCAGCCTGCGGGCAGGCGCTGCTCCAGCCGGGCGCGATAGAGGACTGTCGGCAGCTCGTGCGTCTCCACGGCCAGCCAGTCAGCCGCGCCCTCCCCCCGGGACAGGGCCGCCTCAAAGACCACGAGTTTGTCCGGGTTGTCGCTCAACATCACGCCGCGGCCGGCTGGCAGCGATTTCACGGCCAACTCGCCGAATTGCTCCAGCGGATGATGGTTCATTCGCCAGAGGACCGGCAAATTGCGCCCGGCCAGTCCCAGCACGACCAAAGCGAGGCCGGCCGTGGCCAGGGGAACAGCGAACCGCCGCCAGGGGATATTATTATTTCGCGAACGCCGGTGCGCATCCCTAAGGACCGACTGGGAAAGGAGCAGGAGATTGCCGGTCAGGAAAGCCGCGCCCAAGGCGTTCAAGTAGTCGAAGGTCAGCAACGGCAATCGGACTCCCAGCTTATGGAGCGCTTGACGGGCGCCCGGAGCGGGATCAAAAGCCAGCCAGATGCATGCCAGCAACAGGCCCGCGCGCAGGCCGCGATACAGCCATAGTTGCAGCCGGTCCACGCCGGATTTGTTGCGCATGCCTTCATCCCGCATCCGCACCAGCAAAGGCAGCATGGGGACGAGAAAACAAATCGTCGCCTCTAGCGTCACGAATCGGTCCGCCCGCCACATCTTATACGGCAGGAGCACGGCCATCTTGGTCTGGTGCAGGCTGGCGACCCAAGCCTGCCCCAGCGTCCACGACGAGTGCGGCAGCCAGCCGTTGGCCAGGGGCAGGACCGCATAGGCCGAGAATCCCGCCAATCCCAGCCCGGCTAGTCGCAGGATGAAATTCCAGCGGAAGAAGCGGAGCCGTTTCAGTCGGATCACACTGGCGACAAACAGCGGCAAGGCCAGCAGCATCACCGAATTCTCAGCCATGCCCAGCCCCCAAAGTACGGTGGCCGCATCCAGCCAGCGCGCCTCGCGGCGGAGGTTATATTCGAGCAGCGACCATGGCGCCGCCGCCAGCAGCAGCAAGTCCAGCAAATCGCCGCAAGTGGAGGTGGCCTGCTGCCAAAAACTGAATTCCAGACCGCACACGGTGACGGCGGTCAACACCGGCAAAGCGCCGGCGAGTTTGGTAGCGTTGTCCCACGGATGATCCCACGGCAGCATTTGCACGGTGCGCGCGAGCAGCCCCAGAACCGCCGCCGCCAGGGCGGCGGACAACAATTGCACGGCCAGCGGCACCCAGGCCGCGGGAAGCACCGCCAGCGGCAGCGTCAGCAGCCAGAGTAAGGGCTGGCCAATTATCGGGGCCTCGCTCCAGCCCGCAAGTTTGGATGCCAGTGGCAGACCGTAAAGCGTCAGACGTCCGCCCAGGGTACAGGCGTAAAGCACAAACGCCGCCAAGGCGACATGCTGCGGCAGGCGGCGCGTTTGCATCAACATTCATTGATTCTGAAACATTGCCGCGCCGATGCCAGAAAAAAAGCCTGGCGGACGGCGGACGGGGCGCCGCTTGACACCTTCCTGTCCATGAACCGGAGCGCCGGTCTCCTGACCCGGCGCGAAAACGAAGGACGAAGGGGTCAGGCCTGAGTTGGATTGTTTTCGGTTTGTTTTCGGCTTTGGTGGGGTCGGGACCGCACAATCGCACGTTTGATTTCGAGTTTTGTCCTCGCGGCATCATTCCCCACAAGTCGCGCATGGCCCTTCTGTTTCACCTTCGCCTCCATCTTCCGCAGTACATGTCAGGTTTTGCCCAGCGCTCTCACCGGAGTCGTTGCGTTGCGGAGCGCATATCCACGGTGCTGTCTAACAGGTCTTAAGGCGTCAGAACTTCAATATCCGGCGCAACGTGC
>Ga0302320_10012030_pt1 | contig 18221 bp, 14 predicted proteins | sample Bog_T0_3_FD_202130 | JGI IMG/M metagenome (GOLD analysis project Ga0302320, IMG submission 202130) | Peat permafrost microbial communities from Stordalen Mire near Abisko, Sweden - Bog_T0_3 | ecosystem: Environmental > Terrestrial > Soil > Wetlands > Peat | place: Sweden: Abisko, Stordalen Mire...
AGGCTTCGCCTAAGCATCCCCCGATGCACGCGTCGCCCGCCGCGCCGGAGCTCGCCCTCCCGCGCGTCCTCCTCGAGCGGCTCGCGCGCCCAATTCTCGCCCGCTTCCTCTCCACGCACGCCTTCCCCCTCGCCGATCTCGCCGCCAGCGATCCGCGCGATCGCGCGCCCATCCATCGCCTCCACGCGCTCCTCCACGAGGACGTCTCCCCCCCGGCGCCGGACGCCGCCCGCGCGTAGCTCGCGATCCTCGACACGCTCGCCTGCGCGCGCGGCGGTGAGCGCCTGATCGCGCTCGACGCCGCCCGCGTGCTTCCGCGTGCGAAGCTCGGCGACGAGGACCTCGCCCTCACCGCGATCCTCGACGCGCCCGATCTCGCACGCGAGGCGCACGCGCAGTTGCCGTCGGAGGCCACCGACGGCATCGACGGGTTCACCGAGTACGATCCGGAGGAGGCTCGCCCGTCGCGGTTCGGCGACGCGGAACGCAAGCAGATCGAAGCGCTCTTTCGCGCCGAGCTCGAGGCGCGCGATCGCACGAGCTACTGCGCGGTGGAGGTGTCGCGCGAGACGGGCCGGCTGAAGCTCGAGATCGAGTACGGCAAGCGCCCCAAGACACGCGAGAAGCTCGACGCCGACACGCTCTCGGTCGCCCCCACGACCGACATCAACACCGAGCGCGCGTTCGCGGTTCCTCTGGCCCGGCCGGATTCCGCGCGAGATGCCGGAGCAGACCCCCACGGCACTGCTCGTGCCGCGAGGCTCTACCGCGAAGCCTCGGTGCCCTCCGTATCCGGCACCGCGCGCATCATCTCGCCCGCGCGCGCGACGCCACTCTCGAGTATGCGAGGGGGGGGATCTGCGCGGGAACGGGGTAGAGGCGTAATGGATCGAAGTGCGGCGTTTCGGTGTGCGAACGCTCGGCTCTCACGCGCTGCTTCACGTCCGGATTGCGTGATCGATGAACGAGCACTCCGCGGCGATGAAATGGCAAACTCCGTTCATAGCGAGCGCGATCAAGTGGGCTTCCGACGCGGATGCGCGGATAAAGAGGGTGCCATTCTTCGTGCGACCGCTGGCGAGACGAAAAGCCGAAGCCGCGGCACACGAGCGGGGGATGACCGAGGTGACGTCGGCCTTGCTGGACGAGCTCAAGGCGAAGGAGATGCCGCCCGGCTGAGAGCTGCGCATCGGCGATCTTCCGGGCCCTCAAACCAAGCGGCTCACGCCGTTCAGCACCGCGGCCGATTTGGCGCGCCCGCGTCCCCTCAAGGGGAGCAGCGGAGCGCGACCATGCGAGCACGCGCGGCTTCCGCCGTGACCGAGCGCGGCTTGGCGGAGCCCCAGCGCGCGAGCACGGAGCGGTAGGACGCGCAGGCCCCGGGTTCGTCGTTCCTCGCTTCGAGCGATTTCCCTAGATAGAGCAACGCGCGGACGTGCTCGAAAGGGAAGTCGAGCGCATCGCACGACGCGGCGGCGCGTCGAAGGTAGGCGATGGCCTCGTCAACCTGCCCGGCCAGGAGATACGTCTTGCCGATCGCGAACTCGGTCGCGAAGTGCCACAGGGGGGGAAACGGCAGAAAGCGAGGCAGGGCGGCCAACGCCGCCCGTGCGTCGGCTTCGGACGCGACCTCCTCTGCGTACCCGCCGAACCAGACGTAGGGGGCCGCATCGGGCACGTTCTTCCACCCCTCGATCCACTCCGTGCGCTCTGCCTCGAGCGGGTCGGGCCGGCCTCCGTCGGCGTGACCGAGGAGCGAGAGCAACGGCAGCGCGTAGTCGAAGGCGATGAGCTCCGCCACGCGAGAAGGCTGGCGCGTCCACGCTCCGCGGCGACGGAGGAAGTCCTTCGCGATAGCGCGCGCGGCGTCGAGCTTCCCCGATTCGATCGCGATCTGCGCGCGCTCCCACGCGTCCGACCCGTGCACGCTCTCCGCCGATGCGGTCGCAATCGCATCCTCGCGAGCGCGCAGGAGCGCGTCGGCATGCACGAAGTCGCCTTCGAGCTCCGCCAGATGAACGTCGAAGAGCGCTGCAGGGATCCACTCTTTCGCATCCTGGCTCATGCGCGCGAGCGCTTGCGTCGTCAGCTCGCTCACCGACGGCGTCGTACCGGCGCGGCTGCTCAACGCCTCGGCCGCGAGCATGTAGCCGTAGTCGGAGGCGGGGCGCTGAGCGATCAGCCGGCGAGCGTCCTGCTCCAGCTCGGTGCATTGGCCGCGTCTCATGTAGATCTCGTCACGAACGACAAAGCATCCGGCGTCGCCCGGCGCGATCTTCTCGCAGACCGCTGATTCGGCGAGCGCCGTCTCGAAGTCCCCCTTTGTCGCCGCGAGGAGGGTGGTCTCGCTGACGAGCGCCGTCACGAAGCCAGGATCGATCTCTCGCGCGTGCCTATAGCCGGCCAGGGCTGCCTCCACGTCTCCGAGCTTCTCGTCTTGGCGCGCGAGTTGGAACGCGATCTCCGCGTCCATCGGATAGCGAGCGGCGAGGGTCCTCAGGCGCGCGCGCGTCTCGACGACGTCGCTGGGGTCGCTCTGGACGTACGGAACGAACGCATCGAGGAAATCTCGATCGCGAGGCGTCAACGCTTCGCGTTGGTCGATGGCGCGGCTGAAGTACTCGCGGGCCTGTTCCGGCGTCGTGTCGAGCAGCCGGATCCCGAGGCGCATGAGTGCGGGCGCGAGCTTCGGATCGAGCGTGACGGCGCGCAGCGCTTCTCCGATGAATCGTCCGTTGTCTCCCGAGCGCCGCGCCTTCATCGAGCTCTGGTAGGCCGCGAGCGCCTCGGGCGTCGTCTGCGGCGCCGGGAGGTCGAGGACCCCGGTCGGCGCCGGAGGTGCGTGCGCATCCGCAACGCCGGCAATGGATGCCCGCGGCCCCAGGCCCACGTGCAGGCCGACCGCAGCCGCCAGGCCCAGGACGATCAAGGCTCCTGCGGCTACCGACCAGGAGATCACAGGGCGCCGGGCCCGGCCCGCCGCTGCATTTGCCGCGGAGGCGAGGGACGTTCGGGTGCTCTGTACGGTGGGTGCGCTCCCGAGCGCATCGACGACGGCGGGAGGCAGCGCACGCGGGCCGCCGAGCGTGCTCGTCTCCAGCGTCGCGACGATCGCATCCATCGATGGGAGTCGGTCTTCGGGATCCTTGGCGAGGGCACGCATGATCGCTGCGTCCACGATGGCCGGAAGCTCGGGCACGGCCGACCGGAGCGACGAGGGCTGCCGCGTGAGCACCTCCGAGACGATCTTCAACGCGTCGCCGTCGCGATCCCACGGGAGCGATCCGGACACCAGCTCATACGCGACGACCCCCCAAGAGAACTGGTCGGCGCGGCCGGTGACCCCCTCGCCGCGCATCTGCTCCGGCGCCATGTAGAAGGGCGTCCCCACGACGACCCCCTCGGCCGTGAACGTGTCGAGCACGGCGCGCGCCTGCGTCGCGGCGTCACCGTCGACCTTCCCCGAGGGGGCGCGGCGCGCGATCCCGAAGTCGAGGACCTTCACGACGCCGTCGCGTCGGATCATCACGTTCTCTGGCTTGACGTCGCGATGGACGAGCCCGCGCGCATGCGCGGCGGCGAGCGCGCGCGCGATGTCGGTCAGCCAGCCGAGCTTCTCGCGGAGCGTGACCGCGCTCGCCCCGATGAAGGCCCGCAGGCTTTGCCCCTCGATGAGCTCCATCGCGATGAAGGGGACACGCTCCTCTTCGCCGGCGACGGTGGCTTCTCCGACGTCGAAAATCGCGACCGCATTCGGATGGTCGAGCGCCGCGGCAGACCGGGCCTCGCGCAGCAGGCGCGCCGGGCCGCTCGCAGTCGTGCTCCCCCCGCCCTCCACCCGGGCGACGTGAAGAACCTTCAGCGCCACGTAGCGCTGCAAGCGCTCATCGTAGGCGCGGTAGACGCGCCCCATTCCACCTTCGCCAAGCGACTCCTCGAGCCTGTACCGGTCGAGGCGCGTGCCGCGCTCGAAGATCATGGTACGAGCTTACACCGGCCGAGCCTCCGCGAGGCCGCCGCCGACCCCCCATGACCGGCACGCGGACTCGAGAGCAGACTCGATCACGGGCCGGTGGACGTGATCCAGCGGCCCGTCTGCACGGCGCTCCTCACGCGGAATGAGCGGACGACCTCGCGCTTGAGCGCCAGCTTCGGATCGGTGGACGTGCTCGCGGTGCTCTCGGCCTTGATCTGCGTGCTCGGCTTGTCGTTGTACATGATGACCTCCGCCAGCCTCTAAAGCAGACACCGTGCCGCACGGAAATCGCCGCAGATCTGCGGGAGGTTCGACGAATCGTCCAAGTGGTGCTCGACGAGTTGTCGAACCGTCGCTTTACAATCCGTCGATGCGACCGCGGCGACCGCTGTCGAGGCATGCGCGATGGTTCACCACACGGGCAGAGAGCGGAGCAGCGACGGCCATACGAGATCGACGTACCATCGAACGGTCGATGAGCACATCGAACGCGATCACGAACCCGTCGAGCTCCGCGAGCGCGCCCGCGACGTCGTCGCATGCGCTCTCCACGACGACTCGGAAGAGGGCGTGCAGAAGCTCTCGGCGGGCAGTGCTGGCCCGCTCGAGGAGGAGAAGGCGATGCCATCGGCCTCTCCGCCAGCTGCAGAAGCCACCTCCCCTCCCCGAGACGCCCCCCCTCCCACCTAGAACCCCCTCCTCCCCTTGTAGAAACCCCTGCTCTCGATCTAGGACTTCCGCTGAGGCGACACACTCACCCACTGACTCGTCGCCCGTCGTCACTCCCGCCCCTCACCGAGCGCATCGATCTCCTCGAGCATCGCGCGCAACTCCTCCTCGCTCGCCTCCTCGTCCTTCCGATTCCGGAACATCACGGTGGCGGCCTGCGCGAAGCGTGGATCCTTTCGCGCGGCGGTGAGTTGCTCGAGCAGCTCGCCGCGCGACAGACCCGCACGGCGCGCCGGACGCGCGTCGAACCGTGCCTGCGCGCGCGCGAGCGCCTGGGCTGCCTCCACTTGCCACGCGAGCCGCTCGCGATCGGCGCGGAGCTTCTTCGCCAGCGCCTCCCCTTCCGCGCGCACCACCGCGGGGTCGTACCCCGTGCGCGCAGGCTCGCGTCGACTTCAGGGAGCTCTTGGCGAGGAAGCGGTCGATCACAGCCTCCTCTCCCTGTCGCCGGATGGCGTCCCATGTCTCCCTTGCGGTGCGCTTCGTGGTGGTCATCACGCCACCCCCTCTTCTTCGTTACCTTCGTCATCTACGTCGAATGCGCCCGTCGTCTCGTCCTCGGAGCCCGTGCCCCCGAGGTCGCGCGCGACGAGCGCAGCGGCGCGCAGCATGCGCCGGCGAACCGCGAGCAGTGTGCTCGCCGACCACTTCGTGGCCGCGCGGATCTCGTCGGGCGACGAGAGGCCGCGCTCCATCGCGTCGATCAGCGCGAGGGCGTACGGGTCCCCACGCCTGCTGCGCGTCGAGCTGCATGGGATCCACGCGATGACGCCGAACGGCAAGACGTTGATGAGCTTCGTGCGCTCGCGGAACGATCTTCTGCTCGACGACGAGTCGACGGACACCCTGGCGATGGCGCTGCGGTCGGCGATCCCGGTGGCGGTGAAGCTGTACCTGTTCATCGAAGGGCGGCCTCGCGGCGTCGGCGTGGAGATGTCGACGAAAGGGGGGAAGAACCTGGTCGATTTCGATCGGAGCGATCCGGAGGTGGTCGAGATCGTGCGCGGGTACTTGCGGGCGCGAGGTGTGCTTCGGGAGGCCGCTGGGAACGACCTGGCGGACCACGGCGTCGGGCCGCGCAACCTCACGCTAGCCTTCACCCCCTCGCCCGTCGCACGAGAGGAGAGCGGCGGAGAAGCGCGCGACGAAGCGCCGGCTGCCACGCTCGAGGCAACGCCGTGATTCGCGCGTTCCTCGCGTTCCTCGAGACACGCGGTATGGGCCAAGTGGCCGCGCACGAGCTGCGCGAGACGCTGGCCGCGGACGGCGAGGCGGCGCGCGCGGCGCTGGTCGCCGAGGGAGTGATTCGCGTCGCTCCGCTGGCGACGACGCACGCGTGCGACGGGCTCGGCTGCGCTCGCGAAGTACGTGAGCGGCCGCGTGGGACGGACGGCGCGCGCCGGTTCCTCGCCGTGTGCACGCGGAGCCCGCGCGAGTGCGAGACGGTGCACCTCGCGGAGGACGAGCTCTCGCAGGACGCGATCGTGCCGGACGCGTTCTCCGGCATGGTGCGGCGTGCGCTCCGGATCGACGCACCGCTCGGCGCTGCACGCACGACCCGCGCAGGCGCGCTGTCCGGGAGCGAGGCGCCCGTGCTTCTGGGGGAGCAGGTGCATGGTGGTGCCTCGCGCGACGTGTTCTTCGCACAGCGACCGAGCGCCCCCGCGCTGCACGCGCTCCTGGCCGAACGGCGGCACCTCGGGCGCGCGACGCTCGTGCTGGTGCCGACGGGGCGCGGGATCGACCCCGAGCTGCTCGCGCGGCACTACGCGGGGCACGTGGAGATCGCCGTGCTCGCCGATCTGCTCGCGGTACGGAACGGAAAGGTCGTCGCCCCCGCCCCGCTCCGCATCGTTCCGCCGATGTTGCCGCGGTCGGCCGAGACGCGCGCGACGTCGCCGGCGAACGACGCGCGGCGAAGCGTCGCGCCGGACGGGCTTCCGCGCGCAGAGCGGTGGGGCGACGTGACGTTCTATCTCGTGGATGACGAGCGCTGCATCGGCGTCGAGATCGACCGCCGCCATCGCCGCCTCACGGCCATCGACCTCGGTCTCGCCCGGGAGCGCACGCGCGAGCCGGTGCGCGCGTTCGATCTGCTGAGGAGGATTTGCGAGGGCAACGGCGTGTTCGACACGCGCCCGTGGGGTGGGCGCGAGAACGGCAAGCAGATCGTCTCGGAGCTGCGAAAGGCGCTCTCGGCCGCGTTCGAGATCCCGGGGAGCCCGATCGAGTCGTACTCGCGGAGCGCGAAGTCGTGGAAGACGAGGTTCCGCGCGTTCGCGGCGAAGCCGAGTGTGGTGAGGGAGGTGGAGAGTGCGCTCGCCGGGGGAAGGGGAAGAAGGGGCGGGGGGCGGAGCGGGAGTGAGGCTCTGCCAGATGATCCTGGTGGGCGCTTAACGACCGACCAGCCTCGGACCTCGGCGCCGCCGATCACTGCCCCGCGGGCGGCGCTACCGGTTGGAACTCCTTGTGCCCCGTCTGCCAGAGCATGAACGCGTACTGGCCCGCGAAGTTCTTGAACGTGACCGACTTCTCCTCGGTGAAGTGCCCGTTGTCGTAGTTCACCTTGAGGAGCTCGGGCCGGTTCGACGCGTTCGAAGCTTGCAAGGCAGCGATGAACTTCCCCGGCTCCCACGGTGCGACCCGGGGATCGTTCCACCCTCCGACCCCGAGCACCGCGGGATACTTCGTTCCCGCTTGAACGTGCTGGAGCGCGTCCATCTCGTAGAGGGCCGCCGCCTCTTCCTGGATGGCAACTGTCCCGAACTCCGGGGTGTTGACCGGACCGTTGGGCGAGAACTCCTGGCGCATCGCGTTCGCGGCGCCGACGTTGCAGACGGCGGCCGCAAAGAGGTCGGGGCGCTCGGTGATGGATCTCCCGATGAGGATTCCCCCGGCGCTCGTCCCCGTCCCGGCGAGGTGCTCCTTGCTCGTGTACCCCTTCTCGATGAGGTACTCCGCCGACGAGATGAAGTCCTTCCAGGTATTCGGCTTGGTAGCCTTCTTGCCCGCCAGGTACCAGGATTCTCCCTTCTCGCTCCCGCCGCGCACGTGCGCAAAGGCGAGAACGACGCCATGGCGCGCGACCGAGCTTTGCTCGGTGAACCAGGGTGTGTTGCTGATGCCGTAGGCGCCGTACCCGTCGAGGATGCAGCTGCTGCTGCCGTCCATCGGCATCCCCTTCCTGTGAACGATCGAGAGCGGGATCATCGTCCCGTCGTACCCTTTCAGCTCGACCTCCTCGGTCACGAGCTGGTCGTAGCCCGGGTAGACGACGTCGGAGCTGAAGGCGCTCTTCGACACGACGTTCTTGTCGCCATCGAGGTCGAACAATGTTCGCGGCGTGATCCACCCCTCGATCGTGACGAGGCAGTGATTGCTCTTCACGTCGGGGCACGTGACGCTCACGTCACCTGACGCGGGGAGCGGAATCTCGGACGACTTCTTCGACGCAAGGTCGTACTTCACGACGCGCCCGACGATGCCGTTCGAATAGACGAGGAAGAGCGCGCTCCGACTGCGGGTCATGGTTTGAATCGAGTCGGCCGCCTCCGGGACGATCGTCTCGGCGTGCGCCCAGTCCGGGTGCCGAAGGCTCGTTCGCACGACCTTGTAGTGGGGAGCATCGGTGTGGGTCACCGCGCAGACGGCGTCGGCCCCGCAGAACTCGAGTCCGCGAACGAGATTGTCAGAGGGCTTTGCGAGAGACGTCCACGCCACCTTGGCTTTTCCGACCTCGGCGATGGGGGCGATGAAGAGCTTCATCTCGTTCTGCACTGTCCCGGCGTTTCCAATCACCCAGCCGGGGGCGGCTTCATCGACAAAGGCCGCGGCGAACTCCTTCGGCGTGAGCCCGAGCTCGGGGTCGGCCGCGTTCCCGAACACGACCTTGTCGCTCGTCACGGCGGTCCCCAGCTTGTGCAGGTTCGTGTGCCGATTCAGCTCAATGCTCGGGCTGCGGATGTCCGTTTCGTTGGTGGCGTCGTAGAGGAACGCGTGCCCGTCGGGCATCCACGAGCGCACGCCGTCGGACGGGTAGATGCTGTCCGGGAGGAACGTCTTCTTCGAGACGTCGAGGACGCGAATCTCCGCGTACTCCGCACCGCCCGACGAGAGCGAGAGCGCGACGTACTTTCCGTCCCACGAGGGCGAGGCTGCCTCGACGGTCGTCACGCTCCCCTCCTTCGCAAATGCGCTCTTGTACGTCGAAGGGTCGAACAACAGCTGCTCGGTCCCCGTCCACCCTTCGCGGACGAAGATCTTGCCGACGTTCTCCCCACCGAGCGTCTTCTTGTAGAAGAGCTTTCCGCCGTGAAACCGAAAGCGGCGGTACGTCGCCGGCTTCAGCTTGTCGAGCGCCATCCACTCGTCGACGAGTTTGTCGCGTCCCGGAATCGCGTCGAGAAGGCCGTCGGTGAGCGTCGCCTCCGCCTTGAACCACGCGACGGTGTCGGGATCCTTCAGGTTCTCGAGGAGCCGGAACGGGTCCTTGTAGGTCTTGCCGAAGTAGGTGTCGGAGGCGTCGGTCGTCTTCGCGGGCGGGTAGGTCCAGGGGCTCTTCGGGGCCGGCGGCTCTGCGCTGGCGGCGGGAACCGGAGCCGGTGCGGAGGAAGCGGGGCTCGGGGCGGGCGGAACCTCGGTGGCGGCGCCGCCGCAGGCAGCGAGGAGGAGGAGCGGGAGAGCAGGCCGAAGCGCGAGCGGGTGGCGATGATGCCCGCTCCTGCGCGTGTGCTACCGTGGTACGACCATGGCGAAGAGAGCGCCGGCGACGACACGTCCTGGCCGTACGGCGAAGGTGAGCATCTCCCTCGAGCAAGACGATCTCGGAACCCTGCGCCGCCGTGCCAAGAGCCTCTACGGCGGCAACTTGTCGGCGGCCATTGCCGAAGCGGCGCGGCGAATCCGCGAGGAGGAAGCGCGCGAGGCGGTCGTCGAATGGCTCGGCGATGCGGGAACGTCGACCTCGGAACAACGAGAGGCGATCCGCGCGGAATGGCGCGCCGAGCCACCGAAGCGGCGACGGCGTCGGGCGGCATGAGGGGACTCACGTTCGACACGGCAGCCCTGATCGCGCTCGAGCGACGGCGCCCGCGGATGGCGCAGGTCTATCGGACCGCTGTCGAAGACGGACTGTTGGTGACGGTCCCCTCCCCGGTGATCGCCGAGTGGTGGCGCGGGCGCTCCGACGTGCGCGAGAGGCTTCTCCGGGGCGTGCGCGTCGAGGCGCTCGACGCCGAACTCGCCAAGCTCGCCGGTGACGCGCTGGCCGCGATCTCGAGGGCGACGACGATCGACGCGATCGTGATGGCCTCCGCCGCCCGCCGCGGAGACGTCGTCTACTCCTCGGACCTTCGGGATCTGGCGCGGCTCCAGGCCTTCTTCCCGGCGGTTCGTGTGCTCGGGGTGTGAGGGAGGTCGCGGGCAGCCTGCCCCGGAGAGCCCGCGACTAATTCTTCGTGCACGTCCCCGTATCCGTAGACACGGCGGCCTCGTCGACGGGATCGCCAGGACGCGCCGGGATGTCGGCGGTGAAGTTGCTGATGGTCATGCCGCAACCCTCGACGACGAACGTGCCGCTCGTGAGAGTGAGGTTGGCGTCGTATGCCTCGTCAAAGCACACCTGACGACCGTCCAGCGTCGCCGTATCGCCAGAAACGGCGAACCGGATGGCATCGCAGGTTGAACCACTGTCAGCCGCGTTGAGTGCGGCGCTGACACCTCCGTCGTCGCCAGAAAAGATGATCGGCGTCGTGAAACTGGTTGGGTACGAGGTTGAACCGGGGTTGCTCGTCGTCGAAGTCGTCGTGATGTGGCAGGTCCAGGTTCCAACGAAGCTCTCGGCGCCGCCAGCGTCGATGTCGTCGCAGGGGGCTCCATCAGTGAGCGTGGCGCCGAAGTCATTGACGAGCTTGCCCCCGCAACCCAGCGAGAGACAGGCCACCGCCGCGAAGAATGCGATCCTCACGGCTCGAGCTTCCGATGCAACGTCGCCCGATTGATCCCGAGCAGCGCCGCCGCCTTCGTCCGATTCCCCCCCGTCGCCTTGAGAGCCACCTTGATCGCGATCGCCTCGATCTCATCGAGCCTCGCCGGCAGCCGCACGCTCGTCGTGCGCTCGCTCTCGGGCGCCGGCGGCTCCGGTTCGTCCTCACCGAGCAGAACCCCCAGCGGCTCCGGGAAGTCCGTCGGCTCGATTTGCGGATCCACGCCGAGCACGATCGCGTGCTCGATCGCGTTGCGCAGCTCGCGAACATTGCCCGGCCACGGGTAGCGGCGAATCGCGTCCAGGGCGGCCTCCGAAAACCCCTCGATGCGACGGGACGCGGTCGGCCGGAGGTCGCCGAGGATCTGCTTCGCGAGGAGCACGAGGTCGTCGCCCCGATCGCGCAGCGGCGGGATCTGGATCGACACGACCGAGATCCGGAAGAACAGATCGCTGCGAAAGCGCCCATCCTTCGACATCGCCGCCAGATCGCGGTTCGTGGCGCAGATGACGCGCGCCCGAAGCTCCAACGTTCGGTTGGAGCCGATGCGCTCGAACTTCTTTTCCTCGATCGCGCGTAGAAGCTTCGCCTGGCTTGCCAGCGAGAGCTCGCCGATTTCGTCCAGGAAGAGCGTTCCGTTCCCCGCAGCCTCGAGCGCGCCCTCGCGCGTCGCGCTCGCGCCGGTGAACGAGCCGCGCTCGTGCCCGAACAGCTCGCTCTCCAGCAGCGACTCGGGGATCGACGCGCAGTTGATGACGCGCATCGGCTCGCTGGCCCGCTCGCTGGCTTCATGAATGAGACGAGCGACGAAGCTCTTGCCGACACCGGTCTCTCCATAGAGGAGCACCGGCACGCTGGCAGCGGCGATTCGCGGGATCGTGTTCGCCACCTTGGTCGCGGCTGGCGACGTACCCAAGAACGCCCGCGCGCTCCCCACCGCGATCTGGCGCACTTCGCTGAGCTGCGCCTCCACGGCTCCCACCGCCCGGATGCGCGCGAGACACGATCCACACACGCGCCCTGCGACGAGGAGCAAGCGACGCTGCGCCTCGCCGATGGCGAGCGGCGGTCGATTGAACCGGTAGGTGACCCACGCCCGACGATGGGAGTGCGCGGGGACCGTCACGGACGTCACGTCCTCGACCGTCGGCGTTTCGCGCACGACGACATCGTCGGGCATGCGTCGGTGCTCTTCGCACGCGGCCGCGTCTTCGGGGGCGTCCTCGATGTGAAGACGCGCATCGACCGCATCGGCGTGGAGCTGGGACCACCGCGTCAGCGCTCCCTCTGCGGCGCTCCGGTCCTTCGCGTCGTCCAGCGCCGTCATCAGCACCGTGATCGCGGCGAGCCCCTTCACGTCGATGGCGACGCCGTGAAGGAGCGTGCGGGCGTCCGTCCTCTCGACCCGAGGGAGCCGCGTAGACTCTGCGACGGGTTGCAACACGACGGACAGGACCGTGGTGCCGACCGTGATCGACGCGCCGGCCGTGAGCTCGGTTTCGCGAACCGGCGTCTGATCGCGAACGAACGGCGTGCACTCCGGCAGCGAACGCACGCGGAGCCCTCCGACGACGAGCTGCACGTCGAGGTGACGTCGCGAGACGGAGAGATCGCTGAGCACCAGGTCCGCATCGCGCGCGCGCCCGACGATCCGGAGCTGTTCGTCGACGTCGAGACGAGCCCCTTCGTCGGGGCCTCGCGTGACGACGAGCGCGAGTCGAGGCTGCATGGCTAGCGCGGCGTAGCACGACGCGGGCCCGATGCACTGCGGGGGGGGCGGTGAGGCCGAGGGCGGAAGCGACGGGGAAACGGTTTGCCGACAGGCCCCCTCCGCCCTTGCCACTTCATGAATAAGTGCGAGAACGCGCCGTCTGGAAATGCGATGACGAGCAGGGGGGCAAAACAGCGTCGTCGTCGCGGAATGTGTCGGGGCGGGCGCTGCACAACGCGACACTGCTCGAATGCGCGACAGCCGCGCGCGAGTCTCCGGCCGCGCATTTCGTGCGGGAACGAGAGCCGCATACGCCGCGGGACGACCGCTGGGGCAGATGGGCGCGCATAGGTCAGCAACAGGCGACTCGCGGGCGTCGCAGCGCCTCGGGCAGACCGTCGGCGGCAAATACCTGCTGCGCGACGTGCTCGGCGTCGGCGGGATGTCGACCGTCTACGCGGCCTCCCATCGGAACGGCCTGGCCGTCGCCATCAAAATTCTTCACGAGGAGCTGGCGAGCGGCGGCGACGTGCGCCGCTGGTTTCTTCGCGAAGCGTACCTGGCGAATCGCGTGAATCACCGCGGCGCCGTGCGCGTCCTCGACGACGACGTGACCGAGGACGGGGCGGCGTACCTCGTGATCGAGCGCCTCTACGGGGACACGCTGCGCGCCGTCTGGGAGCGCGGCGGTCGCAAACTGCCACCGCGGGACGTGGCGCTCTTCGCGTACGACGTGCTCGACGTGCTCGCCGCGGCGCATGCCCGCGGAATCATTCACCGCGACATCAAGCCGGAGAACCTGTTTCTCACCGACGACGGCGAAGTGAAGGTCCTCGACTTCGGCATCGCGCACCCGCTTCCCGTCGTTGGCGACGCCGCCGCGAGCACGACGCTGCGGGTCGCTGGGACGCCCGCCTATATGGCGCCGGAGCAGGCGCGGGGGAGCGCCGTTCGGGCGGAGACGGACGTTTGGGGCATGGGGGCGACGATGTTCTCGCTGATCACGGGCGAGTACGTGCACGCCGGAGCGCCGCCGCCGGACTTGCTCACGTGGGCGGCGAGCCGACCGGCGCGCCCGGTGGGGGAGCTGGCACGTGATCTGCCTAGCGAGCTGGCCGCCGTGATTGATCGAGCCCTCGCGTTTGAACCGGAGCAGCGCTTCGCGACCGCACATGCGATGCGGGAAGCGCTGGGGGAAGCGTTTGCGAGCGCGTTTCGGGTGACGATCGGGGAAGCGAGGAGCGCGATTCTCGCGGAGTTGAGGGCAAGGGAGCCGGCGGTGGGGAGGGGGGCGCGGGGGAGTGAGGTGCATTCGGTGGCGACGAGGGGGCCGGGGGGGGCGAGAGATGCGGCTCCCCGACTTGAGGGCCCGCCGACGCGGACTGTCACCTCAGGAGGTGCGGTCACCCGCACGATGGCACTACGAGTCGCTCCGGCTCTGGGGCGCATAGCGCTACTCGGAGCCCTCGTTGCCTTGGCCGCGCTCGTAGTCAGCCAGCTATTCGTCTCATTCTCGCCTTTGCCCCGTCGGCAGGCTTCGACTCCCGCCGCGCTTCGCCGATTCGAGCTCGACGAGATCTCCACGGTCTCCGGGAGCACATTCCCGGAATCTGCCGTCTCCGATTTTCGCGCGGGCGTTCAACTGTGGCGTGACGCTTCTAGCCTAGACGCCATCCGAAAACTTCGCCGCGCCGCCACGACGGCGCCGGACTTCGCCCTAGCCCACCTCTGGTATGTCCTCGCTTCCTGGGAAATTGCCGGACCCGCACGCGAGCACTACGCAGCTGCAGTGGCCCATCGCAGCTCTTTAAATGAGCTGCAGCGTGCGGTCCTTGATGCAGTTCATCCAGCAGTCGCGGACCCGCCCGACCGAGTCGCCGCAGCCGAGCGCCTCGCGGACCTAGTCGCGCAGTATTCTCAAGAGGATGACCTTCCGCTTCTCGCTGCGAACTACTACGAACGTGTCGACAACCGGGAGCGCGGCGCGCAAGTTCTGCAAGGCTTGCTCGCCCGACAACCACCGCCCGTCAGAGCACTCTACCTTTCGGCCCGACTGTCCTCGCTGACGGCGGCGCTAGACGATACTCCAGCGACCACGATCGAGTTGCTCAAACAGTGCATCGACGGTTCTCCCACAGGCACGGACTGCATATACGATCTTGCGCGAATATATACCAACGAGGGCCTTTGCCAGGATATTGAGCCCATTGCTCGACTTGCAATGGCTCGCGAGCCGTCCGCGGCAACACCCTACGACTATCTCGCCAACGCGCTGTATTCGTCTGGTTCGCCCATAGAAGCCGTCCGCGCCGCTTACGCGAAGCGCGCTGGCATGCTCCGCCCAGAGTCCCGCGAGTATATCGTCGCCGGCGACGACGTGGCTCTAGCCATTGAAGAGGGGCGTCTCTCCGATGCAGAGCACCAAGCTGCGGCATGGACGGCAGCAGCCTTGCGCTACGACGGTACCGGCACTGCGAGTTCGATACCCTACGAACTTTCGGTGCAGTTGGCGATGGAGCTCGGACATCGAGAGAAGGCGCTCGCGATCGCCCACGAGTTCGCAAATCAATTCGCCTCGGCATCGACGAATGAGAACATGGACGTGGTCGCCGAAGAGATCCTCATGCGGTCCTGGGCCGACGACCTGAGCGTGAGCGAGCGCGCTGGCCTTCGCGACAGGATACTTGCCGCGTCGCAAGATCCCGCCTATGGCGCGCCCTACCGACGCTGGCTTAACGCGTATGTCGGCGCCGCAGGGTCCCGGGACGAGGCGCTCACCGCCATGACCCAGATGCCGACTCGTCCTCTGCCGGGTCCCGAGTATCGCGGTGCCGGGGACGACTACGCGCTTGGGCACTTCTTCGCGCTTGCGGGGCAATTGCCGCGGGCTCGGAGTTTCTACTCGCGTGCAATGCACTCCTGTGAAGTCACCGAAGATTTCTTTCGCACTAAAGCGACGCTCGAACTTGCGCTTCTCTCCGAGGAACGCCCCATGGACGCGTGCGCATTGTATGAACAGATTCATCACCACTGGGCGCACTCACCAGAGAGTCTTTCGGTAACTATTGCCACGCACAAGATCGCTCTCTTGTCTTGCCATTCGACGAACTAGCCACATCACGCCTCACCGTCATAAATGACAGAAGGAATTCGTACCGTGAAGACATTTTCGCCAGCAACAACACTTGCACACGAGGAACCCGCGCAGTCGCCTGCAGACGAAGTCAGCCTGCTCAGGCTTCGAAAGGAGACCGTCGCAGTGATGCGCGTTCAGTCCGGTCTCCGCACCGGACCAGGGTCTAGGGCCACGGTTTGTGGAACATGCCCAGCAAAAACGGACATCTAGGCCACTTACGCTTCGCGGTTCGGGTTCTCGGTTTTCGGCCCCAGTCGAACGCCGAGGATCCCTCATTCTCGATCGGAATCCTGAGATGCGCTGGTTATCGCTAATTAGTCTCTGCCTTCTGTCCTGCGCTCCGCACCTAACCATGCCTACGACCGTCGACGCGTCCAGATCTACGTTACCAGCTGCTGCCAGCAGTCGAGCCTCCACGGAGGCTCCCTCTACGGGAGGCATTGTCGATTCTTATCATTGGCTCGAGACACCCACGGGCGCGGACGCGAGCCAATGGTTATCGCGCGAGAACGATGTAATGAAAAAGGCCCTTGCCGCAATGCCAGAACTGGCAAGCCTTCGCGACCGCATCGGCACGCTCATGGGCTCCTCCGATGACATTACGGGCGTGAGGGTTTCCTCGCATCAAATTTTCTACTTGCGGCGCAAATCGGGCGAACGGGGCCCACGCCTACTAGCCCGCTCCAAGGACGAAGAGCGTGCGATGTTCGGACCGGACCCGGTAGCCGAACCTTCCGAGATTGCACATGTCGCCCCCTCGCACGACGGCCGCTTTGTTGCTTTTGGTGTCGCTTCCAACGGATCCGAAGACAACACTGTCCATGTTGTAGATGTCGTGAGCGGATTGGAATTGCCGGATCGCATCGAGCATCTCGCCTCCCCGTCGATTGCGTGGGCTAACGCGAGCACCAAACGACGACGACCACAGTTCTATTACTCGCAATATCCTCATTATAACAGCAATGACGCGAAGGTGCGCTTTCTGGATTCGCAAGTGCTACTCCACAAGGTCGGCACGAACGCCACGAGCGACGAAGTGATCTTTGGCTCGGCTACACGCGCGGCCTTAGGCCTTAGCCCGGACGACTTCGTCGAGATGTTCACGGCGCCGGGAAGCGCGTTCGAGCTTGCGATCGTGGACCATGGTTCGGCAGCCGACGTATCAGTGCTGGCCCGTAGAACGGATGGCGTTAACTGGAAGGAGGTCGTCGAGAAGGAGGCCCACGTCTCGCTGTTGGCGTTGAACGGGCACGAACTCTTCGTGATGGCCGCTGGAGATACGAGCCCCGATCGAGTCATGAAGCTCGATTTGGCAACGAATACTCGAGAGGAGTCGTACGTCCAGGCGTCGAATGGGAAACGGATTTCCGCGATAGCCGCGTCAAAGGGCGCTCTTTATGTAATCGAGCAGAGCGTGCTCGGTTCGAGCGTGCGTCGCGTGCGACTAACAGATCGTGCCGCAACAGAGATTCCGCTCCCATTCGATGGCAGCGTCAACAGCATCTCGTCCGAGACAAATTCGAGCACCGTTTTTCTGGAGTGCGATGGGTGGGGCCAGTCTACGCGGTGGCTGACGGTCGAGGACGACGCTTCCGTTCCGACAGATGTTTTTGCGGACCAGAAGCGAACGACCCTTCCCAACCAAGTCATCGAGCACGTGGAGGTGACCAGCTTCGATGGCGCTCGCGTACCAATGACGATTCTTGGGCGCGCCGGCATGCCGCGAGATGGCTCGTCGCCCGTGTTGCTCACTGGATACGGCGCCTACGGGGTGAGCACTGTGCCTCACTTTAGCGAATCGCGCGTCGCTTGGCTCGAGCGCGGAGGGGTCATCGCCGTTGCCCATGTGCGGGGTGGCGGCGAGCTCGGGCGAGCATGGCACGAGGCCGGAATGCGTGAGCGGAAGCAGAATTCGGTCGCCGACTTCGTCGCCTGCGCGGAGTTCCTCATTCGCGCGCGCTACACAAGTCCTCAGCGACTGGTCGCGGCCGGCGCCAGCGCGGGTGGGCTGCTCGTCGGCGTCGCAATGGCTCAGCGCCCAGAGCTTTTCCGAGCGGTGTTCATTTCAAGCGGGATGGTCAACTTGTTGCCGCTCATGAAGGTCGCGATCGGACCTGCCAATGTTGAGGAATTTGGCTCGCCGGACACGCCTGAGGGACTTCGCAATATCTTGTCCATCGACGCGTACCACCAAGTGCAGAGTGGCGTTGCATACCCTGCTGTTTTGGTATCCGTTGGAATGAACGACCCGCGTGTACCATATTGGCAAGGGGCCAAGTTCGTCGCACGATTGCGCGACGCATCTACCAGTGGTCACCCAGTTCTCTTCATGGCTGACGCCGACAAGGGTCACTTTGGCGGTACTTTGGAGCAACAAGCAACGTCCAAGGCAATTGAGTTCGCCTTCTTCTTATGGCAGCTTAGTTTGGCCGATCAAGGAAGGCCACAGGAGCCGCTATGAGAGGTGGGCTAGCGGTAGCGGATCGGCGACTCAAGACAAGGGAACATGCGTTCGCCGCTCTGTCGATACGCTGCCGTTAGCGCCACTCCTATTTTTCCGGCTCTTCCGCAGGATCTGTGGGCGTGAGAACGAGTCGGACGTAGCGTTCGGCGCTCGTCACGTAGCCCGCATCGCGGGATCGGGTGGGCGTCCCGCCCGCGAGCTGCGCGCCGAGCGCCGGTAGC
>Ga0302320_10012031_pt1 | contig 18221 bp, 15 predicted proteins | sample Bog_T0_3_FD_202130 | JGI IMG/M metagenome (GOLD analysis project Ga0302320, IMG submission 202130) | Peat permafrost microbial communities from Stordalen Mire near Abisko, Sweden - Bog_T0_3 | ecosystem: Environmental > Terrestrial > Soil > Wetlands > Peat | place: Sweden: Abisko, Stordalen Mire...
AGCGATCTCGCCATTGAGCGCAGGCATGCAGCCGCCCGCGCGTTCAATGCCCTCGCGGCCCTGCGCACCCTGAAGAAAGCGCTGGGTCCAATTGTTGAGCGGCAGATCGCCTGCAAAATTAATACCGGGTTCAACCGACCCTGTCACGCGGCAGTATGGCCCCTTGTCCGTGTCGCGCTGCATGGCGGTCTTGATCGTAATCTTCGCTCCGTCAGCGGTTTTCACGTCGGCCTGCGCGAGCTGATCGCAGCTCATGACGGGCTTTACGACGGCCAGGTTTGCATGTCCGGAGGACTGAGCGCCGGCTTGAATGCCGGCTGCAAGAAACATACATGCGCCCAGCGAAAAAACAGCCTGCTGGATGCGCTTCATGGAAGTCGTTGCGATTGCTGTCATTTTTTGATCTCCAATTAAATAGCCGTTTGTAAATAACGAAACACTGCACGTCTTCGTTCTTGTGATTCGTAAACCACCTATAGCGGGTGCCCCCGGTCCCTCGCATTTGGCGACCGGGGAGACTTGAAATCTATCCGGCTATCTATCAAACCAGCCGTCACCATCCACTCAATCTACGGCGCAGCGCAGACAAAGTTTTCCGCATCGTTAATGTTGCCGCTTCCCTTGTACTTGGCAACCTGCGGATACGGGCACAACGGGCGCGTGCGGTCCACGAAACCCTGCGAGTTGGTATGCGTAGCAATGATCGAGTCGGGAGCTTTGCCCTTTTCCACCCAATCTGAAATCACATCCAGCTTGTCGAATGCGTTCGGCCCGTCGCCGCCACCGCAGTGTCCCATGCCCGGTACCATGAACAGTCGAATCTCGTTGTAGGTCTTCGCAAGGCCGCCGTTCGATTCCACCGCGCTGTTGTAATACTGCACGCTGATCAGCGGCGTAATGTTCGGGTCTGCCCAGCCGTGATAAAGCAGGATCTTGCCGCCCTTGTCGAAGATCGGTTTGATCTTCGTCTGGTCCGTAGCGTTCATCAGGCCTTCGCCCATCTTGTCCGACTTGGCAATGTCCTTGTCGAAGTCCATGGTGTGATAGTCCCAGTTGGCGTCCTGAAACAGAACGCGGAAGGTATCGATGGCGTCGCCCTGCGGATCGGCGCCCTGCTTGTTGCCCAGCACCGGCCCTGGGAACTGCCTGGTCGCCATCGGCCAGCCGGGATAAAAATTCTTGCCCGTGGTCGGGCTCACCGCGCCCTGCGCAATCTTGTTCAGCGAATCGATCTGTTGCGCTGTCAAACACGTGTCGGCATCGCCGTTCTTGCAGAGCAAGGTATTGGGGTCAAAGTTGCAAACCATCGGGTCCTGAATCAGGCCGTCCACGACGCCATCCTTGCCGTCGCACTGCTTCAACACCGCGTCGTGGATCATCTGAAACTTCGCCGCGTTGATAAAGCTGGCCGCATCCTTCTGGACAACTCGATTCGTCCAAATCGAACCCGACTGCAACCGCGTCATGGGATTGGCTGGATCGCCGATCGCGTATCCATTAAAGTCATCTGGATAATACTCGGCAGCCATCCAGCCCTCCCGTCCGCCGGTCGAGCAGGCATCCCAGTACGAGTACTTCGCTGGCGTTCCGTAGTAGGCGGCGATGAGAGCCTTGGCCGTCACCGTCGTTTCGTGAACCGCGCGATATCCCCAGTCGATCAGCTTCTCCGGATGGCCGATGAGCGCATTGGCGCCGCCGTCATGCCCGGTGTTGCTCACCGTGCCGGCATAGCCCTTCGTGACATAGCCAGCCAGGTTGTTGTAGCCGATGTTGCCGGCAAAGCCGCCGTTGCCGGCCTCTGCCAGCCGACCGGTCCAGCCGTCGACAGGCATCCAGAGCGCCATCTTGATCTCGGAGTCCGCGCTAGGGCGCAGGGTAGCTTCAATGCGGCAAAATGCAGGAACGTTCTTATAGGGGTTATTCTGCGCGCGGCCACCGCCACCGCCTGGGCCACCCGGCCCGCCCGGACCAGCTTGCCCACCGCCAGGCGCGCCCTGAGGTTGACCCATCTGCATCTGCTGCGGGTTCGGCGGCGGGGTAAACGCGCCCTTTTCTACCAGAGTGGCGACTGTGATTTCAGTATGGGCTAGGTTTATATTCTTCAGACCATCACAAGATGTTCCTGCGGCCCATGCATTTCCGCAACCGGCAAATGCAGCTATCGTTGCAACTAAAGCTAGTTTCATCAAAATATCCCTCCAATTTATAGATCTCTATCCAAGCCGCATAATCATAGCAAGACAATCAGACCCTGAAAAGCTTGATGTTCTGACAAGCTTGATATTCGTCTGACGGCGTCCCAGCTTCCTTTGACCCATTCAACAGGTGGAATTTTGCTCGCAGGGCGCGGCAGGCTGGTACCGGAGGCTGAAAATCGTTGCATCCACCCACACACAATCCGTAGTCCCCACCCTCCACCCAAACGTCTATCATGCTGAAGACTTCTTTTCTAAACGAGGAACTGCCATGAACCTCCGTCACTTGACATCGATCGTTATCGCCCTTGGCCTGGCCGCCACCACCATGGCGCAGGATGCCAACCCCGCCTCGTCGTCGGGCCAGAACACGGAAATCCGCCGGCGCGCCGGCGTGGGTGGCGGCATGGGGGGCATGGGCGCTGGTTTCGCAGGCCGCGGCGTTGAAGGCACGGTTACCGAGGCCGGCGCGGACCACTTCACCATCAAGACCTACGCCGGCGAGAGCTACACCGTCCACTTCAGTGCCAACACGCGCTTCCTGAAGCAGCCCGCGGGCATGGGCGCAGGCTTGGGTCAGGGCCAGCGCGGAGGTCAAGGTCAGGGCGGAGGTCAAGCCCAGGGCGGCGGCCAAGCCCAGGGCGGCGGCCAAGCCCAGGGCGCAGGACAGGGTCAGGGAGGCGGCAGGGGTAACTTGCAAGGCGGTGCTGGCTCTGGTGCTGGCGGCGGCATGCGCGCCCAGCTGCAGATCAAAGCGACCGACATCAAGGTCGGCGATGCCATCGCCGCCAGCGGCGAAATCGACACCGCAGCCAAGTCCGTAGGCGCAGTCATTGTGATGCAGATCGACCCCGCCCGGGCCAAGGAGATGCAGCAGCTTGAGGCCAACTACGGCAAGACCTGGCTCCAGGGCAAAGTCACAGCCATCGACGAAGTCAAAGTCACCCTCCTCGGTGTCATCGACAATGCCCCGCATACGTTTCTTGCCGACGAAAACACCGTCTTCCGCAAGATCCGCGACCCCGTTACACTGGCCGACATTCAGGTCGGCGACTCGATCCGCGTAGAAGGCGCCACCAATAACGGAACCTTCACCGCCACCATGGTCAACGTAATGCCCGCGCCCTCCGATACCACAACCGCGATGCCCCGACGGCCCAGACCCCAGTAGGCTTACTGGCTCACGGTAGTTCGCTGACTTGCTGACTCGCTCAATCGGCAAAGTGGGGCTGACGTGCTGGCTTTGTACAAATGCCTCCTTCGCTGTTGCTCCGGCACCCAAATAGTGTCGTCGTCTCCCACCCTTGCCTGAAAAAAGCGCAAGGATGAGGCAGAGGGCCGTTCTGCTCCCTCATCCCTGAAACCTGCTTTCTTCCCCCCGTCGTAGTATTCTGTGGCTTGCAATTCGAACTGCGCGGAGAGTGAGCCATGGCCAAGAGCGTCAACAAAGTCATCCTGTTAGGCAACGTGGGTAAAGACCCTGAGATCCGTTCCACCGCCGGCGGCACCATGGTGGCCAACTTCACCCTCGCCACCAGCGACCGCACCAAAGACGCCCAGGGCAACTGGCAGGACCGCACCGAGTGGCACAATCTTGTCGCCTTCACCCGCACCGCGGAAATTATTCGCGACTACGTGAAGAAGGGGTCCAAGCTCTACATCGAGGGCAAGATCCAAACCCGTAGTTGGGACGACAAGGAGACCGGGGCAAAGAAGTACCGGACTGAAATTATCGTCAACGATCTTTCGCTGCTCTCCGGCCGTGAAGAGGGCTCCAGTGGCGGCGGTAGCCGCGCCAGCTCAACGGCCAGCTACGATCAGCGCCCTGCATCGGATGACATTGCCCAGCAAGCCGAAATCACGGACGACGACATTCCGTTCTAGCCAATGCACATGGGGCACCGCACTTTCGTGAAACGCTCTATGCCTTGAAATCATCCGCACTGTACGCGTCCGGCTTCCAGCGCGGTATGGCCCAATCCGCGGGAACCGTCTCGATCTTTACGGGAGCGCCATTGCGCTCCATCTTCGAGTAGTAGGCGGTCTGCAGGCAGCGAAACTTTTTGCGCATTACCTCCAGCGGCTGATACAGCGTCCTCTTTTCGAAGGTTCGCTGAATATCGATCAACTGAGGCAGGAATCGCGTGATGGCATCGGAACCGGCCGGTATGCTGGCCGACACGTTGTACTGCTTGCAGATGATGTTGAACGAGAAAAGATCCGTCCCCGCTCCCTGCATGGAGAGCACGAACGGCTTCCGCTGGGCAGTCTCTGGATAAAAGTAGTCGACGCTCAGGAATCCCGTCTTGCGCACGTCGTAGGTATTCATGCTGATGGATTCCACGTCGTAGCCGAGGATCTTCATCATCAGGTAGGGAATGTGGAAGTGCGGTTCATCCGGAATCTCTGCCGTCGCAAAGGCTCCCCCCACTTCGCCCGCGGTTTTCAACTGGCGCAGAGCGATGCTTGCCTGATCGTTATGCTCAAAGGGAACCGTCGCCATCACGGGTGTGCTGTGTTTCGCAGCCAACTCCAGCATCTCGTCCATATGAACGAGCGAGTCTGACCAGTGGCGCTGAAGAAAACTGGGGATTCCGGCCTGAATATAGGGCCGCAAGAGAAGATGCTGCCAGGGCGCAAGAATGAGATCGCCGACCAAAACGGCATCCACTTTGCCGAGCATGGCATCGTAGCGAGATACAACCTCGCAATCCCACTTGTCGGCAAAATCGCGCGCCTTCTGAGTGTCTTTGTCCCACACATATGCGGGCCTCATGCGCAGCAGGCTTGTCTCCTCATATTTCCCCTTGGGGCTGAGAAGATTGGCCCATATATCCCAAAAGGAGTAATCGAGGCCCAGAGCGCCAACTTTCATGACCGGAATGGAATTGGACGGCGCGCCAAATGCAGAACCCGTTGTTATCAGCGCGGCCGCCGCGCCAGTCCCTGCCATTTTCAAAAACTCTCGCCTGCCGGAACGCGAACTATGCGACATGTCGTTCTCCCCTTTTGCCAATGTACCTGACAACGCTAATAGTATTCGCGCCTGGCCAACCCGCGCATTTGATATATGAGAAAAGTATGAATCACAATCGACGCAGTTCGGTGCTATATTTGGTGTATTGGAGGGATACTATGCGAGCTACGGTCGCACTTGACGACGATCTCTTGAAAATGGCGCATGAATACACGGGCGTGACAGAACGGGCTGAGTTGATTCGCGAAGGATTAAAGACGCTGATCGCCAGAGAAGCCGGTCGAAGGCTGGTAGCGCTCGCCGGCACCGCGCCGAACATGAAGCCAGTGCGCAGAACGCGAGTCAACGAGCGGTGATCCTTGTCGATACTTCCGTCTGGATCGAGATGTTCCGCAAGGGAAGATTCAAGGCGGAGATTGGGACTCTGGTAACGAACAACGAACTTTGCACCCATCCCCACGTGATTGCGGAACTGGCCTGCGGCACTCTTCCTGCTCGGCAAAAAACGCTGGCATACCTCGACCAACTCACAACCCTGCCCATCGTGAACCTCACTGACGTGCGATTCATCATCGAAGCGCGCAGCCTGTGGTCCAAGGGCATCGGCCTCACTGATCTCCACCTGATCGCATCTTGCCTGACAATGCCCGGTACGCAAATCTGGACCATCGACGGGCCTTTGGGCAAGGTTACGGAATCTCTCGGCATTCGCGCAAAGTTCACCTGACCCGACTTTCTCCTTGCCTCTCCCGCATCCTTCTCTGTAGAATCCGCGCGAAGCTGAAATCACTTTCAGCCGCGTTCCATCTTTGCGGCGCTGCACCGGAACTGTAGATAAAACCAGCAATCGGAGAAACCAACCATGAGGCAGTCCTATCTAAAAGCCCCAATCATCCTGCCGTTCATCCTCTCCGCACTCACCATCGCAAGTGCGCAAACACTCCCGGTAGCTGCGCCCGCCGAGGTCGGCATCTCCGCCACCCAGCTCGCCCGCATCAAGGCCCTCCAAAATCAATATGTGAAAGACGGCAAACTGGCCGGGGGAACCATACTCGTGGCCCGCGACGGCAAGATGGTCTACTTTGACACCTTCGGCGCCATCGACAAGGAGTCCGGCAAGCCGATGCCCAAGGATGCCATCTTCCGGCTCTACTCGATGACCAAGCCCATCATCGCCGTGGCCGCCCTCACGCTCTACGAACAGGGCAAGTACTCGATGCTCGACCCGGTCTCAAAGTACATCCCCGAGTTCGCCAACATGAAGGCTGCCATCGACACCAGGGACGCGTCAGGCAAACACGACTACCGCCTCGTCCCCGCCGAGCGCTCTATTACGATTCTTGACTTGATGCGCCACACCAGCGGCATGAATAATGCCGGCCCGAAGGACGCAGACGGCAAATCTATCTTCGAAAAGCTGGACATCAAGGACCACACCTTAGAAGAAGGCATCAAGCTGCTGGCCAGCGCGCCGCTTGTGCACCAGCCGGGCACCGGCTTCGACTACAGCCCTGGCCCCGACGTTATGGGCCGCTTGATAGAGATTTGGTCCGGCAAACCCCTCGACCAGTACCTCGACGAAACCATCTTCAAGCCGCTGCACATGGTCGACACCGGCTTCTGGGTTCCTGAGCCCAAGTGGAACCGCATCGCGACGCTCTATGACGCGGCCCCCGACGGCGGACTCATCCGTGCTACGGACTCGGCACAAGAAGGCTACAAGCAGAAGCCCATCTTCGAGTCCGGCGCAGGCGGTCTGGCCTCCACCACAGTTGATTATTCCCGCTTTGCCCAAATGCTACTCAACAACGGCGAGCTCGACGGCGTGCGCATTGTCAGTCCCAAGTCGATCGAGCTGATGAGCTCGGACCTGCTCGGCGACCTGCCTATCTACGGCGGGCCAGTTGTTCCCGGCTACGGGTTCGGACTGACAGTCGCCGTGAACCGCGGCCCCGCCAAAACCGCCAGCGTCGGGTCAGCGGGAGAGTATTACTGGGAGGGCGCAGCCTCTTCCATCTTCTTCGTTGATCCCAAAGAGAAGCTCATCACCGTCTACATGATCCAGAAGCGTCGCGGCGTCGCCATCAGTCGCGAGTACAAGCGCATGCTGTACGCGGCACTGACTAAGTAGGCGAGCCTAGCGCGCCGCCACATCCTCATCCCTGGTCTCATGCACCATGAGCAGCCCGATCAGCGTGAGCGTCGCCGACAGACAAAGGTAGTAGCCGACATATTGCAGGCCGTAAGTCTTCGCCAGCCAGGTTGCAATGTAGGGCGCAAACGATGCCCCGACGATGCCCGACAGATTGAATGCCAGGGAGCTGCCCGAGTAACGAACAGATGTTGGGAACAGCTCGGAGAGCATCGTTCCCAACGGCCCGTAGGTGAAGCCCATCAACAGCAGACCCAGGCACATCATGCCCAGCGCGCCGCCGGGTCCGGCTGAGAACATCGGCGCGAGGATGAGCCCGAAGAGAAAAATGGCGGCGGTGATGGAGATCATGGTCGTCTTGCGCCCGCGTTCGGCCAGCAGCGCCGAGACGGGAATTCCGGCGGCAAAGAAGAGCACGGCGAAGATCTGCATCATGAGGAACTCTTTGCGCGGATAACCGAGGGCTGTTGTGCCCCAGGAGATCGAGAACAGAATCATCAGGTAAAAGAGCACAAACGTCGCAACACAGATGAGGATGCCGGCCAAAACCTGCTTTGCGTGGCTGCGCATGACCTTCCATACGGGCGCGCGTTCCACCGCTCCGCGCTCCACCATGGCTCTGAACGCAGGCGTTTCATGGATGGCGATGCGAACCCACAGTCCCAGAAACACGAGGGCCGAGCTGGCCAGGAAGGGCAAACGCCATCCCCATGCGAATAGTTGCTGATCCGTAAGCACCTGCGTGAGCAGCAGGTAAACCGAAGTGGAAAGAAAGAAACCCAGCGGAGCGCCAAGCTGCGGGAACATCCCGTACCAGGCGCGCTGTTTTGGCGGCGCATTTTCAATGGCCAGCAGCACCGCGCCGCCCCACTCGCCGCCGAGGCCCAGGCCCTGCCCAAACCGGCACGCGGCCAGCAGGATCGGCGCGGCGATTCCGATGCGGCTGTAGGTGGGCAGCAGGCCGATGGCGACGGTCGAAAGTCCCATCAGGCTGAGCGCCACGACCAGCGTCGCCTTGCGCCCTATGCGATCTCCAAAGTGCCCAAAGAGCGCCGAGCCGATGGGCCGCGCCAGGAAGGCAATGCCAAAGGTGGCAAGCGAGGCCAACCGGCCAGTCGTGGGGTCGCTGGACGGAAAAAACAGCCCAGGAAAGACAAGCACCGCGGCTGTCGCATAAATGTAGAAGTCAAAAAACTCGATCGTCGTGCCTACCATGCTGGCCACGAGCACCTGACGGGCCGAATTTACCGCCACTGCCGGATTCGTTGTTGGTTTGGTTGCTGTTTCGCTCATCCTCCTTCCAGACCATCACACCGGATTCCCTTCTGTCCACACAATCACCAGGCAGCAGGGAATTTCTGCAACCCGACGACCTGCATGAGAATCTATTAGTAGCGGCATCGTAGTCTTCTCCAACTTGACAGCTATCCGAGCCTTCGCTAAATCACATTTCAATTCTTGGCTTGCCGTGGGTGAGAAAGATCGGCTTACCGCTCATAGGAACCGCGAATCGATTTGAATAGAAACCGCAGTATGAACTCTGGAGAATATTCCTTGCCCGATTCAGTAGCCAGCACACCAGCCGCAGATGGCGCAGATGGCGCAAAGTCGCCGCCCAAGGAAATGGTGAATCCCGCACTCGATGACCATTCGAGTTGGAAGCCGCGCGCGAATCCCTGGCTGATTGCAGCAACGGTTGCCATGGCTGCGTTCATGGAGGTTCTCGATACTTCCATCGCCAACGTCGCGCTGCCCCATATCTCCGGAGCGCTAGGGGCCAGTACGGACGAAGGCACCTGGGTGCTTACCAGCTATCTGCTATCGAATGCAATCGTGTTGCCCCTGGGCGGCTGGGCTTCGAGCGTGATGGGCCGGCGCAACTTCTTCGTCTTGTGCATCGCCATCTTCACCATTTCGAGCTTTCTGTGCGGAGCCGCGCCCTCGCTGCCGCTGCTTCTGTTCTTCCGCGTGTTGCAGGGCCTGGGCGGCGGCGGCCTGCAGCCTATGGCACAGGCCATCATGGCTGATTCGTTTGAGCCCAACAAGCGCGGACAAGCCTTTGCGCTCTATGGCCTGGTTGCCGTGCTTGCGCCCTCCATCGGCCCCACGCTCGGCGGCTGGATTACGGACAGCTTCTCCTGGCGCTGGATTTTCTTCATCAATATCCCGGTTGGCATCATTGCCATTCTTCTGGTCACTCGCATGGTCGAGGATCCGCCGTGGATCAAGCCCGACCGCACGCGCCTCTTCCGAATGGATTACGTGGGCCTCGGTTTTCTCACCCTCTCCATGGCGGCCATGCAGATCATGCTCGACAAGGGCGAAGAGAACGACTGGTTCAGCTCGCGGTTCATCTGCATCTGCGCTTTTCTGTTTGTCGCCGGCCTGGTTGCTCTGGTCCCTTGGGAGTTGCGCGCCAAGGAGCCGCTCATCAACCTGCGCGTTTTTCGGTTCAGGAATTTCGCCATCTGTTGTTTTCTGATGGCGCTGGTGGGCGGCGTGCTCAATGCCAACACCGTGCTGCAGCCGCAGTTTACGCAGCAACTGCTGGGCTGGACGGCAACCCGCGCAGGCATGGCTCTCACCGCAGGGGGCTTTACTCTCGTTGTCATGATGCCCTTTGCCGGATACGCCACCGGCAAGGTCTCGGCGCGCACCCTTACGCTGGTAGGCTTTTCCCTCATGCTGATATCGTTCCGCTACGCGGCCGCGGTAACCAACCTGGATATGAGCTTCGCCGCCGCCTCCTGGCTTCGGGTCGTGCAGATGATGCCGCTGCCCTTCTGCTTCATTTCCATCACTACGGCTGCCTATGTGGGCATTCCCAAGGAAGATTCGAATCAGGTGGCAGGCCTCATCAATTTTTCCCGCAACATCGGCGGCAGCATCCTGATCGCCCTTACCAATGCACAAGTCACCAGCAGAAGCATGTGGCACGAACAGCACTTGCAGCAGGCGATGCAATCCGGCAACTTGGCTTTCCAGCAGCATCAACAGGCGCTCACGGGATTTCTCGGCAACAGTGTAGGATCAGCCAACGCAAGCGGCATGGCACTGGCCAGCATTTACAGGCAACTCATCCAGCAGGCCCACACACAGGGTTACCAGGACGTCTACATGGAGCTATCCTGGATGTGCCCATTCCTCATTGCCCTGGCCTTCCTGCTCAGCAAGAACGTCCCTGGCAAAGCCCCCGCAGCCGAGGCCATGCACTAGAGCCTTTTCGAATTGTTTGTTTACATTTCGAATTGAGATTTGTGCTCACCCACCCATAAATCATAGAGCGATTCATGGACAGGCACCCAAGGTATTGTTAACGCTTGACCCGAAAATGCACTTATCGAAATTTGTGCACTCCCAGGTGTCAGAAAGACTTAGGGGCACCCAAGGTTCGCGCGCCGCCAAGCTTCATTTTCCCGCTCCAATCGCCGGCCAATGTTCGCTGTGCCATACAGCACATATCACCTCCGGCAAATTAGCCTATAATTCTCCGCAGTTCCAATGAGTCCGGAAAGATGCCCGCAAGCTGGCATTAGCCCCGCCATTCGCCGCAACAGGAGGCTTTCATGTTCAAGTCGCTTCTGCTTTTTTCTGCAGCGATACTTTTCGCCGTAACTCCCTCGACTTTGCTGTGCGCCACGCCGCAAGACACGGCGCCCCCAGCCCCGGCAACTGCTACCAAGAACCCGGTCAAGCCCACAGCGGAAGGGCTGGCCAAAGCCAAGATTACATTCAGGAATGACTGCGCCATGTGCCACGGCGACAACGGTGACGGCAAGTCCGACCTTGCCACCAGCATGGACCTCAAGCTTGATGACTGGACCAATCCGGCCACACTCGCCAACGTCGACGACCAGGTGCTGTTCAACACCATTCGCAATGGTAAAGACAAGATGCCGTCGGAAGACCCCGGCCGGGCGAAAGATAACGATGTCTGGAACCTGATCCACTACATTCGCAACTTTTCAAAAAGCGGAAATGGGAACGGAGTTGTGGGCAAGTAGCTCTTGCAATACCGGAGTTGTGCCGCCAGTGATTGCGACGGTCGTTTTCGAGAATTGCCGCCAGCGCTTTCTTGCGCCGCGACATCATAGAGGATGGTTTCCCCTACTTTATCCCCAAAAATCAAAGGCGCCAGAGACTCGCGTCTCTGGCGCCAACCTGATGATCTTCCTGGGTTGTCCGGTCCATCTCATCGCCCCTACCAGCTTGCGGATGAGTCAGCGGGTTGCCCCGCATGCTCGATTCCTCATGCTGTAACCGGCGGCCAGCCTTCGGGTTGCCCCGTCAGCCCGCGCCCTTTCCGGCTTCGCCCTTTGTTGAGGTCCCGAGTCTCCCCGAATCCTCACTCCCAGGTTAGCCTCTCGACTGGTTCCGCAGGTCGCCCTGCTTCCTTCAGTCGTCCGGTTATACCGGCCGGCGGATCATCGAGTTGCCTCGAATCCCTCGCCCTTCCGCGCCACCGTGTTTGAATCCTCGGGTTGCCCCGTTTCCTCGCTCGAGCGGTAGCGCCTCCGATCGATTCTTTCCAGGTCTCCCTGGACTCCCTCGATCTTCCGGCAGTGCCGAGGTCCGGCTCCCCGGGTCGCCCCGGTTCTTCGCCCTCTCGGCTGCGCCGTCGGCTTGCTTTCAGGGTTGCCCCCAATCACTGCCCCTCGGCGTTGCCGTTTTCGTGCGTTCCCGGGTTGCCCCGGACCCTGCACGTCAACAGCTGGTCGACGATGACTCCCCGCTTGACTCGAACTTTGCATCCGCGGCTCGCGCCGTGGATGAATCTTCGTCTCAATCGGGACTTGCACATTCTGAGCTTGGTGCCCCTGATGCATTTCCCCGCTTCAATCTTGGCCTTCCACTCACCGGGTTGCCCCGGCTTGCATCCGTTCAAGATTCAAACTGGCTCCTGCACCGTCCTTCCAAGCATCGCAACTGCGTTCCGAAATCCCTTGAGGGTCATCAACTGAATTGAGAGTAGGCCCGTTCGATCTGTGGATGCAAGTGCAAAAATCCGACCAATTTGTGGATATCACCAAGCGTGGTGCAGTTGTGGAGGATTTCTGTATTTGCTAAGGATTCAGCTGTTTTTTGGGTGATGAGAATCACACTCGGCTTTGCCGATATACTGCTGGCCATGCAGACTGATCCGATTATGGAATGGCAAAGGCTTGCCGAGCACGATCGCGGGCTGCACGACGAAGAATTGTGCGATCTGGCAATAGAAGACGCCCCTATGCGATTGCGAAACGCAGGAGCACGCGTGGCAGATCGCAGAAGTGTTGGGGCGAGCGGGGATTGAGAACTGGGTGGAGAGGCAGGGATCGAAGTACATTCAACCTTGGGTTGAAAATCGCGTGGTGGACAGGATTCAAGTGCTTGTTGCAGTCGATCAGCTTGAGCAGGCGCGCGCGATTGCGGCGAAGCCCGTTCCGCAGGACGTTGTCGACGAAGTAAAAAAGATGATGGAGTCGGCGGACGAGTACCTGCCTCCTGTGTGCCCAAAGTGCGGCGCGGCGGACCCGATTCTGGAGGCTACCGAACCCACCAATGAGTGGCTCTGCGAGGCATGTGGTGCGGAGTGGAGCGATCCAGTAGAAGAGGGTGGAGACAGGGCCGAAAACCGCGGTTAAAGACGGAAAGAGCCGCCCGGCAACAGGGCGGCTCTCCCTCAGGGAGAATAGTTCCAACGGAGGCAAAACCGTCAAAACTTTCTGGCTGCATAGTAGGATGGGGGGGAAGCTGTGTCAAGCGTAAATCTGGATCGAAATAAGTACTTTCAAATCATATAGTTGTTGAGGTGGTTTTCTGGGGATGCACAGGACCTGTATTCGCCCATGTTTCGCCTTTATTTGCCTATAGTTATGCTGGTTTTCTGTGTGTTTTCTGGGGTTTATATCTATTTTTCCACAGGCTTAGGGCCGGTTTTGCACTTCAGGCGAGGCACTTGGAGGAGTCAGAGGTTCAACCCATTTCTCCGCAAGATCGAGATGAATGAACTCCTGGTCGTAAACCGAGGAGATGGGCTTGCCTCTGGAGAGGCGCCAGAGCGCGCGGCCGCCGCCGAGAAACAGGCCCAGGAGGATGGCGGCAGTCGATCCGATGATTACGATGGTTGCGATGCCCAGCAGCAGCTGGCCGGTCTTGGCCACCTCTGTGTCCATGGGCTGGGGAACGGAGACCAGGTTCGCCTCATAGTGGACCGATTCGATGAGCTTGTGGCTCTCGTCGGGGATGGCGTCGCCGGAGACAAGAATGACGAGCTCGCCGGACTTTCTTACTTCCAAGGATGCCTGGTCTGAATCAAGAAGCGGCTTGGGCCATGCGGGCTTTGCTGAAGTGCCAGCCTTAATGTAAGTGCCGATTTCGGCTGCCTTGGCTGTGGCGATCTGCGGCGTTGGGTACTCAATGATGGTGAGCGTCGCCGGACCGGAGGTGAGCGTAAAGTTTGCGGTTACGGTTTCTGCATCGCGATCGAAGCCGATGATGCTCGGCGGCAACACTCCGCCTGAGCCTGCGTAGCCGGCGGGGCCGATGGCGTAGTGCGTGGTCTGCGGATCAAGAGAGACTTGAGGTGAGGTCTTGGGAAGAAAGGCGAGAATCGGCGGTGCTTCGGCCTTGGAGCCGACAGGCATGGGCAGCTTGGCCGCGATCTCGCGCATCTCACCTGCCGACTCCGGCGTGATCTTCGAGAAGTTCGCATCGACGACGGTCGAGCCCTTCCAGAACAGCACGCGATTGTGATTCGATGTTGCGCCGGAGCCGATGTCTTCTTTGGGCCAGCCGTTTTGTCGGTAGTAGGTGTATGTGCCGTAAGCGCCGGTGAGGTCGCCAAAGCTGAGGGCGTGTATGGTGAGCGATTCTCCCTCGCGGGTGTAGCTGGCTGTCTGTTCTGAGACGAAGCCGTATTCCGTCAGGGCCGCGGCATTGGCCTCGTCGGCGACGAGGGGGCTGGTGATGGTCTTTAGAGAGCCTGTGATAACCCAGCCATCGAGCGCGTCGGGAAGTAGCTTCACCGGCGCGGGAGGCACGATGACTGTGGCGGCTTGTTGCTTCTCCGCCGGCGTGAGCTGTGTAGTCTGTGCCGGCAAGAGCGCAGCACTGGCCGTGAGCAGGATGGCGCCCGTGAGATTTTGAACCCGATGCATGAATGACTGCTCCCTACATAAGGGTACACGTTGGAAGGCAGCGTGGTCGGCGAGCTTGCAAGTCAGCGGCGCTCGGTCCTAATCTCCTGTTCGCATTTCAGCGCGGGCTTGTGTTGGCCTGTTCCGCATTGCCTATATTCCCGACCACCGGCAACTCCAGCGACGAATCATGCCCGGGGCCGGAGTAGACGGTGATGGTGGCGAGTTTATAGTCGCCCGGCTTGGCCTTCATGATGTTGGGCACAAAGGTCTGCGGGTTGCGATCGTAAAGCGGGAACCAGGTGCTTTGAATCTCCACCAGGACGGTGTGGCCGGCCTTGAAGACGTGGTCGACGTCGTGGAGAGAAAATTTGTACTCGTGGACGGAGTTGGGCTCGAGCGGCTGCGGATTGTCGAAGCCGGAGAGATACCGGCCCCGAAAGATCTCCGCATTGGTGAGCAGTTGATAGCCGCGCATGGCGGGGTCGGGATCGTCGTCCGGATACTGGTCGATGAGCTTGACGACGAGATCGTTGTCAGAGCCAGTTGTGGCGGCGTAGATGTCTGCCATCACTTCGCCGGTAATAGTGAGGTCGCTGGTGAGACGGGGCAGCTTCCAGACGGCCACATCGATGCGGCTGGTAACGAAGTGCTGATCTTCAAGCAGCCAGTTGTACCAGCGCGAGCCCGCGCCATAAGTGGGTTGGATGGGCTGCTGGCGGTAAGGGACGGGATGGGCGGGGTCGCTCACGTAGTTGCTGCGGGCGGCAGTTGCGGGCGCGGCCCAACTTAGTGTCTCTTTGGCGGCTAGGTGCAGGCTGGTAGGGCGAGATTCAGTGGGCGGAAAGTGCGCGTACTGCTTCCAGATGTTCGAGCCGGTCTGGAAGCTCGATGTATTGGGCAGGTCGAATCCGGGCTCGTCTTTACTTCGTTCTTCTTTGAGAAAGTGTCCGAAGAACTTTGCCTCGATGTCCGCGCGGAACTGCTTGCCGATGGGCTCGCCGTAGTTGAGATTGCCGAGGTTGCGGAGAGACTGATTCCATGAGCCGTGACGCCAGGGGCCCAGCACGAAATAATTCTGATGGTTTGCGTCGTGAGGTTCAAGCGTTGCGTACGCCTTCTGCGGGCCGAACATATCCTCCTGGTCGTAATAGCCGCCAACGGTGAGCGTAGGCACGGCGACTTTGTCGAGGTGGCTCTCGACCGCGCGCGAGCTCCAGGTGCTGTCGTATGCGGGGTGTTTCAGGAATAGCTTCCATGTTGGCAATTTATCTGAGCCGGACTGTTTGACATCCTGCTCAAAGCTGCCGCGAGAGAGGAAGTAGTAGAAGCCGTCAATATTGATTTCATCTCCGTTCTTGTCGAAACCGTAGGGATTGGACTTGAACTCCTTCGTGGATTCAAGGTCCAGCACATAGTCGTAGCCGTAGCTCTGCCGGAACGCACCATTGTGAAAAAAGTCATCGCCCAGCCAGACATCGATCATCGGCGCCTGCGGCGAGATGGCTTTGACCGCCGGGTGCGGATCGATGCCGGCCATCATGGCCAGAAAGCCGTCATAGCTGGTGCCCACAAAACCCGCGCGGCCGTTGTTGCCGGCAATATGCTTAAGCAGCCAGTCGACGGTATCGTATGCATCCGTGCTTTCGTCGACATCGTTTTTCTTGGGCGCGTTGGGGTCGGAGTGGTCCGCGAGCGGGTGCATCATAATAAATTTTCCCCGGCTCTTGTAGCGCCCTCGGATGTCTTCGGCCACGTAGATGTATCCGGCCCGGGCCAGCTCGGGACGCTGGGCAAAGAAGGACGCGCGATTTGTTTCGTCTGCGCCATAGGGAGTGCGATCGATAAGGAATGGCAGCGGAGTTCTTATGTCGGCGGGCGTGAGGATGACAGCGTGGAGCTTGACTCCGTCGCGCATCGGTATCATCACCTCGCTGCGTTGATAGTCGTGAAAGAGGTGATGGACCGGCTCGCCTGTACGGTTGAGAAAGACATTCGGAGATGAAGAGTAAGTAACGGTGGAGGCTAGGCCGCTGGCGTCGACAGTAAAGCGCAGGTTGTCTTTCGAGTTGGGGATAGCGAATTCGTGATCGGATAGCGGCTTTAACGCAACCGGAACTCCGCGCTCCGACTCCGCTACCAGTTGTGTGTCTTCCACATAGAAGCTAACCGGAGTATCGGGATCGTCGGGGTTGGTGTATTCGCCAGCCAAGTCGGCCATTTGCCCAGGGGGGATGGTTGCATTCGTTTGCTCCGCAACAGAGCCAGGTGCGGCCAGGAGCAGTGCAACCCAAACAAGTGCGTTAGAAATGACAGGAATGGCCTTACGCAGACGAAACAACAGCAGAACCCCCGGATTTAAGACTGATTCGAATCTGTTAAAAATCTAATGCGCGTGGCCATGGTGATGATGCGCGTGCCCGCCTGCTTCTCCTACAAGTTCTTCAATGGGCACCACGCAGCCATGCAGTTCCGGGCAGTTTTCGTGTTCGAACTGAATCGTAGTGTGCGCGATGTTGAAGTGATCGCGAAGAACGTGCTTGAGCTTAAGCAGAATTTCGTTGCTCTCTGACGGCGGAATGTCGGCAATGGTCACGTGGCAGGCGAGAGCGCTCGACTGCGAGCCCAGGCTCCAGACGTGGAGATCGTGTACATTGACTACGCCTTCAACTTCTTCCATGCCTTCGCGAATTTTCTTGAGTGAAACGCCGCGCGGCGCGCCTTCGAGCAGGATGTTCAGCGTCTCGCGCACGATGCCAATGCTGGACCAAAGGATGAGCGCGGCGATAATCAGCGAGAGAACCGGATCGATCCAATTAGCGCCAGTAACAAGAATTGCTGCGCCTCCGGCGATGACGGCGGCCGTGGAGAGCGTGTCTCCGGCCATGTGAATAAAGGCCGAGCGCATGTTCACGTCGCGAGCCACGCCCCACAAAAGTCCTGCGATAACGCCGTTCATGATAACGCCCGCGGCAGCGACGATCATCATCAGGCGCGGCTGCACAGCGACTTGCGCGGAGAGCCGATGCACTGCTTCAACTCCAATCCAGAGCGAGATAAGGATCAGCGTTGCCGCATTGATGAAGGCGGCAAGCACGCCGGCTCGCTGATAGCCGAAGGTGCGCGCATCGTCCGCGGGGCGGGAGTGGAAGTAGACAGCGACGAAGCTGAGCAGGAGAGCGAAAAAGTCAGACAGGTTATGCCCGGACTCGGATAGCAGCGCCAGGGAGTGAGCGCGAAGGCCGGCAATGAAGGTGATCACGACGTATGCAAGCGTGGCGGCGAGGGAAACGCGCAGAACGAGTGCGGTCTTGTCGGCCTTGGGACCCGCGGGCGCTGCGTGGACGTGCATACAACAAGTGTAATTGGATGTGGGTATGGAGGGCTATGGCGTTGCATCCGCAACCAGCCGAAAGCCTACATGATTGGTGGAGGTGTTTACGTCGCCTCTGCCGCGGGCTCCGACCATGAAACGCACGCAGTATTGTTCTGTACACAGGAACGAACCGCCTCGCTGCACGCGCTTGGGCACGCCCGGTTCGAGTGGGTCGAGCGGCGAGTCGGGTCCAGCGGGGTTGTGGGCAACGCCGACACTCTTGAGCGTGGCGTAATAGTCGGGGCGGTACCAATCGCTTACCCATTGCCACACATTTCCCGCCATATCGTAAAGGCCATATCCGTTGGGCGGGTAGCTGGCGACGGGAGAGATGCCGGCGAATCCGTCCGCTTTTGAGTCGTGGTTGGGAAAGCTGCCCTGAAAGGTATTTGCCATCCACTTG
>Ga0302320_10012032_pt1 | contig 18221 bp, 20 predicted proteins | sample Bog_T0_3_FD_202130 | JGI IMG/M metagenome (GOLD analysis project Ga0302320, IMG submission 202130) | Peat permafrost microbial communities from Stordalen Mire near Abisko, Sweden - Bog_T0_3 | ecosystem: Environmental > Terrestrial > Soil > Wetlands > Peat | place: Sweden: Abisko, Stordalen Mire...
CAGCACCGAATCCACGGCGGCGAACAGCTCGACCGGCATGAAGGGCTTAGGCAGCAGCACGTGGGCTCCCATGCCTTTGGCCAGCCGAAGATATTGTTCCCGGGCGATCCGGCCGCCCCCGGACATGGCGATGATCCGCATGCCCGGATGGCCCCGCCGGACTTGGGTGATCAACTCAATCCCATCGCAATCGGGCATGAGCAGGTCGGTGATCACGACGTCGAACTTCGTGCGCTTCATCGCCTCGCCCGCCCGTTTTCCGTCGACGGCCGACGCCACGCGGTAGCCCTTCTTCTCCAGGGCAAGGGTCACGAAATTGCGCAGCGGCGCGTCGTCGTCGACGACCAAGATCGAGCGTGGTTCCATGCGGATGGCTCCCTCGCTATATTATCCGGCGGCCAAGCGCAAGCCGCCCGGGATCGGCCGGAGCCCGGGTCTTTCCCCTACTTGGCCGGCGGGCGGGCGCGCTTCGGCCGCACAAACGGCGCAAAGAAACCCTCCTGCGCGGGCGGATAGCGTCCCCGCACGGACACGCCGCTTTCCCGGTGTTCCTGGGAGTAGATTTGCCCGATCGCATGGAGCCGCGCGAGCGCGTCGTAGCGATCGTGCGGGATCAGCAGCTCGACCGCCCCGGCCTCGGGGGCGCACAGTTCGAGGCAGCGCTCCTCCAAGGCGGGCAGGCCGGCCCGGGTGCGGGCGCTGATGAAGAGGGCATCCGGAATGAGGCGGCGGGCGGCCGCCAGCTCGATCTGGTCGGCGGCGTCGACCTTGTTGAAAACCGTGACCGTCGGCCGGTCGTCCGCGCCCAATTCCGCCAGGACCGACAGGGTGGTCGCCCGGTGCTGCTCGACGTGGGGGCTGGTGACGTCCAGGACGTGAATCAGGAAATCGGCGACCACGACCTCCTCGAGGGTGGCCTTGAAGGCCTCGACCAGCCCATGCGGCAGCCGGCGGATGAAGCCGACCGTGTCCGTCACCAGGAGCTTGCAATTGCCGGGCAGGACCATCTGCCGGGTCGTCGGGTCCAGCGTCGCGAAGAGTTTGTCCACGGCGAGGACCTCCGAGCCGGTCAGCGCGTTGAGCAGCGAGGACTTGCCGGCGTTCGTGTAGCCGACGATCGCGGCGGTCGGCAAGGGCACCCGCTGGCGCCGGCGGCGCTGGATGTCGCGCTGGCGGACAACCTGGACCAGCTCGGCTTTCAGATGGGCGATGCGGGCCCGCACCACCCGCCGATCCTGCTCCAGCTGGGTTTCGCCCTCGCCGCCGAGGGCGCCGCGCCCGCGCTGCCGGGAAAGATGGCTCCAGGCGCGCGTCAGCCGTGGCAGGGAGTATTCCAAGCGGGCGAGCGCCACCTGCAGCCCCGCCTCCCGTGTGTGCGCCCGATCCGCGAACACCTCGAGGATCACCTCCTGGCGGTCGATCACCGCCAACCCCGACAGCTCCTCCCAATTGCGCTGCTGGCCCGGGGAGAGCGCGGCGTCAAAAACGATCACCTCGGCTTCGTCCGCCTTCGCCAGCTCGGTCAGCTCCGCCGCCTTGCCCTTGCCCACCAACAGCGCCGGCGAGCTGCGGCGCAACCCGACGAGCAGGGAGCGGGTGACCACGAAATGGAGGTTCTCGACCAGCTCGGTCAGTTCCGCGAGCAGCTCCTCGCCTTCCCCCTCCGCCATATCGGTCGTTTGGATGCCCACGAGGAACACACGGCGGGGCTTCTGGTCGGTTGGGCTGGGATCGGTCGTCACCGGGGCCCATTGACCGGCTTTGGCCGCAAACGTTCAACTCTAGAATGATCTCGCGCAGCCGGAACTTGGCGCGGGGGCTGCATGGGTGGCCCAAGCGAGCCGTCCTCCCGGGGCCTGCCGCCACGCTCTCAACCAAATTGAAAACCGTGAGCCCTCCTCCCAATCTCAACCTCACCGTGCGGATCGGCTGCAGCCTGGCCTACGAGGTCTCCGGCACGGCGGTCCTGCTCCTCAACGTCCGCCCGCAGCCGCATCGCGACCATGCCGTGCTGTTTGAGGCCCTGGCGCTGGGGAACAACCTGCCGGCCGAGCAATTCATTGACAGCCATGGCAATGCGGTCTGGCGCGTCCTGCTTGCCCCGGGGACCAACTGCTTCCGGCACGATGCCATCGTCGCCGTCTGCGCCGAGCCCGACAATCATGGCCTGCCTCCGGCCGCGCCCGCGTCGCCGGGCGATTTGCCCCTGGAGCTGCTGCGGTACACGATGCCGAGCCGCTACTGCGACTCGGACAAACTGGCCAATTTCGCCTGGGAGAAATTCGGACAGGTCGAGCATGGCATGCCGCGCGTGCAGGCGATCAGCCGCTGGCTGCACGACAACATCGAGTATCGCTACATGTCCGGCCGCACCGACCTTTCCGCCTGGGACGTCCTGCAGCGCGGCTATGGCGTGTGCCGCGACTTCGCCCACCTGGCGGTGGCTCTGAACCGAACGTTCAACGTCCCGGCGCGCTATGTGACCGGGCATCTGCCCGACATCGGCTTCCCGGATCCGGACAACCACATGGACTTCCATGCCTACGCCGAAGTCTACCTCGGGGGCCACTGGTTCACGACCGATGCGCGCTTCCACGTCCCGCGCATCGGCCGCATCAAGCTCTCGTGCGGTCAGGATGCGGTGGATGGCGCCTTCTCCACGATCTTCGGCGGGGCGACGCTGACCTACTTCCAAGTCTGGGCCTACCAGGTCGCGCGCGGCTCGGTGGGGGTAGGCGACCCGTTGGACTTCTCCCGGCGCCTCGACAACCGCTGGGAAGTGCTGACCGAGCCGGCCGGGTCGATCGCCAATTGATGGCGGCCAAGCCGCGGAGCCTCAGTGGCGCAGCAGCTCTTCGGGGGTCGCCAATTCGTAACTGATCTTGCCTTCGGCGATCTCGCGCAGCGCGGTGTCCTCGGAGGACAGCTTCTCCAGCGAAACGACGAGCGGGCGATTGCCGCGCCTGAGCTGCTTGACGCGGCAGGAGACCACGTTGACCAGGATGGTGGGGTCGTCGATCATCTTGAGCGCGCTTTGAAGATAGTCGTCTCTCATGTTGGCAAGGGGGTTCGGTTGGGCAGGCGGGCGGTGGTTGGTCTGGGACTGATTCCATCCGGAGTTCTCGGCTGGGGCGGCCATTTTAGGCGGGCGAGCCGCCGAGGGCGACGCCCATCGGCTCCGGCCGGAGCCAACTTCGGCAACCGGCTCGCCCGCGAAGCCCTTCGGCCGATTATGCCTGCGGTTCGAGCGCGAAAGCGTCCAAACGCCCGGACGGCCATCGCGGGGCGGCGGGGCTTCACGCCTGGGTCTTTCGGGATTCGTGATGCCGGGCGTGATTGGCGGCGCCCGAGGCGGGCCGGTTCGGAGTCGAACGGCTCCGCGAAGCGGCCTTGGCCAGAGCCGCGCGGTTGGTGAGCTCGTGCGCGCGCACGGGTTCGACGATCGGATGCGGGCCGTTCTCTCCGGCGGGACGGTCCTTGATTTTCTGCGGCATGGGCGGGATGAGTGAAAGCCGTTCAGATCCGATTGGTGAGCACCAGGACCAGGAGGATGATGAGCACCAGCCCGAAGCCGCCACTCGGATAGTAGCCCCAGCTGCGGCTATGCGGCCAGGTGGGCAACGCGCCGAGTACAAGGAAGAACAGGCAGATCAGGAGGATAAGGCCAAGCATGGGAATTCTTTCGTTCGGCGGAGAGGAACAAGAGCGCCGGCCGCCGCGGGACGCGATCGGACTTTCCAGGGTGGAAAGCCATCTATTAGTCTGCTGAGGAGGCCGAGCCTACCACTAGCCGCCTGGCTGCGCCATGGGGTGTAGGCCTGCCGCCGGCCGAGTCAGCCCGCCGGCTGGTTGGTGAGGATGACTTTCAGCGCGCGCTCCCGGCTCGCGTTGCCGAACGTGTCGTAGGCCTTGATGGCTTCACTGAGGGTGAAATGATGGGTGACCAGCTGCTTGGGCTGGAGCCGGCCCGACAGGACCGTTCTGAGCAGCAGCGGCGTGGTGACCGCGTCCACCAGGCGGGTCGTGATCGTGATGTTCTGCGACCAGAGCTTCTCCAGGTGCAGGGTCACGCTCGCCCCATGCACGCCGATGTTGGCGATATGGCCCCCGACGCCGACGATCTCCTGGCAAAGGCCGAAGGTGGCGGCCACGCCGACCGCTTCGATCGCGACGTCCACGCCCCGGCCGGAAGTCATCGCCAGGACCTTCTCGACCGCCTTGCCATCCGTGCTGTTGATCACTGCCGTGGCCCCGAACTGCTTGGCGACCTCGAGGCGGTTGTCATCGAGATCGATGACGATGATCTTCGCGGGGGAATAAAACTGGGTCGTGAGGAGGGCCGACAGGCCGACGGGGCCGGCCCCGATGAGGGCGACGGTGTCCCCCGGCTTGACCGCGCCGTTGAGCACGCCGCACTCGTAGCCGGTCGGCAGGATGTCGCTGAGCATCACCATCGCATCCTCGTCCACCCCGTCGGGCAGGGCATAGAGGCTCGAATCGGCGTAGGGGATCCGGACGAATTCGGCCTGCGTGCCGTCGATCGTGTTGCCGAGGATCCAGCCGCCCTGCTCGCAGTGGGAGGGCATGCTGCGTTTGCAGTACTCGCATTTTCCGCAGGAAGTGATGCACGAGATCAGGACGCGCTCGCCCACGCGAAACCGGGAGACCCCGGCGCCGGCCGCATCGACGATCCCGATCCCCTCGTGGCCCAAGATGCGGCCGGGCGCCACGGTGGGCAGATCGCCCTTGAGAATGTGCAGATCGGTGCCGCAGATCGTGGTCCTGGTGATCCGCACGACGGCGTCGGTCGCCTCGCGCAGCGTGGGCTTGGGCATGTCCTGCAGTTGCTTCTTGCCCGGGCCGAGGTAGACGAGAGCTTTCATGGTCCGGCCGGACGTCCCGGCGGGCTGGTTGCTCTTGACCATGAGCAGGCTCTGGTCCGTGGCGCCGGCGGTGGTCTTGGTGCGCTGCGCCGGAGCGGCGGTCGCCTCGCGGGGCGAGGCCTTGGGCGGTTTCTGCAGCGGTGTTGCCTGTGCTGGGCCTGGGCTGATGAGGGCTTTCATGGGATCGCGATGGGCGGGTTGATGGGCGTAACGGACAGGAACGAGACCGGTTCGGCGTCCGATCCGGGTTTCCCCTCGGAGATCCGAACCCAAGACCGATCTTCCGCCAGCGTACGCGGCTGCGCCCGGATCGGACAGGGGGTGTTACCCGTACAGCGGATCGGCGAAAGCCCGCTGGGGCGCCGCCGCGTCCGGAGCGATTGGCTGCCCGGCCTGGATTCGAACCAGGACTAGGTGAGTCAAAGTCACCGGTGCTACCATTACACCACCAGGCAAGGGTGGAATCGGCCAGCGTGCGCCACTTGCCGGGCCGGTCAAGGCCGGAAACGGTCGATACCGAGGCTCGGCCGCGCCCGTCCGGACGCCGCCGGCCCGGGCCGGCCCCATCTCGGGAATTGACGCGCGATTGCCACCAAGATTCTTTGGAGGCATGCAGGCATCAAAGAAGGTCGATCCGCAGGTGAAATACCAACGCATCATCCTGAAGCTCTCCGGCGAGGTGCTGCGGGGCGGCAAATCGGGGGATCCGATCGATGCGCCGACGCTCGAGCGCACCTGCATGCAGATCAAGGAAATCCACTCCCTGGGCGTCCAGATTTGCGTCGTGATCGGCGGCGGCAACATCTTCCGCGGCCTGAACGGGGAAAAGCGCGGCGTCGACCGGACGACGGGCGATTACATGGGCATGCTGGCGACGGTGATCAACGGCCTGGCCCTGATGGACTGTCTGGAGAAAATGGGCGTCACCACCCGGGTGCAAAGCGCGATCCCGATGAACCAGATCGCCGAGCCGTTCATCCTCCGCCGGGCCATCCGCCACCTCGAGAAGGGCCGGGTCGTCATCTTCGTGGCCGGCACGGGCAATCCCTACTTCTCGACCGACACCACGGCGGCGCTCCGCGCCTCGGAGATGCACGCCAACATCATCATGAAGGCGACCAAGGTCGACGGCATCTACGACAAGGATCCGAAAAAGCACCCCGATGCGGTCAAATATGACGAGATCACTTTTCTCGACGCCCTGAAGCAGCGCCTGACCGTGATGGACTCCACCGCCTTTTCCCTCTGCCTGGACAACAACGTGCCGATCCTGGTGTTCGACCTGGGCGATGAGCATGCGATCCGCCAGGCGGTTCTGGGCAAGAAAGTTGGCACCCTCGTCAAGAACTGAAGCTTTTCCCATGAGCCATCCCCTCCTCAACGATATCCAGGCCCGGATGAAAAAGGCCGTCGACCACACCCTGCACGAATTCAGCTCCATCCACACCGGCAAGGCGACCCCCGCGATGGTCGAAAGCGTGATGGTTGAGGCGTACGGCACGCAGATGCGCCTGAAGGACTGCGCCGCGATCACGACCCCGGACGCCCGCCTGATCCAGATCCAGCCCTGGGACGCCGGCCTTTCCAAGGCGATCGAAAAGGCGATCCAGGCCGCCAACCTCGGGTTCAATCCGATCGTCGACGGGAAGATCGTGCGCGTGCCGCTTCCCGACATGAGCCGCGAGCGCCGCCAGGAATTCGTCAAGGCGGCCCACCGGCTGGCGGAGGAGGGCCGGGTCCAAGTGCGCAATATCCGCCGCGACGGCCTGGAGTCCCTGAAAAAGGCCAAGCTGCCGGAGGACGAGGCCAAGCGCCTGGAGAAGGACGTCCAGACGGCCACCGACAAGTCGATCGCCGAAATCAACGACCATCTGGCGAAGAAGGAAGCGGACTTGCTCGGCGGCTAAGATCCGTGCGCGCTCCGAAGCGAATCGTCGTCAAGCTGGGCACCGGCGTGCTCACCTCGGCGCTGGGCAAGCTAGACTCGGCGCGGATCGCCGGGGTCTGCGCCCAGCTGGCCGCGGTGCGCGGCGCCGGCACCGAGGTGCTGGTCGTCTCCTCCGGGGCGGGTGGCCTGGGGATGGACGCCCTGGGGCTCGCCAAGCGCCCGCGGGCGCTGGCGCAGAAGCAGGCCTGCGCCGCAATCGGCCAGAGCCGGTTGATGCAGACCTGGCAGGCCGAGTTCGAGCCGCACGGCCTCACCGCCGCCCAGGTCCTGCTCACCCACGACGACCTGCGCAGCCGCGGCCGCTACCTCGGGGTGAAGGAGACGCTGCGCCAGCTGCTGCGCTACGGCGCGGTCCCGGTCATCAACGAGAACGACACGGTGAGCGCGGCCGAGATCAAGTTTGGCGACAACGACACCCTCTCGGCGATGGTGGCCAGCCTGATGGAGGCAGAGTACCTCCTGATCCTCTCGACCGCGCCCGGGCTGATCGATCTGAAGGGCACGGGCCAGATCGTGCCGGTGGTCGAGCGCATCACCCCGGAGATCGAGGCGATGGCGGAGGGCACCACCAGCGAGACCGCGGTGGGGGGGATGGTGAGCAAGATCTCGGCGGCGAAACTCGCCACCGCGGCCGGCTGCGGGGTCTTCATCGCCCGCGGGGCCGAGCCGGACATCGTGCCGCGGCTGCTCGCCGGCGCCGGGCCCGGCACGTTCTTCGTGCCCAGCGGCCTGCCGCTCGACGCCAAGAAGCGCTGGCTTGCGTATTTCCAACGGCCCACCGGCACGATCGAAATCAACGAACGCGCCGTGGCGGCGCTGCGGGAGCAGGGCCGCAGCCTCCTGGCAGTCGGGATCGTGGGGGCGAGTGGCGCGTTCGCGGCCGGCGACGTCGTCAATATCGCCGGTCCGGGGGGCGCCGTGGTGGCCCGCGGCAAGAGCGCCTACAGCCGCGAGGAGGTCCGGACGATCGCCGGGCAGCACGGCGAGGCGGTGCGCGCCCTGTATCCGCGCCGGCCGCGGCTGGAAGTGGTGCATCGCAACGATTTGGTGCTGGTCTAGGCGGTTTCCCTTTGCGCCGGGGCCCGAATTTTGCGGCCATCGCGCCCACGGCATGGAATTCACCCTCGAAAATCAACCCGCCCCCGAGGCGGTGCCGCCGATCGATTTCCGCGCGCAGCTCAACGACGAGCAGTTCGCCGCCGTGACCGCGGAAGCCGGGCCCCTGCTGGTGCTGGCCGGCGCGGGCTCCGGCAAGACCCGCACCCTCACCTACCGGGTCGCCTGGCTGCTCTCGCACGGCGTGCGCCCGGGGGAGATCCTGCTGCTCACCTTCACCAACAAGGCGGCCAAGGAGATGCTGCACCGGGTCCATGAGCTGACCGGCGTCGAGGGAGGACGGTTCTGGGGAGGCACCTTCCATAGCCTGGGCCACCGGGCCCTGCGGACCCACGGGGAGGCCATCGGCCTCTCGCGCGGCTTCACCATCCTCGACGCGGACGAGGCCGAAGGCCTGCTCCGCGACGCGGTGGAGGAGAGCGACCGCGCGTTCTTCAAGGACAAGACCCACCCGCGGCCCGGCCCGCTCCACGAGATCATTTCGCTCAGCCGCAACACCCGCGCCTCGATCGGGGAGACGATCGCGCGCTATTTCCCCCAGCACGACGGCTTGATCGAGCGGGTTCCGGCCTTCGCCCAGAAATACGCCGCCCGGAAGAAGGCGGCCAACGTGCTCGATTACGACGACCTCCTCGAATTCTGGCTCGATCTGCTGCGAACCTCCCCGGAGACCGCCGCGTACTTCCAAAACCGCTTCCGGCACCTGCTGGTCGACGAATACCAGGACACCAACCGCCTCCAGGCGGAGATCGTCGACACCATCGGCTCGCACCACCGGGTGATGGCCGTGGGCGACGACGCCCAGTGCATCTATTCCTGGCGCGGCGCCAACTTCGAGAACATCCTCACCTTCCCCGACCGCCACCCCGGGACGGCGATCCACCGGATCGAGACCAACTACCGGTCCACCCCGCAGATCCTGGCGCTGGCCAACGGCGTCCTGCTCGCGCAGCCCAAGGGCCGGCACTTCGAGAAGGAGCTCCGCCCGGCCCGGGCGAACAGCGAGAAGCCGTACTTGGTGCAGACCATGGATACGCGGGAGCAGGCCCAGTTCATCGTCCAGCGCCTGCGCGGCCTGAGCGAATCGGGAGTGTCCCTCTCCAGCATCGCCGTCCTTTACCGGGCGCATTTCCAGGCCCTGGACATCCAGCTCGAGCTCTCCCGCCTGCAGATTCCCTATCAGATCACCAGCGGGGTGCGCTTTTTCGAGCAGGCGCATGTCCGCGATCTGGTCGCGCTCCTGCGTTTCGTCTACAATTCGACGGACGTCATGGCCTGGCAGCGGGTCCTGGTGCTGCTCCCGAAAGTCGGGGAGAAGGGGGCGCAAAAGATCTACGCCACCGCGCTTGAGCGGGCCCGCGCCCGCCAGGCGAACTTCCTCGACGTCCTGGAGGACGAGGCGGTGGTCGCGAAGGTGGCCAAGGATGCCCGGGAAGAGTGGCCCAAGTTCGTCGCCTCGCTTCAGCAGGTCTCGGAGGCGATGCGCACCCTCTCGGCCGCGAGCGCGGTCGACCGGGCGATCGACGGCTGGTACGGCGACTACCTCAAGGGGGCGTACGCCAACTACGCCTCGCGCCTGGACGACCTCAAGTCGCTGGTGGGCTTCGCCGGCCGCTTTCCGGACATGCAGGACATGCTCGCGCAGATCATGCTCCTCAACAGCGAGACCAGCAGCCGCTCGGTCGACCCCGACGAGGAGGCCCTCCGGCTGACGACGGTGCACCAGGCGAAGGGCCTGGAGTATGACGTCGTCTTCCTGATCGGGCTGGCGGACGGAAGCTTCCCCCTGCGCCGGGCGATCGAGAGCGGCGACGTCGAGGAGGAGCGGCGCCTCTTCTATGTCGCCGTCACCCGGGCCCGCGACGAGCTCTACCTGTGCTTCCCGAAGATCAACACCCGGGGCGGCCCGGCGATGCTGCAGGCGCCGAGCCGCTTCCTCCAGGAATTGCCGGACGACCTGTACCAGGAACTGCGGCTGAAACGCAGCTACGGCTGGTAGGTCGCCACCGCACCCTACTTTCCCCTTCACAACTGTGCTATCCTGAGCGTCACTCAAGGTCCGCTTCCTCCATGTCCCACCCCCCTGTTGAAAACGTCGTGATCGTCGGGACCGGCTGCGCCGGTCTCACGGCCGCGATCTACACTGGCCGCGCCAACTTGAGTCCGCTCGTGCTGGAGGGCCCGCAGCCGGGCGGCCAGCTCACGACGACCAGCGAGGTGGAGAATTTCCCGGGGTTTCCGGAAGGGGTCGACGGCTTCCAGCTGATGGAGAACCTGCGCGCGCAGGCGGCCAAGTTCGGCACCCGCTTCGAGCAGTCGCTGGTGACCGAGGTCGACCTCAAGTCCCATCCCCGCCGGCTGGTCACGGCCGAACGCACCGTGCTGGCCAAGGCGGTCATCATCGCGACGGGGGCCTCCCCGCGCCTGACCGGCATCCCCGGGGAAAAGGAGCTGTACGGCGGCAAGGGCGTCACGACCTGCGCCACCTGCGATGGCGCCTTCTACCGGAAGATGGACGTGGCCGTGATCGGCGGCGGCGACAGCGCCGCCGAGGAAGCGCTTTTCCTCACGCGCTTCGCGAGCAAGGTCTACCTCGTCCACCGCCGCGATTCCCTGCGGGCCTCGAAAATCATGGCGGACCGGGCCACCTCGCACCCCCAGATCGTCTGCGTCTGGAACAGCGTGCCGGTCGCCGTCGAGGGCGTCGCCGCGGGCGCGGTCAGCGGGCTCAAGGTCCGCCATGCGGGGACCGGCGCCGAATCGACCCTGGCGGTCAAGGGCGTTTTCATCGCGATCGGGCACGTCCCGAACACGGGGCCCTTCGCCGCCGTTCTCGACGTGGATGCCAACGGCTATTTCAAGCCGGTCGCCGGCTCCCAGGTGAAGACGAAGATCCCCGGGGTCTATGTCGCCGGCGATTGCGCCGATCACGTCTACCGCCAGGCGATCACCGCGGCCGGCATGGGCTGCCAAGCCGCCATCGAGGCGGAACGCTGGCTCGCCGAGCATGGCGGCTGACGGGCGGCCGGGCGAGTCGCCGGCCGCCTACGCCCGGCGGATCGCCGCGATCGCCCGCGAATTGGGGATTGCGGCCGATTACGGGTCCGGGCGGCAGCTCGAATTGCAGCCGGAAGCCAGGGACCTTCGCTCCGTCGGACCGAATCCCGACGGAGTCGACGTGAAGCTCGAACCCGGAGCTGCGGCCGCCTGGAACGACCTGCGGCGGGCCGCCCATGCAGCGGGGATTGAGCTGCTCGCGATTTCCGGATTCCGAAGCGTCGCGCGCCAGGTTGAGATCATTCGGGAGAAACTGGCAAAAGGTGAGTCCCTGGAGGAAATCCTCCGGCTCATCGCCGCGCCCGGCTTCAGCGAGCATCATTCCGGACGGGCCATCGATATCGGAGCTCCCGATCAGCCGCCGCTGGTGGAAGGTTTCGCAGCCACCCCTGCCTTCGCCTGGCTTTCGGCCCATGCCCGGGAGCATCGCTTCCGATTGAGCTTTCCCCGCGACAATCCTCACCGAATCGGCTTCGAGCCGTGGCACTGGTACAAAATCTAAGATAATAAGAGTTTGCCAGGCAATGTATTCCATTTCATATTTGGAATAGTTCTAATTCTCACTTGAATATTAGAACCATTCCAATTGCTTTTGGAAACCTGCCGCCCATGTCTGCCAACTCCCTTCAATCCGATGCCCTCGCCCAGCGCCTGGCCGGGAGCGGCCTGCGGTCGACCCCGCAAAGGGAATTGGTCTACCAAGTCCTGCTGAAGAAGCGGGATCACCCCACGGCCGACGAAGTCTTCGCCCGGGTGAAGCAGGAGAAACCGGCGATCTCGCTGGCGACGGTCTACAACTGCCTGGAGACGCTGGTGCAGTGCCAGTTGGTCCGCCAAGTGAATTTCGAGCGCGGCCCAACCCGCTATTGCCCGAACTTGAAGCCGCACGCGCATTTTCACGACGAGCAAACGGGGGCGACTTACGACATCGATCTGCCGCCCGAGATTATCGCCAAGGTCGGGGAGATCGTCCCGGCGGGCTATGAAGCCAAGTCGGTCGAGATCACCTTCCGCGGCAAAGCCAGCACCGCATCCTGAACCGTCCCCGCCAGCCACCCTTTCCGCCCATGCAGCTCGAAATCAAGGATCTTCACGTCGCGATCGCCGAGAAGGAGATCGTCAAGGGCCTGTCCCTGACGATCCGCCACGGCGAAGTCCATGCCCTGATGGGGCCCAACGGCACCGGGAAATCGACCCTATCCAAGGCGATCGCCGGCCATCCCGACTATACGATCACGGGCGGCGATGTGCTCCTCGACGGCAAGTCGATCCTCAGCATGGAGCCCGACGAACGCTCGCGGGCGGGGCTGTTCCTGGCCTTCCAGTACCCAAGCGAGATCCCCGGAGTGAGCATCGCCAACTTCCTGCGCGCCGCGGTGCAGGCCCATATGGGCGAGGGCGAGGAGCTGGAGGCCACGGCGTACTACAAGCGGCTCTACCAGAAGATGGATCTGCTGAAAATCGACCGCAAGTTCACCGCGCGCTCGGTCAACGAGGGCTTTTCGGGCGGGGAGAAGAAGCGCTGCGAGATCCTCCAGATGGCAATGCTCGAGCCCAAGTTCGCGCTGATGGACGAGACCGATTCGGGCCTGGATATCGACGCCTTGAAGGTGGTCTCCGAAGGCGTGAACCAGCTGCGCGGGCCCAAGCTCGGGGTCCTGCTCATCACCCACTATCAGCGCCTGCTCAACTACATCGTCCCGGACTACGTCCACGTGATGTGGGATGGCCGGATCGTCAAGAGCGGCGACAAGTCGCTCGCCCATGAACTCGAGGCCAAGGGCTATGATTGGCTGAAGCACGAATTGGCCGCCGTCTAAAGCCTCCCGGCGCCCTCCAACCCACTTGCACCATGAGCCAGATCGCCACTCCTGACCTCACCTCGGCGGCTCCCGCCGAGCCGGCGGACAATCCCGTCGCCGGCATTGACCAGACCTCTGGCAATTTCAGCTACGACGTGAAGTACGCCCTCGACGCGGGCACGGGCTTGTCCGAGCGCACGGTCGAGTACATCAGCTCGGTCAAGAAGGAGGCGCCGTGGATCCGCGAGTTCCGGCTGAACGCCCTGAAGCAGTTCGAGGCCAAGCCCCTGCCGACCCATTGGGCGACTTCCGACCTGGAAAACATCAATTTCGACAAGATCCGCTACTATCTGGCCAGCGGCCAAAAGCCGAAGCGGACCTGGGAGGAGGTGCCGGACGACATCAAGCGCACGTTCGAGCGCCTGGGCGTGCCGGAGCAGGAGCGCAAGTTCCTCGCCGGGGTGGAGGCGCAATTCGACAGCGAGGCGGCCTACTCCAACATCAAGGAGGCGGTCTCCAAGCAGGGCGTCATCTTCCTCAATTCCACCGAAGCGCTCCGCGAGCATCCGGAGATTTTCCGCAAGTGGTTCGGCAAGGTGATCCCGACCGGCGACAACAAGTTTTCGGCGCTGAACAGCGCCGTCTTCTCCGGCGGCTCCTTCATCTACGTGCCGCCCGGGGTCAAGGTTTCTCATCCCCTGCAGGCTTACTTCCGCATCAACGCGGAGAATTTCGGGCAATTCGAGCGGACGCTGATCATCGTCGACGAGGGGGCGGAGGTGACGTACATGGAAGGCTGCACGGCCCCCAAGTTCTCCACCTCGACGCTCCACAGCGCCGTCGTCGAGCTGGTCGCCCTGAAGGGAGCCAAGATCCAGTACATCACGGTCCAGAACTGGGCGCCCAATGTCTTCAACCTCGTCACCAAGCGCGGGCTCGCCCACGAGGAGGCCGAGATCAAGTGGATCGACTGCAACATCGGCAGCCGCCTGACCATGAAGTATCCGGGCGTGGTCCTGAAGGGGCGCAAGTCCCGTGGCGAAGTGATCTCGATCGCGCTGGCCAACGACGGGCAGCACCAGGACACCGGCGCCAAGATGATCCACGCCGCGGACGAGACCACCTCGAACATCGTGGCCAAGTCGATTTCGGTCGGCCAGGGCCGCAGCACTTATCGGGGGGTCGTGCACATTCCCAAGCGGCTCAAGGGGTGCAAGAACAACACCGAATGCGATGCGCTGCTGATCAACACCAACAGCCGGACCGACACCTACCCGGCCATCACCGTGCGCGGGGCCGCCAACCGCGTGCAGCACGAGGCCAGCGTGTCGAAGGTGAGCGAGGAGCAGATCTTTTACATGCGCCAGCGCGGCCTGACCGAGGGCCAGGCGATGAGCCTGTCGGTGAACGGCTTCATCAACGACCTGGCGCGGCAGTTTCCGATGGAATATTCCGTCGAACTCAAGCGCCTGATCGACCTCGAAATGGAAGGGTCCGTGGGCTAGGGACCGGCGGCTCCGACTCCGCCGGCTCCCGCGTCTTCCCGCATCCCCATCGCTTAAGCCATGTCCGCTGCCACGGCTCTCTCTCCTGCCACCGCCTTTCCGGCCGCCTCGGCTCTCGGCGCCCTGACGGCCGAGCGCTTCGAACGCGCTCTGGCCGAGAGCGCGGGCGCCCCGGCGTGGTGGCTCGAACGCAAACGCGGCGCCTACGAACGCTTTGCGGTTCTGCCGGCGCCGCGGCGCACCGACGAGTCCTGGCGCTTCAGCTCCCTGGCCGGACTGGGACTGCCCGCCGCCCCGGCCGCGCCGGAGCCGGGCGGAGCGGCCTCGCCGCTGGCCGGCGTGCACCTCGCCGCCTCGCTCCGCTTTGTGAACAACCGCCTCGCGCCGGGCGGCGGCCTGCCGGCCGACCTCGCGGCCCGGGGGGTGATCCTCACTACCCTCGCCGAAGCCGCCCGCCACCATCCGGACCTCCTCAAGGCCCATTTTATGGCGCAGCCCCAGCGCCTGGGTTCGGAAAAGTTCGCCGCCCTGCACACGGCCTTTGCCCTTGACGGGGCCTTCCTGTACCTGCCCCGGGGCGTCGAGCTTGCCGATCCGATCCTGCTCGTGCATGCGGCCAGCGGCGGCGAGGTCTTCCCCCATACGCTGGTCGTCGCCGAGGAGAACACCCGGGCGACGGTCATCGACTATTTCACCGGCTCCGCCCCGCTGGCGCTCGGCGCCAACGATCTTTATGCCGGCCACGGCTCCCAGCTGACGTATGTCGCCGTGCAGGACTGGTCGCCGGGAACGCTCTCGTTTCAGCTCAATTCAACCGTGGTGCGCCGCGACGCGCGCGTCCAGTCGCTCAACGTGCATCTGGGCGCGCGCCAAGCGCGGCACGAATCGCTGAGCCAGCTGCAGGCCCCGGGGGCGTTTTCGGAAATGCTCGCGGTCACGGTGGCCGACCGCGCCCAGGAGTTCGACCAGCGCACGCTCCAAGTGCATCAGGCGCCGAACACCAAGTCGGACCTCCTGTACAAGAACGTGCTCCTCGACGAGGCCAAGACGATCTTTTCCGGGCTGATCATCGTCGATCCCGACGCCCAGAAGACCGACGCCTACCAGAGCAACCGCAACCTGGTGCTCGGGGACGGGGCGGAGGCCAATTCGCTCCCCGGCTTGGAGATCCAGGCCAACGACGTGCGCTGCACCCATGGGGCGACCACCAGCCGGCTCGACCCGGAGCAGGAGTTTTATCTTCAGGCCCGCGGCATCCCGCCGCCCCGGGCCCGGCAGTTGCTGATCTTCGCCTTCTTCGAGGAGGTGCTCAATCGCCTCGCCCATGAGGACCTGCACGCCGCGCTGCGGGAGTTGATCCAGGCCAAAATTAAGGCATAGGTTTACGCCATGTCCCGCGACCGCACGCTTTCCCGCGACGTCATCGCCACCCAGATCCCTTCCGGCGACCGGCAGATGCTGCCGGCCGGCTCGAAGGTCATGCTCCATCAGAATTTGGGCGGCAGCTGCACCGTGCAGAGCGACTTCGGCTTGTTTCGCATCGATTCCAAGGACGCCGACTCGATTGGCGAACTGGCGGACGCGGGCGCGGCCGGGGAGGCGACGGCCCTCGCGGACGGCTCGCCCGACCCTGCGGCGATTTGGGACCAGCTGCGGCGGGTGTATGACCCCGAGATCCCGGTGAACATCGTGGACCTGGGGCTGGTGTACTCGATGGATGTCGCCCCGCTCGCGCCGGAGCCCGGCTTCCGGGTTAACGTCGCCATGACCTTGACGGCGCCAGGCTGCGGCATGGGCCCGGCCATCGCCGATGACGCCAAGACCAAAATCCTCTTGGTGCCGGGAGTGACCGCGGCCGACGTGCGCATCACCTGGGACCCGCCGTGGAACCAGTCGATGATCAGCGAAGAGGGCAAGATGAAGCTCGGGTTGATCTGACCGTCGGAGCTCGAATTTTGTTTCGCCTGGCGCCTCGGGTCGGGCAAAGTCCGCCTATGCACCGACCCCTTGGATTGCTCGCCCTGGCCATCCTGGCCTTCTCCCCCCTCCGCGCCGAGGTTCCGGCGGGAGCCACTGCCCTGTTCAACGGCACGGACCTCACCGGCTGGAGCCTCGTGACCCAAGAGGGCACGGACATCGCCCAGGTTTGCCATGTCACGCCCGATGGCACCATGACCGTCGCCGGCAAGCCCATCGGCTACCTGCTCGCAGCCGGGACGTACACCAACTACAAGCTTCACGCGGAATGGCGCTGGCCCACCAATGCCGACCGGAGAAGCAACAGCGGTTTTCTGATCCACATCGCCTCAGGGCCAATTGACCGGAAAACGTGGCCGCTTTGTTTTCAAGTGCAGACCAAGCTCAATCGCGGCGGCGACTTGCTGCCCATGGGGGGCGCCACGTTCGCCGAACCGCTTTCGACGAAGCCGGGAGCCCCCACCCCTCAGCTCAACCGCCAGCAGCCTTCCAGCGAAAAGCCGCTTGGGGAGTGGAACACCTGCGACGTCGTCTGCCGCGACGGGGCGCTGGAGTGCTCGATCAACGGCGTCCCGCAGAACAAGGTCACCGGCTGCAAGCCCGGCGCCGGCCAGATCGGCGTGCAGCTCGAGGGTTTTCCCTACGAGCTGCGCAACGTTTGGATTTCCCCGCTATGAGGCGGCGCCCGGAGCCCGCGGCGCGGCCGGAGCGGCGCCGCCGGCACGGGCGTTGCTGAAAGCGGCCCATGGCAGGATCGGCGTTTTACGAGGACTTGGCCGCCCTGGAGCGGGACGGAGCCGCGTTCGTCCTCGTCCTGCTGGCCGAGGCGATGGGCAGCACTCCCCAGGATGCGGGCGCCAAGATGCTCGTCACCCCGGAGGGGCTGCGCTCCGGCACGGTCGGCGGAGGCCGGGTCGAGGCCGCCGCCCTCACCGTGGCGAAGGAGATGCTGGCCGCCGGGACTGCGCTGCCCCGTTTCGTCGGCTGGAGCCTGAAAGGAGACCTGGGCATGACCTGCGGCGGAGCGGTGAAGCTGTACTTCGAGCCCCATCCGGCCCAAGGGATCTGGCCAATCGTCATCTTTGGCGCCGGCCACATCGCCCAGGCGCTGCTGCCCGTCCTGCTCCCACTGCCTTGCTCGCTGTTCTGCTACGACCAGCGGCCCGAATGGATCGAAAAGCTGCCGCGGGCGCGCAACCTGCGGGCCTTTGCGGCGGAAGACCTCGCGGCAGTCGTGCCGACTCTCCCCGAGAATGCCTTCGTGCTCTGCATGACCCAGGGGCATCACACGGACCGGCCGATACTCCAACGGGCGCTCGCCGAGCGCAATTTTCCCTTCCTCGGGGTGATCGGCAGCGACGCGAAGGCCGCGGTCCTGCGGCGCGAGTTGGTCGCGGCCGGATTGTCGTCGGAGCGGGCCCAGTCCTTCCACTGCCCCGTCGGGCTCGATTTCGGCAGCAATCACCCGCACGAAATCGCCCTCAGCATCGCCGCGCAGCTGGTCTCGGAGCGCGACCGGCTCCGGCCAAGATGACCGGCGCGGGTCCCGGGCTTCGGGACCGTTTTACGCTAGGCCCGCAGCCGCCGCTGCAAGGCGTGAAAGATCGCCTCGCCGGTCGCCGGTGAAGCCAAGGGAACCTGGCCCCCGGGCTTGCCGCAGGCGGCGACCGCGTCACGGATCGCCTCGCGCACCGAGAAGGCAAGCATGAGCGGAGGCTCGCCCACCGCCTTGCTGCCATGGATCGTGCCCGCCTGGGCCGCGTCCGGCAGCAAGGTCACGTTGAACTCCATCGGGGCATCGCTGATCGCGGGAATCTGGTAGGTGCTCGCGCTATGGGTCTGGAGCCTCCCCTGGGGATCCCATTTCAGCTCCTCGCTCGTGAGCCAGCCCATGCCCTGCACGAAGCCGCCCTCGATTTGTCCGCGGTCCACG
>Ga0302320_10012033_pt1 | contig 18220 bp, 14 predicted proteins | sample Bog_T0_3_FD_202130 | JGI IMG/M metagenome (GOLD analysis project Ga0302320, IMG submission 202130) | Peat permafrost microbial communities from Stordalen Mire near Abisko, Sweden - Bog_T0_3 | ecosystem: Environmental > Terrestrial > Soil > Wetlands > Peat | place: Sweden: Abisko, Stordalen Mire...
TGGCGCTGGAACTACAACACCGGCGGCGGGCAGCTGATGGACTGGATCGGCCATCACTGCGACATTGCGCACTGGGGCCTGGACTTCGACAACTCCGGCCCGTCGGAGATTGAAGGCAGCGGTGAACTGCCGCCAGCCAACGCGATATATAACACGTCGCCGAAGTACCGCTTTGAGCTCAAGTATCCGCAGGGCATTACGATGACGATCGCCGGAGGGTACCCGGACATCAAGAGCGGCACAAAGTGGATCGGCACCGAAGGCTGGGTGTATGTGGATCGCGGCAGGTTCGACGCCTCGAACCCTGCATGGAAAGAGGGCAAGAGCCTGCCCAGGGAACTGCGCAAGGTGAAACTTTACACCTCTGACAGTCACCAGCAGAACCTCCTGGACTGCATCAAGACGCGCCAGCCCACCATCACACCGGTACAAGTGGGACACCACTCTGCCATTCCCGGGCACCTGTGCCTGATCGCGATGCTTACCGGGCGCAAGATTCGTTGGGACGTGAAGACAGAAAAGATCATCGGCGATCCAGAAGCCAGCAAGCTGCTTACTCGCGAGTACCGCGCGCCGTGGAAAATGAGCTAAGTCGCTCAACTGCCCCTAGCCGGTCCTCGCCATTCAGTCGACTACACTGGATCACGGAAGCGCTTGGAAAACTCTGTAATTTAGCCTGGGGCGCTGACCGAGGAAACATAACCAAATTAACTGAGGCATTATGAGGTCTGTAACACGCAGGAGTTTTATTGGCGCCGCAGCCGCGATTGCTGCGGCCTCTTCAACGAAGTTCTCGTTCGGAATGCCGATGCGACTGACCCCGGGCATCCAGTTGTACAGCGTGCGGCAGCAGATGGCCCAGGACTTTGAAGGATCACTGGCGGCGGTGCGCGAGGCCGGGTTCCTTGAGGTGGAATCTGCTTCCCTGCCCCAAAAACCCGCGGCCGAGATCCGCGCAGCGCTCGATAAGACGGGGTTGAAGTGCGTCAGTACGCACCGCTCGTTTGTTGACGTCACCAGGGACCTGGACGCCACCACGGACTTTGAGAAGGCCATCGGCGTGAGCTACATCATCTGTCCGGGACCGGGCCGCAAGAACCCTCCTGATCCAGGCTCAAGGCCGGGACCGCTGACGATCGACGATTGGAAGTACAACGCCGAGGCGTTCAACAAGACGGGCGAGAAGCTGAAGAAAGCGGGCATCATCTTCGGCTATCACAACCACTGGACGGAGTTTGTGCCCATCGACGGCAAGATGCCCTACGAGGAGCTGCTCAGGCTCTGCGAGCCGGACAAAACGACCTTCGAGATGGACTGCGGATGGGTGAAGGTCGCAGGCCAGGACCCCGTGGCCCTGATGAAGAGGTACCCGCACCGCTTCTCCATGCTCCACGTCAAGGACTTCCATCTTCCGCCAAATATCTCGTACGCGACGCACGAGGAGGCGAAGGTGACGGAGTTAGGCCGCGGATCGATTGACTACAGGCCCATCTTTGCCCAAGCGGCAAAAAACCAAAGAATTACGCACGCCTTCGTCGAGCAAGAGGAATTCGATATCCCCTGGCTGGAGTCGCTGAAGGTAGACGCGGATTACCTGAAGAACCTTACCATCTAGTGCAATTTATTGCCCGAGGAACCATGACCGATTCAACTGAAATGAAACTGGATATTTATCGGAAGGTCAACTGGGAATTTACCTTCGCCTTCCTGGCTCTGCGCCTGTGGCTGGGCGTGCGCGCCCTGTTCGTAGGCATTGAGAAATTCGGCGCCTATAAATCGGTGGCGATGCCGCTGATCGATCCGACCACCGGCCAGCCGGACGCGAGCGGCGTGATGGTGAACGTGAACGTGAAGTCGTATGCGCTGGCCAACTACGCGGGTATTCCTGAATCGATGGCGAGTAAGTTCGCGCACGAGCCGCTGCTGCCAAAGTTCGCGCTCGTCGCTTTCGACCGCATGCTGGGCCCGGCCTTCATTCTCACCGGAATCATGCTGCTGATCGGCCTGGGCACGCGGCTGTCGCTGCTGGCGCAGGGACTGCTATTCATCGCACTGACGGTCGGTCTTGTGCTGATCAATCAAGACGATGGCGTGGCCTACTTGGGCATCCATATTGGCCTGGTGGCGGCAGCATTCCTTCTCGTGCAATACAACCGATTTGCGGTGCTGAAGAAATGGTGAACCCGCTTCTGAATCGACGTGACTTCATCGGCGCGACCGCCGTGGCCGGCGCCGGCATGCTGCTGGATGGCTGCAAATCCGAATCTGGCGAGGAGAAAGCGGCTCAAAAGAAATCTTCGCTGAATACTATCAATATCGCTCTCATCGGCTACGGCGAAGAGGGCAAGGTGCTGCTGGAACCCCTGCTGAATATCGAGGGCGTGCGCGTGGTGGCGCTGTGCGATATCTGGGACTTTCACCGGAACGAGGGCGCGCGTTACCTCGAGAAGATCGGCAACCCGGTAAACGCTTACGAAAACTACGAAGACCTGTTGTCAAAGGAAAAGGATCTGCAAGCCGTGGTGATCGCCACGCCGGACTTCTGGCATGCGCCGATGACTAACACCTGCCTGAAGGCCGGGCTGCACGTCTACTGCGAAAAGATGATGAGCAATACCATCGAAGGTGCTCGCTCCATGGTGGCGACCATGCGCGATACCGGCAAGCTGTTGCAGATCGGTCATCAGCGGCGCAGCAACCCGCGCTATCTTTTCACTTTGAACCGGCTTCTGCACGAGGCGCAGTTCTGCGGCCGTCTGACAGCGGCACAGGGGCAATGGAACCGAGCGGTCAAAGAAGATTTCGGCTGGCCCAAGAAATACGAGATGCCCTCGAGCACGCTGGCCAAATACGGCTACAAGGACATGCACCAGTTCCGCAACTGGCGCTGGTTCAAAGGACTGGGCGGTGGACCGCTCTCCGACCTCGGCGCGCACCAGATCGACATCTTCAATTGGTGGCTCGGCACGCCGAAATCGGTGATGGCAAGCGGCGGTCTGGACTACTACAAAAACCACGACTGGTGCGACAACGCGATGGTCATCTACGAGTACCCGATGGCCGAAGGCGTGCTGCGCGCCTTCTACCAGGTTCAGACGACCACCAGCGCCGGCGGCGGCTATTTCGAGATGTTCATGGGCGACGACGGCACTATCAAGATGTCAGAAGATCCGTCGCTCTGCTCGATCTGGCGCGAAGCGCGCGCCACCGAGGTGAGCTGGGATGACATGGTGGCCAAGGGTTACGTCGCCGCCAAACCGTCTTCCGCAGAGGATGCCGCGAAAGTCGACGTGCGCGAGACCGCGCAACTGGCGGAATACGAGATCCCGGTCTTCTTCAACAAACCCGTGCACCAGCCGCACCTGGAGAACTTCTTCAATACCATTCGCGGCACGGCGAAGCTGAACTGCCCGGCTGACGAGGCATTCACCAGTGAATACGTGATCCACAAAGCCAATGACGCTGTCGCCGCCCAGACGCGACTTGTCATCACCCCGGAGGAAGTGAAAGCCTAAGATGATGAATAACTCTCGAATGAATCTTGCTCTATTCGTTGCACTGCTCACTGCCGCGGCAGCGTTCGCACAGAACCAGGAGGTTTTGAAGACCAAGCTGCCCCAGCCGCTCTTTGTGGGCACGCCCGTGCCGCTGAACGTCACTAACCTGGAACCTCCGACGCGCGGCAAGCGCCCGGATTTTTATGTTCCGGCGGGTACCAGGAACCTGGCGCTGAACAAGAAGGTCACCTCAAGCGATAACAATCCGGATGTCGGCTCGCTGGACATGATCGTCGATGGCGATAAGGACGGCAACGAAGGTTCGTGGATTGAGCTTGGGCCCGGCAAACAATGGGTCGAAATCGACCTCGCGCATCGGACGAACATCTACGCGGTGATTGTGTGGCACTTCCACTCGCAGCCGCGCGTGTATCGCGATGTCGTGGTGCAGGTCTCTGACGATCCAGGTTTCCGCTCGGGCGTGACCACGATCTTCAACAATGACTTTCACAACGACCTGGGTCTGGGCGCAGGCCACGACTTGAATTACATCGAGACCTATCAGGGCAAGTTGATCGACGCCAAGGGCGTGGCGGGGCGGTACGTGCGCCTCTACAGCAACGGGAACACGAGCAACAAGCTGAACAACTACATCGAGGTTGAGGTGTGGGGCAAGCCCGCCTGAGGCCCTCCGCGTGGTGGATTCGCTGGGCGGCATTTGTCGCGGTAGCGCTATTCGGTTTGGCTTTGCGCCTGCCGCAACTGGACGCGCGGCCCATGCACACGGATGAAGCCGTCAACGCCTATATCGTTGGAGAATTGCTGGCCGGGCAGAAGTATAGCTACGATCCGGAGGACCGGCATGGTCCAGCGTTGGTCGCGCTGGCGCTGCCACTGGTTCGCTTGCAAGGCGCCAAGACATTTGCCGAATTGACGGAAACGGAGCTGCGACGCACGCCGGCTCTAGCCGGAACAGCGACGATTCTGCTCTTTGGCGCGGCAACTGAGATGTTCGGCTTTGCTTCGTGCCTGATCGCCGCGATGCTGTTTGCCTGTGCGCCACTTACTGTCTATTACGACCGCTACTTCATCCACGAATCGCTTTTTGTAGCCGCCACCTTTGGGTTGATCTTATGCGGCTGGTACGCGTGCGTGCGGCGCTCCGCAAAGCTGGCGGCGTTGGCTGCTGCATGCGCCGCAGTGATGCTGGCATGCAAGGAGACCGCAGTTCTGCACTTTGCCGCGCTCGCTGGCGCGGCACTCCTCTACTGGCTCTTGAATCTGCGCCGGAAGAACAATCACGATTTGTGGAGACCCAGGATGCTTTTGACGGCTGTTCTGGTTTTTCTGCTGCTTAGCGTAGCTCTGTTCACCTGGTTCGGCACGAACTGGGGCGCGTTGGCCGCGCTCGCGCCAGCGGCTCCGAACTTTGCGGCACGCGCGGTCGGCGAGGGCCACGCGCAACCCTTCTGGTATTACGCGCGTATCGTCGCCGGCGGCCGCTCGGGCGCGCTGATCTGCATCGTTGCGTGCATCGGACTGCTGCTGGCGGTGCGCAAGCGCGAGGCTTCGCCGTTTGCCTGGCTGGCTTATTACGCGGTTTTCATTTTTGTCCTTTACAGCGCAATTCCATACAAGACACCGTGGTTGGCGCTGAACTTCTGGCTGCCCATTGCGCTGCTCGCTGGAATGACCGCGACGGCGCTGTGGCACGTGCCCGTTAAACACCTGACCGCGCGGGTTGTGCTGCGGACCTCTTGTCTTGTGGGGGCCGTAGTAGTCGCGGCTCTCATCGCGCACGACACGCGGCAGCGCGTCTTTCTGCATCCCGCCGACGAGGGCAATCCCTACGCCTACGCGCACACCGCGGAGGATCTGCTGGGGCTGCCCACGGAGCTTGCGGAGATGGTGCACCAGGAAGGCCTCGCGTCGCCGCGCATCGCTGTGATTGCCGCCGATCCCTGGCCGCTGCCGTGGTACCTGCGAAAGTATGCGCAGGTGGGCTACTGGCAGCCTGGGCAGACGGTGGGCCAGACGGATTTTTATATCACCTCAACCGATGCAGCAAACCAGTATGCCGATCAACTAAAGAATTGCCATGCGGATTTCTTTGGCGAGCGGCCCGGAGTGCTGATCCTTTTGTGGTCGCCCGTCCCAAAATGAGGTCGTATGGCTGACATTCATCAATTCAACCATCGCGCCATGGCGACATTCTTCGAGGTGCGTATCGCCGACGAAGAAAGAACGTATGCCGCACAAGCTGCGCAAGCCGCGTTCGATCTGCTGGATCAGCTGGAATCGCACTTAAGCCGCTTTCGCTCGAACAGCGACATCGCGCGAATCGCTCAGCTCGCGCCTCGCGAAAAAATGCGCCTGTGCGAGCCGGCCTTTGCCTGCCTGGAAATCGCAAAGAAGATGGAATTGGCCACGCGCGGCGCGTTTTCCGTAACAGCCTCAGCCCTGCAATTCCAAACCTCTTTACCGCAGTGGGAACTGCTGCCTGAGGAATATTCCATTCGTTGCGAGAGCGGGCGATTGCAATTCGATCTGGGCGCTATCGGCAAGGGGTTTGCACTGGATCGCATAGCGGAACTGCTGCGCGGTTGGGATTGCCCCTCGTTCTTATTGGTTGCTGGCGGCAGTAGCATTCTGGCGGGCGATCCGCCGAAGGGGACTTCTGGCTGGTCATGCGGCCTGGGAAATGACCTCGCTCCGAATCGATTCTTTTTGGCGGGCACCTCGTTGAGCGGCTCAGGTCTGGCGGTAAAGGGAAATCATATTCTCGATCCGCGCACCGGCCGGCCGGCCATGCGGCAAAACCGCGCCTGGACGCTAGCCGATACCGCGGCTGAATCGGACGCGCTCTCAACGGCGTGTATGGTCTTGAGCGAGTCGGAGCTTGATCACCTGCTTGCGCAAGATCACTCGTGGCTGATTTTTCTCGAGACTGATAACGCCGTCAGACCTATGGGGAACCGCGCGCTCCCCCCGCAAGGCTGATTTCTTGCGACAGGGTCTTGAATTCATTTCACAAGATTGCGATTCATCCCAATTAACCGCGAATAGTGGAGCGTCTGGCTTTGACAGGACTTCTCGGCCCGTGCGATTGGATTCCGTGTTTGAATCAGGAAAGATTCCAGCCGGAACGGTTTTCACGTTTGATGTACGGCGCGGCTTCAGGACAATTCCTGGCAACCATCTTCGGCCCGTCCCATTCGATCTTCCGGCCCGCGCGCAAAGACACGCAGCCGAGAAGCATGATTTCGGTCAGGCGAGAAGCGATCTCAAAACGCGAGTAGCAGAGTTCCGGCTTGTTTTCCCTGATGGCAGTGAGCCATTCCATCGTGTGACTGAGATTATTGTCTTTTCCATGAGGATTGCGCGGGATGCGTTGGGCAAACTGCGCCAGCGCGGGGTGTTTCGTGTAATGGATGTACTTCGCGTCGTCCTTCAGCTTCACAAAGAAACTGGTTCCGTAATCGTCAGGTGAAAATACCGAGCCGCCGTCGCCAATCAGCAGGCATCCGCTGTCGGGAATATCACCGCGCAGCGCGACGATGTCAGCAGTGAGTTCAACAGGCGGCTTGTTGCTGAAGTCATGACCATCGGGGGCTGTCGGGTCCGGCTGGCCGCCGTCATACCACCACAGTGTCACCGCATCCTGCTCGATCGTTCTGTGATGGTGGAAACGATGCGGATCGGCGACGGAAATGGACGCTTTGCGCTGGGGAAATTCATAGCGAATTTTGGAGCCGACGGGATAAGACTCCTTGTTCATCTTGCTGAGAGGCATCGCTTCAATTTCCGTCGGGTAGCCGAGGTCCAGGGCGCGAAATGGCAAATTGACCGTGTGGCACGCCATGTCGCCGAGTGCGCCGGTGCCGAAATCCTGCCAACCACGCCAATTAAATGGCAGGTAAATTCCATATTGATCAGTGGCATCAAGACGCCCCTTATACGGTCGCATCGGAGCCGGTCCAATCCACTTGTCCCAATCCAAGGTGTCAGGAATCGGGTCTTCTCCCTGCGGACGATCCATTCCCTGCGGCCAGACCGGGCGGTTCGTCCAGACATGAACTTGATGCACTTGCCCGATCAGTCCGTCCTGAATCGTCTCGACCCCGCGGCGCAAGCCGTCCGCGGCGCTGCCCTGATTGCCCATCTGCGTGACGATCTTTTTTTCCCTGGCCATTTTTCGCAGATAGCGCGCCTCATAAATTGTCTGCGTCAATGGTTTCTGGCAATAAACGGCCTTGTGCATCTGCATCGCCGCAGAGGCCACAATCGCGTGCAAGTGATCGGGTGTGGAAACCGTCACGGCATCAATCTGGCTGCCCATTTGGTCCAGCATCTGGCGGAAATCCCTGTAATACTTCGCGTCTGGATATTTTTTCGTCTGCCTTGCGTAACCGTTTGAACCCGAATCCACGTCGCACAGCGCAACAATGTTTTCACCGGCACTGGCACAGGCATTGGTGTCGCTCTGGCCTTTGCCGCCCATTGCGCCGATGGAGGCGATATTCAATCTGCCGTTTAGATTCTGGCCGCGCAAAAGCGTCGGCACGCCAAACACGAGCGCGCCGGCGGCCACAGAAGTAGTCTTGATGAAATCGCGGCGGTTGACACGGGAGGGCGGGATGGGTTCCAGAGATTTCCTCTGAAGTAATTCTTCTAGGTCTTTCCGCATGAGCAACAGAATACACGTGACGGGGTGCGTGGGTGAAGGCACGGCAGGCGCATTGTCGCTTGCAGCGTCTTTTGATGCAAACGCCATCAATTTAACGAATGGAGCCGATCTTGCAGGCCACAAGTGAAGTATTGATGCCGGAATGCCCGCGCACTGAGGTTATGCCTGGCGTCCAGGCAAATATTGCTCCAGAAAACGGCGTGCCAGTATGAATCCATCCTTGCGCTGCTCGGGGAAATCGGGAAGGTTCCCGGTATGCGGCGCATCCCAGAATGCGTCTTCGTGTTCCACCGCGATGCCGCCGTTGAAGCGGATCTGCAGCAGCACCGTGAGGAACGCCGTCCAGTTCACAATCCCCTGTCCGGGGATCCGATATCGCCACCATCCCTGCCCGGAAATTCCCACCTGTTGCAGCACAGGTTGAGTGATCTCCGTATCCTTGGCATGCACCGCGAGGATACGATCTTTGAACTGCCACGCCGCGCTGACGGGATCAATGTAGAGCCGCACGAAATGCGAGGGGTCGAATTCCAGCCCCAGCCGCTTGCTCGGGACTCGGTCGAAAACGGCCTGCATCGCTGCCGGGGTGCTCGCGAAATTGGCGCCGGTTGGATAATTTTCCCATCCCATCCCGATGTCGAGCTTCTCGCAAACGGGCAGGTACTTTTCGTTGAAGACGTCGGCGAAGGCCGCGGCCTGGTCCTCAATACTAACGCCCGGCTGCCCGCCGCTGAAGGTCCCGACAAACTTGCAACCCAGGCGATGGCAGAATTCCAGCGCGCGAATAAAGTCGGCCTGCGCAGCCGAACGCTTGCCCGCATCGGGATGCGTGTGGTTGGGTTCGAAGTACTCGATGCTAACAATACGAATCCCCGCGTTGCGCGCCGTGGCCAGAATCTGATCGATCGCGCTGTCGCTCAGATTCGGATTGAAGTCCGGCCCCGGTGTGACCACCACGCCTTCGTAACCGGCCTGCGCGGCAAAGGCGAGCTTCTGCGGCGAGTACGGCGTGATGATCGAGAGCTTGGGATAGGGCGTATCCGGTGGTGTGCTCGCTTGCGCTGCGGGCGTCTGCGCCGCATGTATCGGGAGAGCCGCTGTTCCCGCCACACCCAGAGCCGCCGTGGATGTGCCGCCCACCTTCAAAAACTCTCGCCGGTTCCAAACCAGGTTTTCGCTCTTCATATCGTTCATCTTAACTGGCGCAGCGAACTCACTGTGTGGGTTTACGCATAAGGTGAAAGCTCCCCGCAATCTCTTTCAATCACTCATGAGGTCTGCAACGTCATAAGGTGAAAAAGAGATATCACGAAATGATCCTCACCCTGCGAATGTCTTCCGCCTGAATGCCCACCTTGACATCTGAGACGTTGCGGCCGGCCACGTAGCTTCCGGATCAGCTCTGCTCGGTCACTCTTACCTCGGCTTGTTTCAAAACCCAGACTATTTGCTCAACAGAATGAACGCTTCTTCTCCATCTGGCCCCGTACTCGCAAACGAGTGTTTGGCCGATCCATTAGATGGCGTTAATCAGTTTTGGCGGCTTTGAGAGCGCCAACTTATTTCGACCTCAGATCACCCTAATACAGCAACTCCTGCTCCAGTAAAAGTAAAATAAAGTTCCTATGAACAACCGCTCGTCGACCCGCAGCTCATGCAGCGGTAGCAGCTTCCATTGCGCACCATGATGGCGCCGCATACATTGCAGCTCGGCGCGTCGCCCATGTCGTACATTTCGCGCATGGCGTCAGCCGCGTGATACAAACCGCGATCTTGCAGGCTCGGTATGTGCGCGGAGCTTGCCGCCGGAGCTTGCCGCGGCTGCACCTCGGGAGCAATGCCTCCGCCGCCGCCCGCAGTTACGCCGCCGCCGTGTCCGCTCATCTGATTCAGACGCTTGGCTACTTCCTCGGCAAGGTGCGCCAGGTGATCGCTTGACGAGGACGCCAGCTCTTCTTCGACGCCCCTCTCCTCAAGCAGGCTGGGTGATGCGGGCAGCTCTGGTGCCTTGGGAGCCAGACCCGCGAACAGCGTCAATTGCTCGCCCGAGAGGAAGCGCAGGTTCAGCCAGCGGAAGATATAATCCATCAGGCTCTTCGCATAGCCGATCTGCTCGTTGCCCGTCCAGCCCGAAGGCTCAAAGCGCGTATGCGCGAACTTCTCGCACAGCACCTTCAGCGGTACGCCATGTTGCAGCGCCAGCGAAACCGACGTGGCGAACGCATCCATCAACCCAGAAACCGTCGATCCCTCCTTGGCCATGCGGATGAAGATCTCGCCCGGCTGGCCGTTGGCATAGAGCCCGACCGTGATGTAGCCCTCGTGCCCGGCGATGGAGAACTTGTGCGTAAGAGACGCGCGTTCGTCCTGCAAACGGTGACGTATGGCGCGCGGCGGAGCCTTGAGGTCCTGCTCGGCTTTGCCCGTCTCGCCGGAGTCGACCGAAGGCATCGCCGTAAGCACCGGAACCGCGGCCGCCGTGGCAATTTCTTCAATCGCCTTTTGGAAGGCCTGCGACACAGCCAGCAACTGCTTCGTGCTCACTTCCAGCTTGTCGGATCCATGAGTCTCCAGCGTCTTCAGGTCGGCTTCAGCTGCCGGCTGCGACGCGGACAAATGACTCAGCACGCGGCTGCCCACCGCATCCAGCGCCGAGGGCTCCTTCTTCGCATCCATGCTGGTGTTCAGCGGCTGCGTTCCCTTCGACCCGTCGCGATAGATGGCCACGGCCTTGATGCCCTGCCGCCAGCTCTCCGCATAGGCCTCGGCCACCTCTTCCACGGTCGCTTCGTGCGGCAGGTTTACCGTTTTCGAGATCGCGCCTGAAAGAAACGGCTGTGCCGCCGACATCATCTTGATGTGCCCCATGTAATGAATCGACCGCGTGCCCTTGGCCGGCTTGAACGAGCAATCGAACACCGCCAGGTGCTCCGGCAGAATGCCCGGCGCCCCTTCGATGGTGCCCGTGGCGTCAATATAACTGACGATCGCGTTCACGTCGTCATTCGAATACCCAAGCTTGAACAGTGCGGCAGGCACCGTGTTGTTCACAATCTTGATCATGCCGCCGCCCACCAGCTTTTTGTACTTCACCAGCGCCAGGTCCGGCTCAATGCCCGTGGTATCGCAATCCATCATGAACCCGATGGTCCCCGTGGGCGCCAGCACCGTCACCTGCGAGTTGCGGTACCCACAGCGCTCGCCGTAGAGCAGCGCCATATCCCAGCACTCGCGGCTCGCTTCGAGCAACGCCTCAAGCTGCGGCACCATAAACGGCTCACCCGACGCCGCCGACTTGCCGATATTGTTCACTTCCGCACGGTGCATGCGGATCACGTCGAGGAACGGCTCGCGGTTCACGTAGAAGCCAGGGCACGCTCCGCCCTGGTGCTCCACTGACGCCGTAAGCGGCGTGGCCGAAGCCACCGGCGGGCATTGCGCAGCAATCACCGCCGACTGGTGATACGCCTGGCCGCACATGATCGCCGTCATCGCAGCCGCCAGATCGCGCCCGGCTTCCGAGTCATACGGCAGGCCGCACGACATCAGCAGCGCGCCCAGGTTGGCATAGCCCAACCCCAGCGGCCGGTAGTCGTGCGAGTTGCGCGCGATGGCCTCCGTCGGATATCCAGACTTGTCCACCAGGATCTCCATCGCCGTAATCATCACCGCAATCGCGTGTCGGTAAGCCGCGATGTCGAACGTCCCCGCCGGCGTCACAAAACGCATCAGGTTCAAGCTCGCCAGGTTGCACGCCGAGTTGTCCAGGAACATGTACTCGCTGCACGGATTCGACGCGTTGATCCGCGAAGTGTTCTTCGACGTGTGCCACTTGTTGATCGTGTCGTCGAACTGCATCCCCGGGTCGCCGCACAGCCACGTCGATTCTGCGATCTTGCCCATGATCTCGCGCGCCTTGCGTGTCTCTACCGGATGGTGGCCCTTCACCGTATACGTGGTGAATTCCCCATCGGCCTCGTATGCGCGCATAAATTCGTCACTGACCCGTACCGAATTGTTGGCATTCTGGAAGAAGATCGACGAAAACGCTTCGGAGTCCGGACCGCTCCCGTCGTAGCCCGCCTTGATCAGCGTGTGCGCCTTCTGCTCCTCTTTTGACTTGCACTCGATAAACTCCACGATATCCGGGTGGTCCACATTCAGGATCACCATCTTGGCCGCGCGCCGCGTTTTGCCGCCGCTCTTGATCACACCGGCAAACGCGTCGAACCCGCGCATGAAGCTCAACGGCCCCGAAGCCTGTCCGCCGCCTGAAAGCTGTTCCATCGAGCCGCGCAGCGACGACAGATTGGTCCCCGTTCCCGATCCCCACTTGAACAGCATGCCTTCCGTCTTCGCCAGCGTCAGAATCGAATCCAGCGAGTCTTCCACCGCGTTAATAAAGCACGCCGAGCACTGCGGGTTCTTGTACCCCGTAGCCGAGTACTGCACGCCGCCCGTCACCGGGTCCCAGTGCCAGTTCTGCCCATCCGCCTCCGGCTCCAGCCGGTCGCAGCCCACGTTGAACCATACCGGCGAGTTGAACGCCGCCTTCTGCGTCAGCAGCAGGTGCGACAATTCGTCAAAAAAGATCGCCGCATCCACGGGCGTGGCAAAGTACCCGCCGGCCATGCCCCAGTCGCGCACCGTCTCGGCCACGCGCCCTACCAACTGGCGCACGCCCGTCTCCCGCTCCGGCGTATTCATCTGCCCGTGCAGGTACTTCGACGCCACAATATTGGTGGCCGTCATCGACCAGTCCGCAGGCACCTCCACGTCCTTCTGCTCGAAGATCGTGTTGCCCTTGGTATCGGTTATGGCCGCGGTCCGGTGCTCCCATTGGAGCTCGTCATAGGGCGAAACGCCCTCCGTCGAAAAACGGCGCGTAAAGGTCAGTCCCTGCTCGGTGCGCAGGGCAGCTTGGATGGCAGCAGTCGAAGTCTGAAGTTGAGCCTCGTTCATCGGTATCCTCTCGGGGGACAAAATCGGCAAAATCGGTGAAAGAACTTTGAGCCCGGCGTCGGCGCCAGGGGATTGCACGGCTTGCAAGACCATGAAAACGAACGGAAAATGGGGATGAAAAAAGGCCGCTATGTTCAGGATCGTTGCGGCTCTCTGGCGCCCCATCGGGCCTGCTTTTCGTTACAATCCGATTACAGCCGCAGATGAAAAAATACCGCTGTCTGTGGTGCATGTCAACAACAAACCACAACATCTTGTATTTTGTTGGCATTTCGCGCACCTGCTCTCTAAACACCGCCATTTGCCTGTGGAAAGCTCTAAACGGCCTTGTCTGGAGCGGTTTTGCGCGGTTTGTTTTGCACCGAAATCAGGGCAGGCCCGATTGCAAGCCAAAGTCGCAGCCCGTTTCCCGTACCACCCTCCAAGGGTAGACCTAAGCCGTCCCCCTCACAAGGCGCAAAACCAGTGCAGAATGCCGCCTCGCCTGTGCGAATTGTGGACAAACAGGGCGGGAACCGGCGGCCCGTCGTATGAACAGCCTGTAGTCAAATTCCGGCCTTTGTCCATCCGAAGGCTTGCCTTGAAAGAGCACGAGTTTACTCGTGCCGTTAAGCCCCAAGAAACAGCGCGGCTTCAGCCGCTGAGCGATGGTCTTCCAGGAAATCGACCTCCGCCACAGGCTGCTATTGCCCTGTCTCGGAAGCTCGCATCACAATTGCACTGTCATCTTGAGCGGAGTCCGCCGCGGTCCGCCCCGGCGGACAGTCGAAAGACCTGCGGTTGTTCTTTGCAACGTATGCCACGAACTTCTGACTCACCACACTAAGCCTCAAACCGTGACGTGGCGGGCAGCATCCGCTGGTGCAGCACGCGGATAATCAGAATCCCGCCGGCCACAATCCGATAGAACACAACGTGTTTCCCATGCTCGAACCGGCGCAGTCCCGCGCTGACCGAATCGCAGGCTCGCTCCATTCCGGGAGTCTGGGCAAGCAACCGAAAACACTCTCGCAATCCGGCGGCATATCGCGCCGCCTGCTCCCCGCTCCATTGAAGTGTGGTGTACCGGATGATGCCGCGAATATCGGAGCCCGCAGCGTCGGAAACGGCGAACTTAGGCAACTCTCTCGCCCTTCTCCTTGGCCAACTGATCTATGTAAATGTCGAGTCCCCTGAAAAACTCTTCTCCGTCCATAGAGCCACCAGCATCGCCTTCGGCAATCGCCTTACGCAGGGCCATCAGCTTTTCCTTGTCTTCCCGCTCCTCGCGCTCCAGCAGACGCAATGCCGACCGCATCACCTCGCTGGCGTTCGCGTAGCGGCCCCGCTTCACGCTTCGGGCAACAAAGCGATCGAGTTCCTTGGTAAGATTCACATTTCTCGTAGGCACAGGAGGCTCCTCAACAGCAGTATAGGACGGTTGGCAAAGTATGCCAACCAGTCCGCACGCCGGTCGTATCTCAATTTGACGCCGTCGTGAAAGGGCACGACTTCAGTCGTCGAGAAATAGCATCAAAATGAGTCGGGGCTTTACAGGCTGCGGGAAAACTCGTCTGGCAAAGAGTTTTGTATCAGGGCGCGAGTTCACTCGCGCCACAAACGGCGCAAAAAATTGCGGGCCTTAGCCCTTGAGCTATGGTCGGCCCGGCAATAGCAGCAACAAGAAGGGTGAGCAGCAGGACGCGGGCGTGCCGCGGGGGCTAAAGCAATTCCACCCACGGCGCATACGCACCGCGAGCCGCGGCTGGCATGGCAATTCGAGCCAGATGCTGTGTTATTCGATGCAGTAATCTTCTCATAACCTGCCATCTGCCGATTGAGCTCGTTCCCTCGTCGTTCATTTGGCCCACTCAACCGCCCACTCACCCAATTAGACAGAGTTCCAGCTTCGTGATGCAGTTGCTACCACTTACGGTTACAAAATAGCCGTAGGACCCGAGAGGCGCCTGGGGCCGTATTGATTCGGGTTTCGTCGGCTGGCCCCGCAGTGCAATGAAGGGCCCTGGGTGATTAAGCAGGAGCGGTCCAAAAGCGAAATCAATTGCCAAGTCTCCCGTTCTGGAGATCCACGAGACCGTATCTATGCGCAGAACCTTCTTGTGCGAGGCATCCTCGGATTCCTCATCAAGCACTTCCCATCTGCATCCGTGGCTCGGGTTTCCATATGCGTCAATGCGAATAACAACATTTGCCATTCAATATCCCTCCAATCGCTATTTGGCAGGCAGATGCTTCCGACTTTCGCTTTGAACTCCCATTTATCGACAGCCTCCCGCGGCCAGTTCTATATCTCTCCGCACCCTTATGGCTCGGCCGTTAAGGGACAACTGGCATTCACGTTTTCAGAATTTCAAGTCAAAGCTTATGAACAGCATGCCGTTCCAATTACCAACGGTGTCGATCGAGGGTTGAGCAGTTACTGGGGTACCTGGAACCGTAGCGGGAAGGGTCACGATTTTGATTTCCAATCCCAAACTAATTAGGGGAAGCACAATCGCCGAAAAAAGACTAAGCAGGGCGGATACTATCAGCGAAAGCACAAAATCTAGTAGACCGATATCCGGGTTGATCCAAGCACGCGCAACTATGGCAAATGGGAAATCGAATGGGTGAATCCAAAGCTCAGTGCCATTATTTTTCTTCAGCAACTCAGCATTGATCTTTGCGCCTGGCACGGCTGATGCATCCCCTCCGATTGAGGCGGATAAGGCACTTGAGCATCCGCTCAGGCCCGCTCCCCCGGACGCGTTCCCCGCCAACTCCGCGGCAAACTGGATGCCGCTGTTGATAATCGTCGCCACCGGATTCGAGACGCTATAACCGTATTTGTAATAATAGTGAGCAAAACCGCCGCTGTCGTGCTCCTTTTCAACGTTAATATTGAGGTATTTGTTCGCCAACAACTGAAACACGTTTTGCGAAAGAGCTACAAATAGGTCTCCAGGAGGAAGCGCGCCAGCACCCAATCGCTTGAATTTAACTTTTTTGAAACCCGCTAAGGCCGGGTGCTGCTTGGAAAGGTCCATCGTGCCTTCGAGGGCGCCAGGGCTCGGCTTCATGACGCGATCCAGTTCCTTCCCAAATACAGCCCGCTCCATCGTCTCGCCGGAAAGGGTCCGCGTATCCGTTTGCAGTTGCCGATGCTGCGCTTGGCTGACAGCTAAACCGAGGAGCAATGTAGTATCTTGCACGGCGATGGACTGAAGCTGCAAGCTTAATCCAACAATCGTCAAGTGGGGCTGGGGAAGCGGGAGCGCTTCGATGAACCTGGTCAGACTGTCCTTGAAAATGGCGTCTAGAATGTGCTCGATTAGCTTGTTCAAGTCGCATCCAGCCAGAAGCCTGTCGGCAGAGAAGCTTTTGGATAGAATCTTGAGATCCACGCTCGTTACTTCGAGCGTGTACTGGCCAGGCGACGCTGGTTCCAACAAAATAGCGGCGGAAACCGAGCCGGTCAGCGTCACATCTGCCAATGGCAGGCCGGTTGAAATTGCGGAGAACTTCAGAACCGTCGCCGGCAGATCAATTTTCACAGTCGGGTTCGAAAGCGTCGCCCTAAATAGTCCCTTGTTCTTGTAAAGAAGTGGGTCGGAGAGGAGCCGCCGCTTAAGCGCATCCGACTTCTTAACGGTCTGAGCAAGGTGGAAGACCACAGGTGCTCCGACGGCGTAGTCGAACTTAATGTCGAGCGCAGTCTCTTCGATGGGCTGTGCGGATTTGTAAAAGGTCGGAAACTGCTCAAAGTGCTTTTTCGAGTACTTGTTGAGAGTCGACTCGGGGACTCCACCAACAACGTCTGAATTAGTCGTATTCGCAAATTCCTGGACTTTTGTTGCACGCATTTAAGTGCCTCCTAAAGTTAAATTCGCATTGACGCCTGCTCCCCGGACTAGGAGAGTGAGCCGGCCCGGCTTTCATGCGAGATCGTCCGGTGTGGTCCGGGCCGCCCCTAATTTTCGAACACTACAAAGGTGTAGTGGACGTTTTGAAAGGTGTCCGTGGCGATTTTCGCACCAGCAGGATTCTTGACCTGATTGCTTGACAAGAATTTCATCACCGAAATTTGAGTCTCGTAGAGCGTACCCGTAAAGGCCGCGACCGCCCAACTGGTTCCTGCTTCGCTCGTGATCTTCGGACCGTGATTCGCAATTGTCATGATTTGTATTACTCCCTTCTGAATGTTTGGAATTACTGAGCTGACTGCCGTTACTCCCCGCCTGTTGCAAGTAGCGTCGCGTTCACTATGGACGTGACCGCCCCGACCGACTGCGCCGCCAACGGCAAACTAGCCCATTTTGAGCTCGTCGCTGATCTCCAACCCGAATGAAGACCGCGCGGACTAACACCACTGAACCTGACGGCGACAAACGGTAATTGACTCCTTCGACCACCTGGCATTTAAGACTCCTACCGCAGGAAATACAAAAAGTGTGGCCATCAAAAGGTCACCACCCCTCAAGGCCCCAACTACCGGTACTGCGCGAAACACACTATCAGTCGCGCACACGCAACGGGAAACCTCGTTGCTCACAAATGTGGATTACGGGGAAGACCGGGACCCTTTGCAGACAGCAGTATCAGCGTCCCCAATAAGTTGGGGATGGTTGGAGCATAGCGGTGAAATTAGGGAAGTCAAGAAGCAAGTGACCGAAAATAAGACAAAAAAACATTACGAAAGGAAAGTGCCGTAGGTAAGTAATCGCCGGTTACTAACTCTAAGTACACTAGACCCAGCACACGAAATCAGATCGATCCCGCTCGCGTTGGCTCCGCTCATCGTCTTGACGCCAAGTCGGTTGCCTACCAACGAAGATTCCGAGCGGCCCCGAACCATCCCCGCTGATCCCGCCAGCCCGCTTAACGGGCAAAAGACGGTAGCCCCATGCGGGAGCATGGGGAGAGAACTGAACCCACCCCACCAGCCCGCTTGAGCGGGCGTAAGAAGCTCCTGACTGTGCTGAAAGATCCCGCCCAATCGCTGCCTTGCCGACTCGCCAACTCGCTGACCCGCCGACTTGCTTCCCTGCTGACTCGCTGACTTTCCCCCCTCAAATCCAGTTGTCAAGCCGCAGGC
>Ga0302320_10012035_pt1 | contig 18220 bp, 14 predicted proteins | sample Bog_T0_3_FD_202130 | JGI IMG/M metagenome (GOLD analysis project Ga0302320, IMG submission 202130) | Peat permafrost microbial communities from Stordalen Mire near Abisko, Sweden - Bog_T0_3 | ecosystem: Environmental > Terrestrial > Soil > Wetlands > Peat | place: Sweden: Abisko, Stordalen Mire...
TGCTTCGACTCCAAGCTCCGCAGCGATCGCCATTGCGGTGTCGAAATCGGCAGCTTCGGCTTCGCGGCCGCCATACCAGGTGCGCTCAAAGCTCCGGGTGAGCGCCGTCAACTGGGGCTTCCGTGGATCCGATCCACGCAGTAGCGCGAGATACTCGCGCGGTGTGCGAGCGCGGTCGGCGGGCCACAAGCGCCGCGATTCAAGCCGGGAGATGGATGCCCAATAGACAGAATGAATGGCGTCGCGCCACTGGCCCCCTGCCGCCGCGGACTGCGCGTCTTTGAGCCACAACTGCCACTCGCGCGCCGAAGGCGCATCGGGCGAGGTCTCGATGTCCGGGACCAGGCGCACGCGCGCGTTGCGCTCAAGGCGGACGAAAAGCCAGATCAGGATCGTGCAGGCTGCGGCTACTAGAAGGATCTCCAGCAACCTGCCGATCCAGGGCGCGCGCGCTCCGAGCCCTGAGATTTTCGCCATGATTCTGTCGAGCAGGTTGTCGAGCCACTCCCAAAAGCGATCGCTGGTTGAAACGTCCGTCACGCCCCTGTACTCCCGTTGGGCCAGAATGGCGTCGAGCGATTTCCGCTGGGCAGCGTAGGCGGGATTGGCCGGGAGCGAGCTCTCCGCCTGCTGCTCATCCATCTTGAGGCGCTGGCGCGCGGCGTCGAGGAGATGGCTCTCGTCCGGAGGCTGGTCTTTCTTGGCGTTCGAATGCACTCCCAGTACGACGGTCGGCGTGCTGGTATCCTTCTTCCCCGCGCGGCCCAGCACAGAGCGCAGCCAGTCGTAGCGGACTTCTCGCGGCTGCGATGCCGGTGCGCCCGGCCACTGGACGTGGTCGTTAGGACCCACGCGGTCAGGATCGCAAGCATTTTCGGCGGCAGGCACGGGCTTCTTGAGATTGAGTTGCGCCCCGCAATCGGTAACCACGCCTTCCAGGGCACGCAGATGCTGGAGGTACCCGGAGAGATCTACATTGTGCCAGCCGGAACTGGAAGGGACCTGCTGGGCGCGCGCCTGCGGCGATGTGGCGGCGAGCGCCAGCACGAGAACCGAGGCCAGCTTGGCCGGCGCTCCAGCACTCCAGTTTCGCGATCGGGGCGGCAACAAACTCATCTCTCACTTACGGTATCAGGGGGCACGGTATCAGGTGGCGTAACCGACCCGAATGTTGCTGTGCTGCCGAATGGTAGCGTCGCTGATGGATGCTGCGTTAGTCCCGCCTGCTGCATCATCCATTCGATGTCGTAGCCCTCCTTGCGAATGCGCTGGTCGTAGTAGAAAAGGACGAGAGCAATCCAGGGCACGGGCACAATGGCGATCTGAGTGCCAATGACTCCGACAACATACACAACTGCGGCGACGATCACCCCAACCACCGCGAGCGCTTTGCCGGTCCCGAGAAACGCAGTAGCAGTGATGACCATCAAGGCCAGAAAATAGCTGATCATCAGCACCACGAACGAAAGCGCCACAAGCAGCAGGCAGAGGACAAATATACGGCCGCGGGTTCCTTTGCTCAGGTTCCACGAACGCATCAGAGATTGCCACGCCGTCTTCTTCTCTACGACGCACACCGCCATGCTCATGGAGTAGCACAAGGCCAGCCACGCAATTACAGCGAACATCGCTGCCTCCATGAGAAATAGCATGAACCCGAAAGCGAGCCCGGCGCCAATTCCTCCGCCGGAATGGGATAGGAGGTAGATCAAGGGCCCCATGACCACGCCGGCAATGCACACCGGCACACCCCCCGCCATAGTGCCCTGAAGAATCAGATTCCAAAGATAGGTCCAAACCCGGGGCCATACGCTCTTGAGAGTGGCACGAATCGTGAGCTTTTCGCCGTGCTGCATGTTGACCGTGGCCTGGGTAATGCCGGCGGTGGAAAGCGCATACGCCCCGAGGTAGAGCGGCAGGAAAATGAGAAAGGCAAGGATGAATGCAACAACCCGCACGATCGTGGTCACGTCAGTGAAACCACCAGCAATTCCGGGAATTGCAAAAATCACCACAACTGGAATGGCAAGAATCAATCCCGCTACCAGGGGCATGGCGGCTATTCCCACAAAATGCCAGAAGTTGTTCCGGTAGAGCTGGAACGTGCGGTCCAGAATCTCGCCCAAAGTGCAGGGACGCAATGTCTCGTTCATCGTCTCATCCGCTTGGGTGAATGCGTTGTGGCGCGGGCGGAGCTGCCTGCGCAGTTAGATGGTGGGGCTACCGCCTGGCTCGCTGGCGGATTGCTGCGGCAGAAGGCCCGCGGCCTGCATCATCCACTCGATATCGTAGCCTTCCTTGCGGATGCGCTGGTCGTAATAGAACAAGGTGAGCCCGATGGAGTAGATGGGGCCGATTAAAGCGTTTTCAACGAAACCTCCAAATTGTGAAAACGCCATCCAGCCGATCGGCATCGGCTGCCCCAGATGCTTGATCATCAACACAATCGCGGGAAATGAGAGCAGGATTCCGAGGATAAGGCGCACCACGAACACCAGCAGCCAAAGCACGAAGATACGACCGCGCGAGCCCGCACTCAGCGAGGTGCTGCGTTGAATCGCGTATCCCGCGGGGGATCGCTCAACGACGCAAGCCGGCATGGCCAGCGAATAGCGCAGCCACATGATCACTCCATAAATGGACGCCGGGATAATCAGAATCCCAAAAATCAGAATGCCTACGACCGCTCCGGCTGCGGCTGCGGGGTTCATGTTAGAGGCTGATTGCGAAGCCTGCGGCGCCACCAGGCTCATGCCGGGCATGGCTGTCAAGACAGTTGCAAACAACAACACATACAGGCCAAACAGAGGCCCCCATGCGCGAACCATGGTGATGGTCATCAGCCACAGATAGCGGCGCAATTGCGAAAAAACACTGGTGACGGCCGAGCGCACCGTAGCCGGCTCACCGAGATAAGTCCATGCCACCGCCCGCGTGCATGCGGCAATTGAAAGCCCAGCCAGAAGCGAAATCAGGAGCAAATTGATTCCCAGCGACACGGCATACGCCCACTGCAAATGCGGCGGTATATGCGGATAGCCCAGCAAGGTGATCACACCGAGGTCGAGAACCTGGACCGCAAGCATGACTGCGGCAAAGATTGCCGAGATTCCTGCGAAGAGCAGAAAGCGCGTGCGGTAAAGCTCGGCTGTGCGATCAAGGATTTCGCCGAGGTTCAAAGGCCGAAGAAAGTTGTCCATAGCCCCCCTTTTGAGCCCGAAACGCGGAGCGCGGCCCGAGCTGCGGTTCTGGGATAGGTGTTCGCCGAACGCCTGGCCGGAAGAGAGTTTTGCGACGGCGATTCGGAGTGAATTAACGTGTGCGTGAACGCTCGCAGGGATCGTAGCACAAGGTGTGGTCTGAAAGCGGTGCTTTCTTGCCGGAGCGCCTTGACGCCGGAAAAAATATGTGTAGAATTGCTAACTAATCCTTTAGTTGTTCCGTCTATTGGAATGCGAGAATCAATTGGATTCGGGCAATAAACAGGCAGAATCAAAAGGTTAGCGATGCCTCCAAGAAAATCCAACACGCTTACCGAGGCCGAACTCCGGCTGATGAAGATCCTGTGGAGGCGCGGCGAGTCGGCGGTGACGGACCTAGTGGCCGCGCTGCCCGAAGGCGAGCCGCTGGCGTATAACTCAGTGCTGACCACCATCCGGATCCTGGAGCAGAAAGGCTATGTGGCGCACCGCCAGGAGGGCCGCGCGTTCGTATACCGTCCGTCGGTGGCCGAGGACGAGGCCAGCCGCTCCGAGGTGCGCAATGTGCTGGGCCGGTTCTTCGGCAACTCGCGCGAGCAATTGGTGTTGTCACTCTTAGGCGATGAAGAGATCGGCGCCGATGAGTTGCAGCGCCTGAGAGATGCCATCGGCAGCGTGGCTGCGGAGAAAGAGGGCAAGGAATAGATGGTGTGGATCCCCATGGCCGATGGAGTGGACGCGGCGCTGGCAGGCGCAAGCAATTGGCTTGCTGCCTTTGCGCAAGGGACTGCTCCTGTTGCCGTTGCGGCCCTGTGGCAGGGCGCGGCGATCGCACTTTTTCTTGGTCTAGGGCTCAAGTTAGCGCTCCGCATGAGCGCAGCACAACGCTTTGGGGTTTGGGCGGCGGCTTTCGCGGTGGTGGCAGGTTTGCCGTTGGTGGCCTGGATTACGCGCGGCGAGGCTGCCGGATTCTCGGCCAACGCTTCTCTCGGTGGAGTGGCGCCCCGGGCATGGTTCGAGTTCGACGACCGCTGGGCCATGGCGATTGCCGCGTTATGGCTTGCGGCATCGCTGGCGCGTGGTGTGGGTCTGTCCGTGCACGCGGTGCGTCTGAGGCGGATTTGGAATGCGGCGACACCGGTTGCAGTAGACGCGAAGATGCGCGCGTTGCTCGACGGTGCTTCATTTGCGCGCCGCCGCAATTCACGAAAAGTCGCCGAGCTTTGCACGACGCGCGAGCTTGATCGTCCCTGCGTGATCGGCTTTTTCGCGCCGCGCATTCTGATTCCCGATTGGCTATTTGCGCGCCTGACGCCCGGCGAACTCGAGCAAGTGGTTCTGCATGAAGCCGAACATCTGCGTCGCGGCGACGACTGGACCAATCTGCTGCAGAAGCTGGCGCTGGTTGTGTTTTCGTTGAACCCAGCACTGGTCTGGATTGAAGGCCGGCTGTGCCGCGAGCGCGAGATGGCTTGCGACGAAGGCGTGGTGCGCAGGACGCAGGCTCCGCGCGAATACGCGGCCTGCCTCACCAGCCTGGCCGAACGCCGACTCGAGCTTCGACTCGAGCGACGCCGGGCCCACGCACTTTCGCTCGGAGCATTCGGGCGCCGCCCTGAGCTGGTGCGCCGCGTATACAGCATTCTCGCGCGCAAACAGGCGCTGCATCCCATGGCTGCGCGCGCAATCATCGCTGTTGCCGGATGCAGCCTGCTGGTGGCGTCGCTGGAATTGGCGCGTTGCCCGCAGATGGTGGCTTTTGTTCCCGCCGCGCGGACGGCTTCGCTCGCGACCCAGGTAGCGCAAACAGAAGCGGCGGTTCCGCAGGGCGATGGTGATCGCGCGTTTGTGGAGCCAATTGTTATTCGCGGCGATTCCGGTTTGCGCGCGGTGGAGACCAAGGCGATTTTGCCTGCCGGGCACGGTGATGCGCGGCCAATTTGCGCTTCATCGCTACGGGCAGGAACGCCACCTGGCGATCCGGCGGACGTGGCGCCGCGCGAGATGGCATCGACCGCCCTTGCTGCGCCGCGTGAGGTGCTGTTGAGGGCTGAAACCCCGGATCCGGAGGCACGCACCGCACGCCAGCCTGAGTATGTCGTGCTGACTGCGTGGGAAGAGGTGCAAACTTCGCCGCGAAATGGCGGGATCATCTCCGACTATGACACGGGCGCAAACGCGCAGCGGCAATCGGGCGACGCGGCAATGCAAACGGACACACAACGGACAATGCGGATTACTGTGACGCGGCTTATCTTTGCGGTTTATCTTACGAATGCCGGAGCAGTCGACGCCCGGCCTGCGAGCCCTACATCCGGCACGAAACCGGCGCGTGCTGAAGATGCCGGCCAGCCTTCCGCTCCGGTATCGGAGAGTGGATGGCTGGTCCTACGACTTTGATCTGCAAATCTAATCAGAAACTCTAACCAGGAATTTCAACCCCAATGGAGATGAACATGTCTATGACAACTAATTCATTAGTAGCAAAGATGAAGAGACTCGCGGTGGCGGGTGGGATTCTTGCCTCGCTGCTTTTTGTTTTGGCGTTTGTGTTTGATCACAACAGGGCACATGCGGCTGCGGCCGGACCGATGGACGACTCCAGCGTTTCCTCGCTGGTGGCGCTCGATAATGCAGTGGAAGCTGTGGCCGCGCGCGTGACGCCTGCAGTCGTGAACGTGGCGGTGACTTCGCGCGTCTCGCCCGATGAGCAAGGAGAGGGCGAAGGCGAAGGGCACGGCCACGGACAAGGTCACGGTGGGGGCCCGGACTTTGGCGGCATCAATCCCGAGGACTTGCCGCCGGGATTCCGTCAGTTCTTCTTCGGACAAAATGGGCCCGGGGGAGGACGAGGTATGCAGGGAGGCAGACCGCAGCCGCAGATTGAGCACGGAGTAGGCAGCGGTGTGATCGTTTCGCCGGACGGATACATTGTTACCAACGACCACGTAGTGGATGGAGCGACCCAGATGCGCGTCACGCTGAACGACCGGCGCGTGTTCACGGCGAAGCTGATTGGCGAGGATAAACTCAACGACCTGGCGGTGATCAAAGTTGACGCGCACGACCTGCCCAGCATTGCGTGGGGCGACTCGAACAAACTGCATCCGGGACAAACGGTGCTGGCATTCGGGAGTCCCTTCGGCTACTTCCAGTTCTCGGTGACGCGCGGCATCATCAGCGCGCTGAACCGGCCCAATCCGTACACCGACGATGCGCGCAAGCCGGGCGACTTCATCCAAACCGACGCGGCCATCAATCCCGGCAACTCCGGCGGGCCGCTGGTGGACGCGCATGGTGAGTTGATCGGCATCGACACCTTCATCATCTCGAACAGCGGATCGTTTGCCGGCGCGGGCTTTGCGATTCCGTCGGAGATCGCGAAGTCCTCAGTGGACCAGATCATCAAGAGCGGCGCGGTGCATCACGGCTACCTGGGCATCAGCATGAACGACGTGACGCCCGACAACGCGCAGTTCTTCAACCTGCCTGACGCCACGGGCGCGATTGTGAGCCAGGTAACACCGGACTCGCCCGCGGGCCGCGCCGGAATGAAGAGCGGCGACGTGCTGCGCGAACTGAACGGGAAGAAGATTATTGACGGCCGCGCGCTGCAGGTTATGGTGAGCGAAACCGCGCCGGGAACGGCGATCGACCTGGGCATTCTGCGCGAGGGCAAGCCCGAGAGCATCCACATCACGGTGGGCGAATTCCACGGCGAGAAGACAGAAGAAGCCAGCAATACAGGCGCGGGTGAGCAGCGCGGACGGCTGGGACTGACGGTCGCGGATCTCTCGGGCGAAGTGCGCCAGCAACTGCATGTGCCGGAGCAGGTGCACGGCGCGGCCATTCAGGAGGTGCGGCCGGGCAGCGCGGCCGACGATGCGGGGCTCGCGCCGGGCGACGTGATTCTCGAAGTGAATCGCCATCCGGTGACGGACGCCGATAACTTCATGAGCCAGATTCACGCGGTGCCGCAGGACAAAGACGTTCTGCTGCTGGTGTGGTCGAACGGCGGAGCGAGCTACCGCGTGGTGCATCCGGAGGAAGGCGCAAAGAGCGGGATGTAAACGAGCGGGTCAGCAAGTCAGCGAGTCGGCGGGAGAAGCTGACGATGTAGCCCTGAAGTGGGTCCTTGGAAGCGGGCGACCTGGAGCCCAGCCTGAAACAGACGCAGCAGCCTGGGGGCAACTCGGGTTACATCACCGTTACGCCGACCTCCGGATCGATCGAACTGGTCAGCTTTGATATGGGAACTGTAAAGAACTCGGGCACCGATCAATACGAGATCATCGGTTACAACTCAAGCAATGTGCAGGTTTATAGCACCGGTTTCATCACCGAGCCCACCTCGACCACGTCGAGCATTTTGTGGACCACCGTGAGCAATCCCGATGCTTCAACTGCTGTGGCTTACGTGAGGATCTATCTCCAGGATACCGGTGCGCAGGCCGATTACCTCGACAACATCGACGTCAGCGATGTGCCGGAGCCGGGCAGCATGGTTCTGCTGGGCACCGGCTTCGGCCTGCTGAGCATGGGCATGTTCCTGCGACGCCGGATGGCGACCGCGCGGCTAACGTCAGCCTGAGACAGCGACGCTGGTTTCGCTGAGTCTGAGCGTCGTCAACATCCACCGGCCTTCGCCTTGAGCGAAGGCCGTTTCTTTGATGGAACAAGGAACAGGGAGCCAGTCAACCAATTGGGCGCAAGGGCCGCGCTCAATCATAGAAGCTCAAGAATTGGCCCATATTCTCTGATGGTTTGTGCGGGCGGGTTGCTATGATGGCGGCAGGATCATTCCCCCGTTCAATTGAAATCCGGGTCCCACACGCGAATGTAGAAAAGGAGAGTCCATGGCCGACACGGTTGTTGGACCGCTGGTTTGTCCCCAGGGACACGGGCTGGGTGTGTCGGGTTCACGATACTGCACGGTGTGTGGAAGCGAACTGATTGCCGCAACGTTGGGATCGACTTCGCAGCCTGCGGGCATGGGAGCGCCGCCACAGCCTGTGTTCACGGGAGCACCGCCGCAGCCTACGATGATGGGAGCTCCGCAGCCTGTGTTTACGGGAATGCCGCCGCAGCCCGTGAATTTTGGAGCGCCGCCGCCGGGAGCTGGCGGCGTGTCGCAGTGCAAAGTTTGCGGCGGGAACGGAGCGAGGCTGAGCGCCGCGGAGATTGTGTGCACGGGGTGCGCGTGGCTGCGGCCGATGCTGCCGGGATACACGCTCGACAAGTCGGTGTTTTTGTGGGCGCAGGACGGGCAGGCGATGTCGAAGCTGCAGAGCATTTCGGCACTGCACGCGGTGGTGCGGTCGGTATCAGATAAAGTGGGCCGGCCGTGGATCGAGTCGACTTTCAATGCGATTAAGCTGGGCCCGCGGCAGTTGCCCGATGTTTGGAACCTGGCGGTGCTGGCCGCGCGCATTCTGGGCCTGCCGAAGATGCCGGACGTCTACATTTCGGGCGACCAGATGTGGAACACCTATACGTACGGCACGGAGAACAGCGCCTTTATTGTGCTGGGCACTTCGCACATCATTAATTTTGCCGGAGACGAATTGCTGTTTGTGCTGGCGCGGGAGATGGGGCACTGCCGCGCCGGTCACGCGCTTTGGAACACGGTGCTGCGTTTTGTGGCGGGCGATGTGAGCGTGCATAGCGGCGTGCTCTCCAATGGTTTGATCAATGCGATCAATCCGACGAAGTTGATTCAGGGGGCGCTGGACCTGCCGCTGATGGCGTGGTCGCGCCAGTCGGATGTAACCGCCGACCGCGCGGGATTGCTGGCCGTGGGCGACGAAGCGCTGGTGCGGCGCGTGCTGCTGGCGTGGTCGCTGCGCTCGGCGCGGCTGCTGCAACAGGTGAACATCGAGGAGTGGCTGAAGCAGGAGTCGGCGAGCGACGACTCGATGACGCGCTTCTCGGAGATGACGACCTCGTCGTCGATGTATACGACGCGGCGGCTGCGGCTGCTGGGCCAGGCGTCGCGGGAAGCGGAGCTGTCGCGCTGGAGCAAGAGCATCCAGCCGATACGCCAGAAGCTGGCGCCGGAGATGCATGCGTCATCAGGCATGGGAGTGGGCACGGTGAAGGCGGTGAAGCCGGCCGTGGCGCCGGTCGGTGCGGGGAGGCCGGCGGCGCCAAATACGAGTATGGCGCAGGCGGGTGCAGGTGGGACGCAGGCAGGTGGGCCGGTAGGCGCGGCGGTGCAGGCGAACGCGGGACAGGCGGGCGCGGCAAAGCCGGCGGTTGCGCCTCCCACCGACTCGATCCGCGTGATTTGCAATAAGTGCCACGCGGCGATGCGGGTTCCGCTGGCGGTGCTGCGCGGCAAGACGGTGTTGAATGTGCGCTGCCCGCAATGCAAGACCGTGATCGTTTTGCGGCCGAAGGCGGCGACGCCGGCGGCGGGTGCGGCGACTGGATCGGCGGCGGCTGCTGCGAACGGGCCGGCCGCTCAGGCGGCGACGCCAACCGCTGCGCCGACACAGCCGGCGGCGCCGACATCTGCAAAGAGTAGTACAGCGACAAAGGCTGTTGCACCGGCGCACGCGGAGGCTGGAAAACCAGCAGCCGTTGCGGCACCGTCGCATGCGGGGACGGGAAAGCCATCGACTACTGCGCCGGCACGTGGAGGCGGGAAGAAGTGATCGGGAGATCGGGTTTACACAGGTTGAATGAAACTATTCCTCAGGGGCTCAAGTCCAAATTGATATACGAGCAACGACGATAGCCTCAAACTGAGACGCTGCATCCAAGCCAAGAAGGAGAGAGTGCACTATGCCGGACGATAGCAACAGCCAGGAGAACGTGGTCGAAGAAGTTGTGGTGATTGTGCCCGAGGAGCCTGCGGGGACGAGCGCGGCGAGCACGAGCACAGGAGACCCCGGGACTCCTTCGGATTCGGGGTCGGTGACGGAAGAGGTTATCGACGTGATTCTCGATCCGGCGGGGAGCGGCAGCGGGCCGGATGCGACGGGAGCTGTGGAAGAAGAAGTTGTGGTGGTGGAGGAAGTGGTGGTTGATCCGGATGGGACCGGGACGGGGACGGCGACCGATCCGACCGACCCGACAGCGACGGCGGACCCGACTGGTACCGCGGACCCAACAGCTACCGCAGATCCTACAGGCACTGCGGATCCGACTGATCCGACCGGAGTGGCGACAGCCGGAACGGAGCCAGGCGGCGCGGACCCGAGTGGATCGACGGGCGGCACGGCGACCGATGATGGGCCGGGCCTTGGCGGCGGCTACGGGAGTAACCCGGAGGATGGCCCAGGTCTGGGAGGCGGTTACGTGGGCGACTCGGCTCCGATTACGGATGATGGGCCAGGCCTGGGAGGCGGATACTCCGGCAGCGAAAGCGGATGGAGTTCGTCGGACGCGGCTGATCCCTCGCTGGGCGGGACGGTTGGCGACGATTTGCCGGCGACGGGCGATCCGGACGGCGCCGCAACAGGAAGCGTAGATCCGGGTGCAACGACTGATCCGACGGCGGACCCGACTTCGGGCGGATCGACCGATCCGGCCGATAACTCCCAGTTGACGTCGGATCAGGAGACACTGCAGCAGGAGGAGCAAGCGGAGAGCCAGGCCGTGGCCTCAGGCGATTACTCGGCGGCGTATGCCGATTCGCAGCAGGCCTATCAGCAGTCCGAGACTGTGGCCGGCGAAGGTGGTCCGGACAACACCGACGATACATGGACTGCCCAACTGGACGAGAGTTGGGCCAACTCGGACCAGCAGACTGCCGAGCAGGATGCGCAGACGGCAGACAGCTACGCAGCGGCAGGGTTTGGCGATGACGCCCAGATGTACTCCGCGGATGCCCAGAGCGAAGAGCAGACTGCCGGAGGCATTGCCGAAGAGGGCCAGTACGGCGATGCTCTGGGACCGGACGCAGAAGCGGCTCCGACGGAAGAAGCTCCGGCGGACGAAGCGCCGGCAGAGGAAGCTCCGGTGGATGACGCGCCCGCGGGAGACGAAGACTCGTCGAGTTGATGAAGACAGGGACCAAGGGAACAAGGGACCAAGGGAACAAGGGACCAAGGGAACAAGGGACCAAGGGAACAAGGGACCAAGGGAGCTAGGGAGCGAGGGAGCGAGCTGGTGCGTGAGCGAGTTTGCTGGCGCATGCTCGCATGCTCGCGATGATCATTAAGTTGTGATGCGAACTTCTGACTCATCACACGCGAAGCTGCATCATAGCCGCGACAGATTTTCGAGAATCCATCCATCGGGGGCTAAGGCCCGCGATTTTTCTGGCGCAAGTACGGCACAGCTGAAGCCGTGCCCGGACGCTTCGTGCATCCCCGATGAATTCTTGACAGGGGCTAAAGCCCGCGATTATTTCATTGCATTTGCGGCGCGAGTAAACTCGCGCCCTGATACAAGACGTTAGGGCAGTTCCGTGCCGTCAGTGAGGTGCGCGACTTTGCGCGCGGGTTGGAGGGCCGTCTGGGGCGGAGTTGGCTCCCGGTCAAGGCCGACTGCGCCATTTCGCGGTTGCGAAGAAGAGGGCTGCCAGCAGGGGAACCGAACGTTGCGGGTGGGATAAATGCCTTCCATTGGCAATGCAAAATATTGCGCAGACGCCAGCAATAAATGCGTAACTAATTGAAAATAAACGGGCTTATTTTGGAGTAGAAATTGCAATACAGTATCGTGGATTTTTCGTGATGCTGGTCGCAGATGTGTTCTTCGCGGCAGTTACGCTTCAATTTCAACCAAGCCATGACAGAGGCTGAACTTTCGATTTCCGCAACACGATCGGAACGAATGGTTTCTCTCGGGCTGCCAGAATCAGGAGTATTGAGATGAAGAAAACTCTGCTTGCATGCGCCATATTGGCGGCTGTGATTTCCGTGGCTCCCCTGGCGCTGGCAAACAGTCTCTCAGTCACCTATTCGCCGACGTTGTCGGCGCCTCCGTTGGAGAGCGCCCCACTGAAAAATGTTTATGTCGGTTCCTATCAAGGCTCGTTCCTGGAGACAGAGACATTCACGAACCTAACCGGGGACGCGGTGGACGATATCACTGTGGGTGCGCCGAGCGTGCACGATCATGACAATGCCGGCAACGCTCCTGGGGCCGGTAACCCGAACGACAAGGTGACCTCAGTTTCAATCATTGGAGACACCTGCCAGGGCGCTGATCTTACCACCTCAGGCCCTGGAGACTCCTGCTACGTGGAGTTGCAGGTTTTTGTGACCGGTGCGGCTCCTTCCGGTGTGGGGGACCTCGCCGACGGCTACGGGGACAGCAAGATCAGTCTTGCCGTTGATGGCGAGGGTGGCGAGCATGGAACGACGGCGGTTAACACAAATGGAGAGTTCGTGGCCACGGTCGATTACGCTCCCGAACCGCGCTCCCTGGTACTGATGGGCACGGGCTTCGGACTGCTGGGACTGGGAGTTTTCCTGCGCCGGAAATATGCGGAGGCGCACCCCAAGACAGCCTGAAGCAGCAGTTCAGCTTTCGCGTTTTTAGATTTCATCATCATCAACCGGCCTTCGCAGTGAGCGAAGGCCGGTTTTGTCTTTGTGATTAACGAAGTGAAAGAGTGAAGCCGCAAGCGGGACCGCGCGCCCGGTCAGCGTCGTCCTTGATCCTTGCGATTGCGGAGCCACTTGGCGAGGCCGAGAGTGAGGAGCAGTCCGCCGAAGGGCAGGCACATAAGGGCGACGATGAGCGCGAACCATCCGGCGTTGGTGCTGGCGCCGAGGCGCGAGTAGCCGCCGAGTACGGTGACGAGGAGGAGAGCGCACAGCAAGCCTGTTGCGACCATCGAGCCGCCCCACTGAAGGAGCTGACGGGTGCCGTCGTCTGGCAGTGCTGAGCGGTTTGCGTCGTCATTTGGTGGGCTTGCCGGCATAGTTCGCTCTATCCTTGCGCGAGACGCAGCATGACGTACGTGATTACGCCCGTGACGGAGACATAGAGCCAGAGCGGAAAGGTCCAGCGGGCGATTTTGCGGTGCTGCGGAAAGCGCCCTGAGAGCGAGAAGAAGAAAGTGATGAGGATCAGCGGCAGGGCTACAACGGCGAGAACGATGTGGCTGGCGAGCAGGCAGAGATAAAACGTGCGGAAGGCAGCGTGGAGCGGGTAGCGTACGTCGCCGTGGAGCGCGTGATGCGCGATGTAGCTGACCAAGAACAACGAGGAGAAGATGAAGGCCGTGATCATGGACGCGCGATGGCGTTGGATTTGATGCGCGCGGATGAAGGTGTAGCCGATGAGGAGCGCGATGGCGGCGAGTCCGTTAAGGATGGCGTTGAGCGCGGGAAGAAAGGCGAATTGGGAGCTCGATGCCGCGGCGGGATGAATGTAGATGAGCCAGAAGAGGAAGAGCGAGGCCGCTGCGCTGATGACAAGAATCGCAGCGATGGCGGGGCCGGTTCCGGAGGGGGGAGTGGAGGTGGGTGCGGTGGCGGTCATGGTTCCCTCACAGTTCCGCGACGAAAAGCAACCGCAGGTCCTTCGACTGCGTTTGCCGCGCAGGCGCGCCAAACTCCGCTCAGGATGACAAGGCAACTTTCTTTCGGATTGTTGTTCCTGCGGGGCCAGGCGGTCACAGTCTATTCCTTTGCCCTGGCGCAGAGCATGAGCGTGGTGAAGAGCAGGGGCAGGTAGAGCACGCTTACCTTGAGCAGGTCGCGGGCTAACATGCGGCTTTCGACTTCGGTTTTGGCGCGGAGAATGCGCGCGAAGCGGATGGTGTAGGCGAGGTAGACGAGGCCGAGCGCGGTTGCCGGGATCGCGTAGAGCGGGCCGGTCATGCCGAGACGCCAGGGCGCGAGGCTGACGGGGATCATGACGACGGCGTAAAAGAGGGCTTCCACTACGGTTGAAAATCCGTCGGGCTGGACGACGGGCAACATGCGGATGCCGGCGCGGGCGTATTCGTCGCGATAGAGCCAGGCGATGGACATGAAGTGCGGGAACTGCCAGACGAAGAGGATGGCAAAGAGGGCGACACCGGGCCACTCGATGCGGCCGCGGGCGGCGGTCCAGCCGAGCAGTGGACCCATGGCGCCGGGAAATGCGCCAATGAATGTGGCCAGCGAAGTGACGCGCTTGAGCGGCGTGTAGATGGCGACGTAGGTGAAGGCGGTGAGCAGCGCGAGCGCAGCGGTAAGCGAGTTGCTATAGAGCATGAGCCACGCCGCGCCAAGAGCAAGGGCACCCATACCGGCAAGGATTCCTACGGCGAGGGGGAAACGGCCTGAGGCCAGCGGGCGATTGGCGGTGCGCTTCATGCGCGCGTCGGTGGTGCGCTCAAGACATTCGTTCAGAGCACCCGCGCCGGCGGAGACGAGGCCGATGCCGAGGAGCGCGTCGAGGAGACCGCGCTGCAAGGTGGAGATGCCGGATTGCATGGAGCCGAGATAGAAACCGCCCCAGCCGGTGACGAGTACGAGGCCGACGACTTTGACTTTGAAGAGCTCGCGGAGGTCGTGGATGAGTGTGGCTGTGGCGCCGGGTTGGGGCGCGTGCAGGCCGTGCGGCGCGGGTTCCGCAGCGGGAGCCGCGAGGTCGGATGGTAAGGCGGTTTGTGAGGCAGGAGTCACAGGGGCGCTGGGAGATGGCTGCGGCGCGGACGCGGCGGCCGATGATTTGATGATAACAAGCGGAGGGAGCGAGCGAGTCAGCAAGTCAGCGGGTCGGCGAGTGAGCGCGGTTCTTTCGCCCGCTAAAGCGGGCTTGTTGGTTTGGTGCTGCGATTGGTCCCCAGGCTTGCGAGACAGTGGGAAAAGGCCTCACCGCAAGGGACGAAGCGTACAGGGGCTAAAGCCCCACGTCTCCTTTGTCGCTTATTGCGGCGCGGCTGGAAGCCGCGCCCTGATACAAAGCACACTGGCCATTGCGGCGCGATAGAAGCGGAGAATTGCTTTGACACTGATCTCATGCGGCATGTAGCTTCCGGAGATGGCGCCGCCTGTCCCCAGGCAAATTCGAGGCGCTGGAGGTGCAAGTATGCGCATGATGCTGCTGGCTCAGTTTCCCATTGAGCCGTTTAATTCGCTGGTTCGCAATGGAACCGCGGGCGCGACGATCAAGAAGATTCTCGACGACATCAAGCCGGAGGCTGCTTACTTTGGCGAGCGCGATGGCAGGCGCGGCTGCGAGCTGGTCGTTGACCTGCAAAGTCCTTCGGACGTGCCACGGCTTGCCGAGCCGTTTTTCCTCGCATTCAACGCCGAGGTGGAGTTCAGGATTGTGATGCTGCCTGAGGATCTGGCGAAGGCGGATCTGGACGCGCTGGGCAAGAAGTGGGGCTGAGGCGCGGGAAGGTTAGCGAGTCGGTGAGTCGAAGATACGGCCGGCGTGGACGCCGGCCGTACATCCGGTCAGGAGACCGGCGCTACATAAGGCCAGCGGTTGGCGCAATGCGAGTCGTGGGGTGCGTCCTGTAAAATGGAATCAACCGGATGATGCATTCCCCTCTAGCGGCTGCTCCACAGGCATCCCGCACCGCGCGGGAGGGTGAGTCGCGAGCATCCGGAACCACGGAAAAACCAGATCCACTGATTCGGGTGGAAGGATTGCGCAAGGCGTATCGCACGGCGCGTGGGGAGCTGTGCCTTTTTGAGGGTCTCGACCTCGAGATTGCGGCCGGAGAAATGGTCGCGATTGTGGGCGTATCGGGAGCGGGAAAGAGCACGCTTTTGCACATTCTGGGCGCGCTTGATGCTCCCACTGCGGGAACGGTATACTTCGCGTCAACTTATGCGGCTGCGGTCAACGTGGCTTCTCTTTCTCCGCGCGAGGCGGCAGCGTTTCGCAATCGCGAGATCGGCTACGTGTGGCAGTTCCATTATTTGCTGCCGGAGTTTACGGCCGAGGAGAACGTGGGCATGCCGCTATTGGCCAGGGGCATGCGGCAGTCCGAAGCCAGGAAGATAGCGGCTAATTGGCTGAGAGAGGTGGACTTGGAAGATCGCGGAACGCATCGGCCAGGCGAGCTATCGGGCGGCGAGCAGCAGCGCGTGGCGCTGGCTCGGGCGCTGGTGTGCAGCCCGCGCTTGCTGCTGGCCGATGAGCCTACCGGCGACCTGGACGGCGCGACGGCGGGCCGCGTTTTTGAGTTAATTGAGCGGCTGCACGCGAGCCACGGGCTTACTTCGATTCTGGTGACGCACAATATGGAGTTGGCCGAGCGTTGTACGCGGACTCTTCGCCTGGCAAACGGAAGGCTGACGGCGCTCACAGACGCGGCGCAGCCGGCAACTTAACCTTGAATCTAACTGGCGGAAATGCATCATATTCCTTGGTTTTTGAGTCAAACAAGGTATAGCCCGCGAAGGAATTCCCCAGACGGGTTTGAGAGGTCGGGATGGAAGTCAGCCGGATGAGTGAGACCGGCAGACGGCAAGGGTAGAAGCTTACCTCAGGACCATCCATTAGAGCTGTTCGGAGAGAGGATTCTCATTTCTGGGTCCTCCGGCGGCGAAGTAACAGGCAAGGCGCGCGCAGCAGAGCGGATGCCGGGTGCACCGGACAGCGACTGAAGCGGGTAGCCTGGACCAAGCCCCGACGACGGGGAGGGAGCACATCATGTTCGAACGGTATACGGAGAAGGCGCGGCGCGTGATCTTCTTCGCGCGGTATGAGGCCAGCCAGTTCGGGTCGCCTTACATCGAGACCGAGCACTTGCTGCTGGGACTGTTGCGCGAAGACAAGGCGCTAACCAACCGCTTTCTGCGCTCGCACGCATCAGTTGAATCCATACGCAAGCAGATTGAAGCGCACACTACCATCCGCGAGAAGGTGTCGACGAGTGTCGACCTGCCGCTGTCGAATGAGTGCAAACGGGTGCTGGCCTATGCCGCGGAAGAAGCGGAACGGTTGGGCCACAAACATATCGGAACCGAACATCTGTTGCTGGGATTGTTGCGCGAAGAGAAGTGCTTTGCGTCGGAGATTCTACAAGAGCGGGGATTGAAGCTGGCGCAGATTCGCGATGAGTTGGCGCGGGTGACGCAGGAGAAGGCGCCGCCGCAGCAACGTCAGCGGGAGTCGAGTTTGCTGGCGGAGTTCAGCCGCGACCTGACGCAGGCTGCAATGGACGGACAGCTCGATCCGCTGGTTGGGCGTGAGAACGAGTTGGAGCGCGCGATTCAGATTCTTTGCCGGCGCACCAAAAATAATCCGGTATTGATTGGCGAGCCGGGCGTGGGCAAGACGGCGATTGTCGAAGGTCTTGCGCAGCGCATCGCCGATGGCGAGGTGCCGAGTTTCCTGGCGGACAAGCGCGTGCTGGGGCTCGATCTTTCGCTGATCGTGGCCGGAACCAAGTATCGCGGACAGTTCGAAGAGCGGCTGAAGACCATCATGAAAGAGCTGATGGAGAATCAGAACTCGATCGTGTTTATCGACGAACTGCACACGCTGGTCGGCGCGGGATCGGCGGAAGGGTCGCTGGATGCAGCAAACATTCTGAAGCCGGCGCTCTCACGCGGCGAGATCCAGTGCATCGGCGCGACGACGCCGGCCGAGTACCGCAAGTCGATTGAGAAGGACCGGTCGCTGGAGCGGCGCTTCCAGGCGGTGAAAGTGCCGCCGCCGAATGAGGCCGACGCGATCAAGATCATTATGGGCATCAAGGACCGGTACGAGAAGTTTCACGCGGTGAGTTATACCGATGCCGCGGTGGAGTTCGCCGTATCGCACTCGAGCCGTTACATTCCGGATCGCTTTTTGCCTGACAAGGCGATCGACCTGATCGACGAGGCGGGCGCGCGCGTGAAGCTGCGCCAGACCTCGTTGCCCGAAGAGATCACCGAGGTACAGAAGCGGATCAAGTTCATCGTGCACCGCATGGATTCGGCGATTGCCAATCACGAGTTCGAAAAGGCGCGGTTCTACTCCGACGAGGAGCGCAAGGAGCGCGAGAATCTGCGCGCCCTGCGCGACAAGTACCATCTTGACGACTCGGCGGCGGGAATCGTGGGCCGCGAGGACATCGAGGACGTAGTGAGCCGGTGGACGGGCGTGCCCGTGACCAGCATCAA
>Ga0302320_10012036_pt1 | contig 18218 bp, 14 predicted proteins | sample Bog_T0_3_FD_202130 | JGI IMG/M metagenome (GOLD analysis project Ga0302320, IMG submission 202130) | Peat permafrost microbial communities from Stordalen Mire near Abisko, Sweden - Bog_T0_3 | ecosystem: Environmental > Terrestrial > Soil > Wetlands > Peat | place: Sweden: Abisko, Stordalen Mire...
AATCACAAAAAGAAGCAGGCCCAGCTCTTTACACGTAAACTGCTGGATTTCATTGGACAATTAACACGTAAGAAGAGAAACCGCCCCGCCAATCTGAGAAGCAGACAGCCCCCGGATAAGCCGCTTTCCGCCCATCCACCCTGAATCCACGGGCTTCTCCGCCGCCCGATTCGCACCCTCAGCTGAACAACGCATCGTCCCAGGACTGCACTTCATCCCACATCGGCGTCGGTTCAAAGTACCCCGTTCCCGGCTTCACATGCTTCTTCAGCTCGTCGTCGTTCAGCGCCACTCCCAACCCCGGAGTTTCCGGCACCTTGATGTATCCCTTGTTGATAATCGGCTTGTCGAACCCCGTAACCAGGTCCTGCCACCACGGCACGTCCAGCGAATGATTCTCAAGAGCCAGGAAGTTCCGCGTCGCCGCGGCGCAATGAACGCTGGCCATGCAGCTCACCGGCGTTCCCGCAAAGTGCATGGCCATCGGCACCCCGTAACGGAATGCCATGTCGCCGATGCGGTGGGTTTGAAGAATACCCCCTGAGGTCGCCAAATCCGGATGTATCTTGTCTACCGCGTGCTCCCGGCAGAGCGTCTCGAAATCCTCAATCTTGTAAATATCCTCGCCCGTCAGCGTCGGCGTCGGGCTCTCCTGCGTAATCTCCTTCAGCAGGTCGGTGTAATACCACGGAATTACGTCCTCCATCCACTCCAGGCTGAACTTCTCGTATGCCTTGCCCAGCCGAATCACCGACTTCACCCCAATGTGGCCCAGGTGATCCATTGACAGCGGCATCTCGTAGCCGATGTTGTCGCGCACCGCCGCCACGTACTCGCACAGCCGGTCGATGCCTTTGTCGGTCACCTCCGTCGCGATAAAAGGATTAGGCTGTGCGCTCCTTTCCCACCGGCTCATCCCCGCCGGCTGCATCACCATCCCCGGCATCCCGTCCAGAACGTTGATCCCCAGGTCCATCTTCATCCACGTCAGCCCCATCGCGGTCCGCTCTTTGGCCCGCCGTCCGTATTCCACCGGGTCCAGTGACTCCGTGGTGTCCGCGTAGATGCGAATCGCGTCCCGCCACTTGCCGCCCAGCATCTGGTAAATGGGAATGTTGTAGACCTTGCCCGCAATGTCCCACAGCGCCATCTCCACCGCGCAAACGCCGCCCGCCTGCCGCGCGTTGCCTCCAAATTGCGCGATCTTCTGAAACAGGTAGTCGATCCGCAGCGGATTCTCGCCCAGCAGCCGGCTCTTGAGCACCATCGCGTACTGCGGCCCCGCAATGTCCCGTACCTCGCCCAGTCCGTACACGCCCTGGTTCGTGTCGATCCGGATCAGCACGCACGGGCTCGGTCCCGGCTTCACAATCACCGCATAACGCATGTCGGTGATCTTCAGCGACGACGGGCTTGAAGCCGTGTTCACGTTCTGGATCGCCGGCTCTGCCTCGGAAGCGTTGGCGCCGTGGCTGAGCGCGCTGCCGGCCAGCACGGCCAATGAAGATTTCAGAACGCTGCGCCGGTTCAAGTGGACTTTGTTTGCATCGGACATTTCGGATGATTCCTTTTCGGGTTGAATTTAGCCTTCCCATATTACTCCCGCGCTGCCAGGAGCCGGAATCGAAACCCTGTCGCCGGATTTCAATTCACGCTCGATCATGAGCCCCCACATAGACGAAACCAATTCCCTTGTGGAAGAATTCTAGGCCGCACTACATTCTTATCCATCGGAGTAGCAGACATGACATCCGGTTTCTCGCGAAGACACCTCTTGAAGGGCATCGGCGCCGCAGCCCTCGCGCCCGCGCTTTTGCCCCTGGCCGCGCAGCAGGAAAAAAAGCCGTGGTGGCTGGGCGATGGCATGCCCCAGGAAAGCGCCGCCACTCCCAAAATCGCCTGCGCCATCAGCCTCCGCGGCGGCGTCACTGAACAGGCCATTCGCGGCGTAGTCCAGATCGGCGTCTATCACGTCCTCTCCGGCGGTCCGCCGCTGCCCTGGACCGCAACCCAGCTCCAGCCCATCGTTGACACCCTCAAGGCCGGCGGCGTAACCCTCGGCAACCTCATGTTCGGCGGCTTTCCCAACACCCTCTACGGCCGCCCAGGGCGCGACGACGAAATCGATAAGATTCGCCAATCCATCCAGGCCGCCGGCCAGGTCGGCCTTCCCGTCGTCGAGTACAACTTCTACGCCCATCGCGCCATCGAAGCCTACTATGAACAGACCGGCCGAGGCGGCGCGGGACTCACCGGCGCGGACTACGGCCGGATGCAGGGACTTGAGCCCCTGCCAGATGAAGGCGCGCACACCCTCGATGAGATGTGGGCCAACATCGCTTATTTCCTCAAAGCCGTGATTCCGGTCGCGGAAAAGGCCAATGTCCGCCTCGCGCTCCACCCCAACGATCCGCCGTTTCCCGTGAGCCGCGGCTCGCAGCAGATTATGGCCACCCTCGCCGGGTGGAAGCACCTGATCGAAATCGTCGACAGCCCCTCCAATGGAATTACCTTCGACTGCGGCGTCACCCGCGAAATCGGCGAGGACCCCGTCCAGGTCTGCCGTTACTTCGCCAGCCGCGATCGCATCAACCACGTGCACTACCGCAATCCCCACATCGACACACCCTACCTGAAGTACGACGAAGGCTTCATCGACGAAGGCGACATCAACATGTTCGCCGTCATGCGTGAGCTGGTGCGCAACCATTACACCCGGGAGATTTACCCCGAGCATCCGCGCGCCATCGACTATGACCGCGCTCAGGGACCCATCCACGGCTATCCCGGCGGCGGAGGCTACGCTGGTGACCTCTACGACATCGCTTATGCCAAGGCCATGCTCCAGGCAGCCCTGGTTGTGGAAAGGAACAAGGATTGACCCGTGCGCCAATTGGTGCCGAATCGTCTCACCATGTAGAACTTTCCGCTGACACCCGTTTCCGCAAGGCCTATTCGTTGCCTTGGCTTCCAAGGCAGACCGCCTTCCACTCGGCACGAAAGGTGCGGAGCAGAATCGCGCTCCGGTATCATGATTGTGCGGGCAATCACCCGCGGATGCCCCATGCCGGATGCAGTTCCGCACCGGAAGGCGCTTGAGATCGAGGAGAACGCCATGACCGTTTCGCGCAGACATTTTGTACAGCTTGCAGGCTCCAGCCTGCTCTTGCCATCGGGAATATTGAAGGCCCTTCCATTTTCTGAAGGAGTGCCTGCTCCACCGGCGTTGCCCGGCCAATCCCGGGTTGCCGTTGCGCACGGAGACGATCGCCGCAAAATCGTTTATCAGGCCCTCCTCAGCATTGACGATCAGATCAGGCCCGTGTTGCGGCAAAAGAAGTATGTCGTCATCAAGCCCAACACCGTAACCGCTCATCGGCAGCTCGGCTCCACCCATGCGGACGCCCTCAACGGCATCCTCGACTACCTCGAACCCCGTTTCCATGGGCCTGTGATCATTGCCGACTCCTCCGCCGACGATACCCTCGACGCCTTTGAGAACTTCAGGTATTACCAGGTGGCCAAAGAGCGCCGCACCCAGCAGATCAGCCTCGTCGACCTCAATCGCGACGGAAAATACGACACCGTACAGTTGCTCGATTTCGATCTCCACCCCATCACCGCGCGGCTTGCCGCCCACCTCGTCGACCCCGCCGCCTACGTCATTTGCACCGCGATGCTCAAGACCCACAACACCGTTGTCGCCACCATGTCGGTAAAGAACATGGTCCTCGGAGCCCCGTTGCGCAGCGCTCCCGGCCAGCTTGCATGGAGCGACAAGCGCAAGTACCACCTCGGCGTACGCCAGACGCACTACAACATGCTGCTCACCGCGCAAAAACTGAAGCCATTTTGGGGGGCAACCGTCCTCGATGGATTTGAGGGCATGGAGGGTGAAGGTCCCACCCAGGGCACGCCGGTTCCGTCGCGCCTCGCCATCGCCTCAACTGACTACGTCGCCGCCGACCGCGTCGCTCTTGAAGTCATGGGAATCAATCCGGATTGGGTCGGCTACCTGCAATACTGCGGCCAGTTGGGAGTGGGCGAGTACGACCTCGCAAAGATCCAGGTGATCGGCGCCTCCATTGCCTCGGTCCAGAAGAAATACAAGCTCCACCCCGACATTGACCGCGAACTGCAGTGGATGGGCCCCATGGACGAGCTCCCCTTCAAGCTGGGAAGCATCTCCAAACCCAGCGACCTGATCACCGGATAACCCGCCAGGCCGAAATCATCTACGGCACATGCGCAGCCGAGCCCCGCCGCGCAGCCCGCGGCTGTTTCGCCTTGGCCAGCAGCGCGTCGAATTCGCTCCGCGGCATCTTCAGCATCTCCGGGTGAGCGTCGATCCATTTCGCGAAGGCATCGTACTTCTCCGGCGTCCATCCCCCCTCGAACTGCGCACCGTTCTTCCCTTCGCGATTCAATTCGAAGTTGTATCCGTCGGTTAGCGCCGTAAACTCCGCCGAACTGATCGCATCTTCAGCCAGAATCGCGGGGATGAACAGAACCCCCTCCGGCTTCGCCAGCACCAGGTCTCCCGGCAGCACAATCGCCCTCCCGATCCGGATCGGCGCGTTGATCGACGTCAGTTCCATATCCGCCCACGCCGATGGGTCGTAACCCCGGTAGAACCCGTTGAAGTCCGGAATCTCGCGGTTCTCCTCCTGGTCCCGGATCCCGCCATCGAATACAAACCCGGTGTGCGTATGCGCCGCCACCGCGTTGCCCAGGTTGGAGCCGATCAGCGTGCCCTCGATGATCTTGCCGAACCCGTCGGCGACGTAAACGTCTCCGATTTGCAATTCGTTGATCGGCCAGCTATTGTTCCCGCTCACCCTGCCTTCCGCCTTGCCCTCGGCCGCGATCGCCGACGCCATGTCCGGCCGCGTCGGCATGTACTGCGCCGTCAGCGCGCGTCCCGCAAAGGGCTTCTCGATGTGCAGAGCCTGCCAGCCCCCCTCGTACTGGTTGCGATATCCCTGGTCGCGCAGATACTCCCACACGTCTTCAATCGTCATGTCCAGCGCTCGCTTCAGCAGCGAGTCAGGCAGCTTCGGTCGACCGTCCTGGAACCGCTCGCCCTTCCACTCCGAGGTGTAAAAGAGGATTTGATCGTGCGTCATCTTCACCTGGCTGAACGCCGGCGATGCTCCCAGCAGTGCGCAAACCACCAGCGCCATCCCAATTGCTCTTTTCATGCCCTTCTCCCTCTTGTGTTCGCTCTTCTCCGCGCTCCCCGATCCGCGCTCCCGGAGCATAGCAATTGTAATGCTGCCGCGCCGCCGCCGGTTACGCAATGCGCCGGTCCTGCCCAACCGCTGCCGGCGCCGCTCCCATGAGCTTTTTGTTGAGAGACAGTTGCCCGCCGGCGCAATCGTCAGGAAATACTGTAAGCCATGAGCTGAGAGCTTAGGGGGAATCCTTCTTGGCGCCGCCTCCGCACAACTCCACTGCATGAATCATGGCTTTGGCAACGCGGTTCGCCGTCTCCTCATCGCGGATCGTGAGGCCATTCGTCTTGCCGGTGGCGTCCATCTCCACCGCGGCCTGCTTGCCTTTCGTAGTGGATGTGTGCGAGGCAAATACCGCGCTTGATGCCCTCACCTTCACATAGAACACTGGAGGCGTCACCGTCACCGAGATTTCCTTGTGTCCGGCATCCATGTATGTCTGGTTGCTGACGTCCTGCATCTTTTCGACGGTTACGTTTCCGACTTGCTTGAATGAAAGCGTGTCGGTCTCCACCACGTGCGAGTGCAGGTCGTCGGCGGTTACCCCCGGCTTCAAGGCTCTGCCGCTTGGCAAATCGATCGAATAGTCGACGGTTTGGGTGGCGTAGAGAGTGCAGGCTTCAGGATCGGCCATCACGTCGCCCAGATTGGCGGTTTCGCGAATAGTCATTCCCGGCTGATTGCTGACCGTCTCCGTCCAGGACACCTGGCCCTGCTTGCTCAACTGCTCCTGGATCGAATGCATCGTCGCCCCCAGCGACTGTCCGCTGTCGGCGGCCGCAGGGGTAGCGCTCTGCTGTCCCCATGTGGCAGCAGCGAGGCCAAGAGCTAATGCAGGAACAAGACGATACTTCATCCTTGTAATAGTAAATCTCCCTTGTCCAGCCCCGCCGACCATCCCCAACACATCAGCCCATCGGCTCCAGGTGCGCCGTAAAGTGCCGCAGAAACGGAGCCTCATATGTCAGCCGCATCCCTCTAATCTGCGCGCGCCGCTCCCAGACCCGCAGAATAACCTCCACCACGTAATCGATATGGCTCTGCGTGTAAACGCGGCGCGGAATGGCCAGCCGCACCAGTTCCATCTTCGCCGCTTCGGCAAACATCAGGCTCCCGATCTCTACTGACCGGATGCCGCCTTCGAGATACAGCTCCGTAGCCAGCGCAACACCCGGAAACTGATGCACCGGGATATGCTTCAGAAACGCCTTCGCGTCGATGTAAATCGCGTGCCCGCCCGGCGGCTGCATGATCGGTACGCCATGCTCCGCAATGTGATTGCCCAGGTAGGCCGTCGACGCAATCCGGTACCGCAGGTAGTCTTCCTCCAGCGCTTCCTGCAAGCCCACTGCCACCGCCTCCAGGTCGCGCCCCGCCAGCCCGCCATAAGTGGGATAGCCCTCGGTCAATATCAATAAATTCTGCTCCTGCCGCGCCAGAATATCGTCGTTCGTGCACAGAAATCCGCCAATGTTCGCCATTCCGTCTTTCTTCGCCGACATGGTGCAGCCGTCCCCCAGCCGGAACATCTCCTGCGCAATTTCCTTCGGCGTCTTGGCCGCGTAGCCCGGTTCCCGCAGCTTGATGAAATACGCATTCTCCGCAAAACGGCACGCATCGAAGTAAAGCGGAATTCCATGCTTGTGGCACACCCCGGCCACAGCCTTGGCGTTCTCCATCGATACCGGCTGACCACCCCCCGAATTATTCGTCACCGTCAGCATCGCTAGCGGGATGCGCTCCCGTCCCACTCGCGCAATCAACTCCTCCAGCGCCGCAACCTCCATGTTGCCCTTGAACGGAAGCCGCCTCTCCGGCTCCAGCGCCTCGCGCAATGGCAAATCCACCGCTTCCGCGCCCACAAACTCCACGTTGGCCCGCGTTGTGTCGAAATGAGTGTTGTTCGGAACCACGTCGCCCTTCTTGCACATCACGCTGAACAGGATTCGTTCCGCCGCTCGCCCCTGGTGCGTGGGAATTACGTGCGTATAGCCGAAAATATCCTGAATTGATCCCTTGAAGCGGTCGAAACTCCTGCTCCCTGCGTAACTCTCGTCCCCCTCCATCACCGCCGCCCATTGGTGCGTGGACATGGCACCGGTCCCGGAATCCGTCAGCAGATCGATCAGCACATCGTCGGCTGGAAGCAGGAAAAGATTGTAGTGGGCCTCTCGTAAAAGCTCCTCACGCTGCTCGCGAGTGGTCCAGCGGATCGGTTCAACGCTCTTGATGCGAAATGGCTCGATGATGGTCTTGAATGGCATTTGAAATTGGCTCCTGAAATTCTGCGGCCTGATACCATAGCCCGTCTGTAACCGCATGCGCACCATGTCGTTGAATTGGAACGGCCCCACAGCGGCAACGGTTTGCAGATCAATAGTAGCCCTTCATCGCGCCACCGAAGGAGGGTGGCGAAGGATCTGCGGCTACCTTGCGACAACCAAGCTGTCATCCCGAGCGCAGCCGAGGGATCTGCGGTTGCATCTCAGCAAATTCAAAACCAAGCCGTCATCCCGAGCGCAGCCGAGGGATCTGCCGTTGCTTTTCGTCCCGCCGGGATCCACCTCCCATCACACTCCCCGAAAAAACCCTGCCCGGCGGAAAAATCCTGGTCCGGAGGGATGCGGGAACTCCAACCCCCGCATAAAGCCACCAAAACCAACCGGGCTTTAGCTCCTCAAGGCCAGCACTTTCCAACCACCCCGCCGCCAGTAGCCCCGTTCCCGCAATCCTGCGGGTTACCCCTATAACCAAAGGGCCATCCCCTCCCCCTGAAGGGTCATTGCCCCTCCCTGCTCCGTCACGTTATTTTTTGTACATAGGTCCGGATTTTCGCGGATTCGCACCCGCCAGGGGGGTGTCGCAAATGCTTGAATTTTCAATCTGCTTCGCCTTCGTTGCGATGATCCTCACTCCCTTCATCGTGGATGCAAAGCATAAGGCAAAATCCACCGGAGTCGTCACCGGAAAGTTTTCCAAAAAACCCCTGCGACCCCCCTTCGACAATCCGCCCAGCCATTCCGCCGGCCCCGTAAAGGTGTTCACCCCCCGCAGAACGTTGGCCCCTGGAAGACCCACGTCGATCGACGCCCGCTGAGCACAGCCTCGCTGCCCCGGCCGGGGTAGGAACAACACCCGGCCAGAGATCATCGGAAGCGCACAGCAGCCAACCCCGAGCGCACCGTAATGTTGAACTTGGAAGATTCGACCGGCTGCAAAGTCGTTTACACCGGGATTCCAGGTGGTCACGGAAATTACCATAAACTATTGATTTTATTGGTCAGGGACAGAGGATTTGAACCTGGGGACCGTTGCCCCGAACCAGGTCAAAGCATTTATTGAGATTTATTGAAAATGATCGAAATAAAGTGCTTTTGATTGAATGGCTTAGCGCTATGCGGACTCCAGCCGTTGCCGCCTCACCCTCCATGGCTATAGTCCGTTCTTGCCTGCTTCAGCAGCGGAGTATCCGCGTCGGCATCCCTCCAGAGTTCAAAGAACTTCGCATACTCCTGCCGGCTCTCGTCTTTCTTGCTTTGCGCCGCATACGCACGGGCCAGCCCCAGATGTGCGAGGTTGTAAAGCGGTGAACTGGCATCGGTCCCCGGAGCCGCGGCCAGGATCGCCTTGAACTCACCGGCTGCCAGGTCGGCTCTACCCGCCTGCATGTAAGCTGTGCCTCTCTCCGTGAGAACGCGGTAGTCCCTCTGCCCATACAGCCGCGCCGGTTCCAACGCGGCCACCGCCTCCGCCGGTTTCCGCCGGAACAGCGCCAGCGCTGCACGAAGCCGCGGAAGATCGCAGGTAGACAGCAACGTATCCGACGTCTGGTCCTTGTGCGCTGCCAGAAATCGTTCTGCATAGCTCATGTCTCCCAGCTCGGCGCGCAGCAATGCGAGGTCGGGCGCATCCGGATAAGCTTTCGCGATACGCGCCATAGTGCCACGCGCTGCTCCGCTCATGCCAAGGTCGTACTGCGCCTGCGCTTGATCGATCAGGATGCTGTCTGCCGTTTCACCCAGATTCTCTCGCTCGGCCGTCTCGCGCGAACTTTCAAAAGACGCATCTGCTTGCCGGATCTTTCCCACCGAAGCTTCGCTCTTGGCCCGCTCATACAGAAAGAACCAGCCTCCGTGCGCTTCGCCCCACTTTGTTTCGCGCTCCACCGCCTCTCGATCGTGCGAGTCGAGCGCCACATCGAAAAGAAAAGCATGGATCGCGTCGGAGTCCAACCCTCTGCGCGCTGCCTCCTCACCCAATCGCTGCGCATCCTTGTATCGACCGGCAATCTTGTACGCACGGATCAGGACGTTGTAGATATTGCCCCGATTCTGCTCCATGTGCAGAGCATGTTCGCCCGCAACAATCGCTTCATTGGGCTCATCGAGCTCGTTGTAAGCGTTGGCAAGGTTCTGCCAGGGCACCCAATCCTGCGGATAAGTCGCCGTCCACAGTTGATAGGTCTTGATGCCTTGCGGCAGGTCGTTAATCCCATACGAGTAGTAGTGCGATTGAATGGTCAGTTTCTCGCGAGCGTTGACATGACTGCTAAGATCGAAGGCCTTCTTGAGGTACTGAGCTGCAAGAACGTATTCGCTTGAGTTGTAATACTGTGCCCCCATCGCGCCAAAAGCCATGGCAAACTGTGGATCGAGCTCCACAGCCCGCTGATAAAAGGGCAGTATGTCGGGTACCTCCTTTCCCAACGCTTCCATGTGCTGCCCAATGGAATACGCCTTCAATGCTTCGAGCGACGGCGTCGTAGCCTCCTGGATGGGCACTTCAAAATCCGCAACAGAGGTCGCCGACTCTCCCAGTTTTTTCCGAACTCTTTCCGCCACGCTGTCCAGAGCACCCAGGATGTCATCCTTCGTCCCGGCTTCAGCCTTGGCTCCCGCCAGCTTTTTGGCAGAGTTGCAATCGGTCGCCTCCAGGGTAAGAAGGTAATTACTCCCCACACTCGAAATATTGCCCGTGAGAACAACCTGGCGACCGGTGCGCACGCATATATCGAGAGCAACGGCCGCAGTAATGGCATCATCGCTCCTGCGGCCCATTAGCTCCAGCGTTTTCACGCCCTCCCGCTCGCTCATCACATCGAGATACGGCGACTGGCCGAGATCGATCTCCAGCGCCCTCCGCAGCGTGCGGTCAAACGTCAGATCGCCGGTTGAATTCTCAAAATCCGCGACAACAACCTTATGCAACTGCAAAGGCGTTGCGTGGCGCTTCCATTCATAAGCACCCGCGCAAACCAGCAACACGATCACCGCAATTAAGGCTGAAAACCAACCGCTTGTCAGCCTCGGGCTCCGCTCCTCGGTTACGGCCGTGGTGGTGAGCGTGCGCTGCCGCAGCATAAATCCGCTGCCCGTAGCGCCGATTCCCCCGCCCGATTCCAGGGCTACTTCCGGCTGACCCACCCGGCTGACCGGCTCAATGAACTGATAGCCACGTCCCGGCACTGTGGTAATAAAGCTGCTCGCCCCCGGCCGTTCCTCCAGCGCCTTCCTCAGGGCTGAAACGCTCTGGGTCAGGTTGTTCTCATCCACATTGGCGTCCGGCCAAACGTTCTTGAGCAGTTCTTCCTTGGTCACCACCCGCCCGGGGTTCTGGACAAGGTAAAGCAGCACATCGAACGACCGCCGGTTGAGCGCAACGGCGCTGTCATCCCGCGTCAGCGTGCGTCGCTGAGGATCAATCCGGAATTTTCCGAACTGGAACATCTCTTCTCTTTTCAAGAACTTCAGAAATTGTCAGCCTTGGTCACGGACTTTCACTGGTCATTTGCATGACCCCTCGGCACAATCGCCACCAGTGAATAGGAGAAGCCTGTTGAATCGACTTTACCAATGGTTGCATGAATGGGCAACCTCCATGCGCTCCAGCGGTTCGACCCGCAGCCGCCAGGGCACCCTTCGCACCGAAGTCACTGTGCAACAGCACGAACACGCCCTGTTCATTTACGGCAACGGTCCGCCGGATGGAACTTCGTGTCCGCTGTGCGGGCAATCGCTCCCACCTGCCGTCCCGGAGCAGCGGCCATCCCCATTTGAATCGAGCCGGTCACTGCCGGCGATTCGACCACCTCAACCTCGCGCTACACGGAGGCATCCATGATCACATGCAAACTTGCAGCAACAACCGCGCTTCTCCTGCTCCATCCCCTTGTCTGGGCCGATGCCAGCTACCAGTCCTCCACCCAGATGACCGGCGGCTCCCTCGTCAACACGCTCACGTCCTCCCCCTTTGCGCCGGCCTCGGTCAAGACCATGCTTGAACCCACCATCACGATCACCGCTGTGCATGGCAACCAGAAGGTCGTCACCTCGAAGGAACGCACCGAGATTTACGACATTGACAAGCAGACCGTAACGAGCATCGACAACACCAAAAAGACCTACACCGTGATGACGTTCGACCAGATGCGCCAGATGATGAAGGACATGCCGCAGAAGATGGCGGAGATGCAGGCCAGGATGAAACAGGCGCCAGCCCAGAACAAGCCGCAGCCTGCCGCGAACTTCAAGACCAGCTTCGACACACAGGTCAACAACCCCGGCGTCAGCAAAGTGGTCAATGGTCTGAACGCGCAGGAGTGGATCATTACCCTCACCACTAAAGTCACCAGCGCGAACCCCGCGCCCAACGATCCCCTCACCTCCATCACCTACGTCACTACCACCGACCTCTGGATCGCGCCCGAGCCGCCTGAGATGCAGGAGGTCGAGGACTTCGATGTTCGCATGTACACCAAACTCTCCCAGGGCTTGGACATGCAGGCCCTCACCGAGCAGATGAAGACCGCCGGTGCTAACGCCGGCATGGGAATGATGTTCGCCAACCAGCCCGGGGCCTCTGACGCGATGGCCGAGATGAACAAGGAGATCGCCAAGATCAAGGGCATCCGCATCCTCGAGGTCACCAGCATGAGCGGCACGGGACTTCCAATCATGCCCGGCGCCGCACCCGCGACTTCCGCAGCAACGCCTTCTGGCGGTACGGTCGCCGGTCAGGTTGCGACCGACACCGCCACGCAGACCGCGGCGGGCGAGTCGGGCAAGTTGGGCGTCTTTGGCGGCGCACTTACCAACTCCGCGCTCAGTGCCTTCCGCCGCAAGAAGAGCACGCCGCCCCCGGCCGCCGCTCCAACTCCGGCGCCCGTTGCCGATGCTTCAGGCGCCACGCCCGCAGCCTCCTCGAACACCTTGATGACCACTACTACGCAAAAGACCAACTTCTCCCGCGAACCGGTGCCTGCATCTGCATTCCTGATTCCTACGGGTTACAAGCAGGTGCAGTCGCCCAACGGCATGTTCTAAAGTCGCGTCTCTCTTTCTGGTATGTCGACACGTTCCAGTTCACGAACAATATGGGCCATCTTCAACAACTTCAATCGGAGTCCCTGAATGGCACGCTTTACTGTTCTTTCCCTCGTCCTGGTGAGCCTGCTGTTCACGCCTCACCGCGCCCTGGCCGCGCCCATCAGGGCCTGCGACTTCATGACGGTGCAAACCGCGTCCTCCGTGTTTGGGGCAGCAGTCAGTGCTGGCCGGGAAGAAGGTCTCGACATGGGCGCTCAACGGTGCGTCTTCGATCAGATCAACTCAACTTCGCCGGGCAAAATTTCCCTCACCATCTCCGACGCAAACACAATGGCCACCGCGCTACACGGCACCCGAGCCGACCTCATTCGCTTCCTCAAACGATCGGAGGCAGTCACGTCGGAAACCATACCGTCCCTGGGCGAATGGAACTCCTGCATGTGTAGCGGCTCGACGGAGAACACGCTCGCCGTGATCTACCGCGGCAAAGTGTTGTTTCTCGTCTCCAGTGGATCGCAGAACCCTCATCTCAAGGCCGCTCTCATTCGTGCGATGCGCCAGACCATGCAGAAACTCTAGCCTGCGGCGGGTCCGTTGCGACCGCGCACTTCCCCTTATCCAGCCTCTCCAACCTTGAATCGAGGTCTACTCCAATGACACGTCTCAGCATTGTTTCCGCCGTCTTCACCAGCCTACTTTTCTCGCACATTGCCGTGGCCGCGCCGGTCAAGGCCTGCAGCTACATGACGCCACAGACAGCCTCCGCAGCCTTAGGTTCCCCCGTCGGCACCGGCGAGGAGCAGACCCTGACTATGGCCGGCGAGCAGTGTGTCTTCAGCCATGAGGATCCAGCGGCGCCGGGCGAGATCACCTTCGGGGTGGGTGACATCAACGCCGTGGCCGCCGGGTTCGGAGCCAGTGCCGCCACCGTCCTTCCCATCATCAAGGACGCGGCGCACGGACAGACGAATGAGACCATACCTTCGCTGGGCGAGTGGAACGCCTACGCCTGGAACGGCCTGACCGATTACACCCTTACGGTCATCTACCACGGCAAGGTGCTAACTCTCGGTACCAGTGGAGCGAAGAACCCTAACCTTAAAACCGCCCTGGTCCAGACCATGCGCCAGATCATGCAGAAGTTCTAGCCAGCACGCCCAGTAATTCCAACGATGTCTCGAGGAAATACCATGTGGTTACCACGTCCTGCCGCTCGCAAGATAATTGCTATGCGTCTACTGATTCTTTGCCTCGCTGGCCTGCCTCCAGCAGGATGCAAGCGCTCGGCGCCAGCATCGTCCTCCAACGCTCCCTTGACCTCGTCGCCATCGCCATCGCCGAGCGGTGCGACGTCGAGCGGCAGCCCGGCAACCTCAACCACCGGCGACCAGCCCGGAAGCCTCGCTGACAGGCTGAATGCCGTGCAGGCTGCAGCTGCACAGGCTGCATCCGGACACAGCGGTGACAAAAATACTCCCGCGGAAACCCCGCTTCCAGACTGGAAGGCTGCCCCGGCGACCAAGTCAGCCATGGTGATCCCCCTCGAAGAGGGGCTGATCGTCGATTCGACCATCTCGTCACCCATTGGGGACATGGAGAACCTCCTCATCGTCTCCGGCGTCAATGCAACCACGGTCACCGATCTCTGGGACGATGAGGTGCCCCCCAAGACACCCGGAGGCTACCCGAAAGATTTGAACAGCCCTCCCTTGGTAACTGGAAAGGGAACGGTCGTTCTCGATGTTGCCGATCTCGCATCGTCGAATCATCTGGTGCCCTTTTACGGGATTAACCAAACAGTGCATCGTCCCGGCACCCTGACCCATGGCGTTTCTACGGAAACATTCAACCAGTTGCGCTCTGGAAAGCCGGTAGAGCTGCAGATCGTGACCACTCTTGACGAGATGATGTCCGCCGCCTTGAGCCTTAAACCCCTGCCAGCTGTGTCGCAATGGCACGGTGTCTCTGTCTATTCGTGCAACCTGCAGCGCGTTGAGGCTCCCGACATAGCTGTTCCGGTACTGGTCAACAATGAGCCTGTCGAGTTGCCGGCTGTCCATGTCAAATGCGTCCTGGACACCGGTAAGGAAAACCACTTTTACATCCTGGATCAACCATCCAATCCCATCTTTCTCTACAGCCGAACTGGCACACTCAACAATATCAAGCAGACCATCAAGATCGCCTTCGACACAGCATCCAAACCGCCCGGCGATAGCAACCATGCCGGAGGCGGTGGCGGCAGCGCCATGGAACGCAAGCTCGCCGACAAGGAGCCTGTCGAGATCTACGGCATCTACTTCGACTTCAACAGCGCCTTCATCAAGCCGGAGTCAGAGGCAGTGCTGAAGCAGATCTCCGACGTGATGCACAAAAATCCCACCTGGAAGCTCAGCGTCTCCGGACACACCGACAACATCGGTGGCGACGACTCCAACCTCAAGCTATCGCAGGCCCGCGCGGCGGCGGTGAAGGCCGCGCTGGTGAAGGAATACAAGATCGACCCGAACCGGCTGACAACCGGCGGCTACGGCGCATCGCAACCGATCGCGGACAACACCAAGGTCGAAGGTCGCGCACGCAACCGGCGCGTCGTGCTGCAACGCCAGTAACCGCAACCTTCAACACAGGACCGCACTGACGGTCGAAAGGATGTTCCGATGCCCAATGGACGCATGCACACAGTAGTCAGAACACTGGGAGTGGGGTGCCTCGCCATCTCCCTGGTCGGCGCAACCAGTTGCAAGAAGAAATCGCCGCCACCACCACCCGCGCCGGCGGCGGCCGACGCCGGTTCGATCTCGCGGTTGAGCGACGCCGTCAACGTAAAGCCCCAGGCGCGAAAGATCGCGAACGGCGAGAACGTGTCCATTGACGGTGGAGGCGAGAGCTACGCTCATGTCACCTACAATCCCCGGGTGAAGACTTTCGAGGAAGCCGAAGTGCGTTCCTCGCTGATGGGAATCAGCAGCGATGGCCACGGTTGGGTCTTTCAGAATGCGCCGGCCAGTATCCGTGCGCTGAAGGCCGGAGATATCTTCATGGTCAGGAACCAACTGGCCGTGAAGGTCATTGGGGTGGTCACGCAGGGCGACAAGACGCTGGTCGCGACCGGCGAGGCTTCGCTCCGCGACCTGGTCCAATCGGGCAATATCAAACTCGACGCGCCGATTCGTTTCCATGGGCCGAAGAACACGGCCAGTAAGACGCTGCGTTCCCCCAGTTTGTTTGACCTCATTGTGCCAACGGTCTATGCAGCGCAGGATGGTGGTCTGGAGGGACCCAATGGCGCTGCCGCGCGCGCCGCCGGCACCGGCGATGCGGCAAAACAGATAGCCGGCAACGCGTATGACTACTTCACCTCCGGATGGACCATCACCAAGTGGGACGTCACGCCGGGCGATGGGCAGGCCAACTTCGATCTGGTCATGGCCAAGAGCCAGGGTGGGTTTGTGGCCATGATCGCCATGAAGGGCTGGATTGGAAACTTCGATGTCGCATCCAACCTGCAGTTCAACACCAGCGCCCCGCAACAGCTCTACCAGGGCATCAAGGATTCAAAGGGCAGCATTCAGTTCGACTGGGAGATCGGCAGGTCGTCCGGCGGTGTCTGGTCCACCCAGGACCGAGTCAAGCTCCCCGCCGGTCTAAGCGTGCCTCTGGCTCCCCTGCTGGGCGGAATGCCGCTTACCCTCGACATCTCTGCCGCCCTGCAGATCCATCCCGTGCTCACCGGCAACAGCGAGTACAGTCGGGGCGGCTTCTCCATCTCCTGGGGCGGCGGCGGCAACTTTCAAACCACCAGCTCCGGCAGCGTGACTGACGGCGATACCATCAGCACCGCATTTCAACTCACCGCGGACCAGAGCATCTCGGCCATCGCGCCCAATGCCATGGTCATCTCCTACTGCGCGCCTCGCATCGAGCTTCGCCTCGATGTCCTGGGCAACCTCTCCAACGAGGTGTCGGACTTCGCGGGCAGCATCGACAAGATCGCCAGCACCCTGGAGAGCTTGCTTCCTCAATCCGCGCAGGACATGATCGCCAACTCCTGGATGTCCAAAATGACAGCAAGCAACGTGCTGTCTTCAAACGCGGATGTCTACATTCAGTTCATCGCTACCGAAGGCTCGACCCACGCCGCCAATGTCACAGCTGTACCCTGCTCCAAACAGGAGATTAAGTTCGACGTGGATGCCGGTACCGCAGCGCAGTTCTTCGGATTGACCAATGGCGCAAGTTCGTCGGTCAGCCTGTTTACCAAGACCTACACCCGCTGGCTACCCGACAGCTCCTTCTGCAGGGGAGTCTGAGACCCTGGTTCCATATCGGTCGCTCGATTGCACCGGCAAGCCACCTTGGATTGCTGCAAGCGTGGCTCACCGCTCCGGTTCGCGTTGATCTGGCCTCAAACGGCTTTCAATCCGGGTCGGTTCGCGATTTACTCATTGCCGGCAGATAGACGCTTGATTTTGGATTCGAGATCCGGAATGTAGCTTGACTGTGCACCAGGCTCCAGACGCTGAGCGATCTGGATGGCTGCTTGCCATGCTGTCTCGGCCATCTGTTTGTCGCCTGCTGCTGCGGCGTCACCCAGCGCTGCCTGGGTAAAGAGGTTGTCGGGCGCGGTGACGACAGCTTCACGCGCCAGGACGAGCGCTGGCCCTGATTGTCCCTTCGCGAGTAGCGCTTGAGTCTGCTGCGCACTTGCGAGTGCTGAGATCTCAGGTACGGCGAGGGTCCCCTGGTAGACGAACACGGAGTCGTCAATCGTCAGATCGGGATGCCGCGATTGAAACGATCTGTAGGGATTGAGTTGGCCGCTGGGCCATTCGCACCCACTGAGGTCTCCGGCGCTGATCAGAACGGTTCCGGTAATAGAAGGAGGAATGAGTCCCACGCCGCCGAACCACTGCGTGTCTGCGGTGGGGAGGGGGAGTATGTCTACCATCGTTTGACTGCGCCAAGCGTGTCCGCAATCCCTTCGCAGGCGCAGACAGGGTCTGCGCCGACAAGCGGTACCGTATGGGCGGCGCGCAACAGCGGCACCACAGCGTATCTCGATTCGATCTTCGGGACTAGCGACGGCAAGCATCTGTGGGTCGTTGGCGGGAGCGGCACAATTCTGGAGTCGGACGACCGGGGCGCGAGCTGGACGGCGCGCAGCAGCGGTACCAGCGAGTTCCTTCAATCGATCTTCGGGACCAACGACGGCCAGCATCTGTGGGTCGTCGGCGATTCCGGCACGATCCTGGAGTCGGATGACGGTGGCACAAGGTGGACGGCGCGCAAGAGCGGCACCACAAATAACCTTGTTTCGGTATTCGGGACCAGCGACGGCAGGCGGTTGTGGGCCGTCGGCACCGAGGGCACGATTGTGGAGTCGGCCGACGGCGGCGCAACGTGGACGGCGCGCAAGAGCGGCACCACAAATACTCTTTTCTCGATCTTCGGGACCAGGGACGGCAAGCGCGTGTGGGCCGTCGGCCTCCGCACGTTTCTGGAGTCGGACGACGGCGGGGCAACGTGGACGGCGCGCTACAGGGGCACCGACGGTCCGTTTTCGTCGATCTTCGGGACTAGCGACGGCAAGCGGCTGTGGATCGCCGACGGGGCGGGCGCGATTCTCGACTCGGACGATTGGGTCGCGACCTGGGCT
>Ga0302320_10012038_pt1 | contig 18217 bp, 18 predicted proteins | sample Bog_T0_3_FD_202130 | JGI IMG/M metagenome (GOLD analysis project Ga0302320, IMG submission 202130) | Peat permafrost microbial communities from Stordalen Mire near Abisko, Sweden - Bog_T0_3 | ecosystem: Environmental > Terrestrial > Soil > Wetlands > Peat | place: Sweden: Abisko, Stordalen Mire...
CGGCGCAAATTGGAGACCCGCTCCCGTTCGCTTAGGAACTCTTCAATCTGGCTTGCCCGATAACGCAATGCGCCGTCACTCATCCGAATGACGGGCAAATAGGGAAGCCTCCGGGAAGAGTGATCCCAAACCCAATCCCTGCTAACTTTTAGTCGTTCAGCAACAGCTTCGGCTGTCAGAAGCTGCTCAATCGAGGGTGCTTGCTCCGCAATTTGCGCTAATGCCATGACCATGTTTCCTCCAACCATGTTTTGTGCGGCCGGGCCAGGCCCGCGAGTTCTGGCATCTTCAGTCGAATTCGTTTTTCGGTCAAATCTGCACCGACTACTGCCTTCCACTCCGGTTGCGAATCGCGCAGAACCACAGAAATCGGGAGATTTGACCGAGTTTTCAATTCGACCAATACTGGCGCCGAATGGTGGGAGGGGACGATGTTCAACTCGCTCGACGATCTCTCGGTCCGGCTTACGGCGACCGGATACTTCATCGACCCGGTCATGGTACAGGTCGTCTATCTGGCGGCGAAGTTGCAAAAGCCGCTGCTGCTTGAAGGACCTGCGGGGAGCGGCAAAACGCAACTTGCGGTTTCGGTTGCGCAGGCGGCTGGGACGCATATCGAACGGCTGCAATGCTACCGCGGTGTCACGGAGGACAAGGCCATCGGGCGCTACGACGAGAGCCTCCAGCGGCTTTACATGGAGTTCTCGAAGGGGAACGGAGAGAGCGGGAGTTGGCGCGAGTTGCAGGCCAACCTCAAGGGACGCGATTTCTTTCGGCCAGGTCCGCTGATGCGGGCGCTCGAATGCGAGAAGCCGTGTGTATTGTTGATTGACGAACTCGACAAAGTGGATGAAGGATTCGAGGCGTTGCTGCTGGAGATTCTATCGGCGTGGCAGCTCTCGATTCCTGAGTTTGGGACGGTAGAGGCCAAGAGCATTCCCTTCGTCGTGCTCACCAGCAATGAGGAGCGGCGGCTGGGCGATCCGATCCGGCGGCGCAGTTTGTATGTGCGGGTCGAGCATCCTACGCCGGAGCGTGAGGCGGAGATCATTGCCAGCCGCACGCCGGGAGCTGGCGTCGAGTTTCATCGCGAGATCGCAGGCATTGCGCGTTCGTTCAGAAACTATTCGTTGGAGAAGCCGCCTTCTGTCTCGGAGATGATCGACTTCGCGAATGCGCTGCGGTTGATGGGCAGAGATCATGTGACAGAAGAGCAGCGGGATGTACTGCTTCCCTTCCTGGCCAAAACAGAGAAGGATCGCCGCCATCTTCTGCTGCGCGAGGGATTTCAAAGTTTGCTTGTCGATGGGGCGAGGTATGCGCAGGATCTCGATCACTCAGGAGGCAATGCGCTATGAAATGGCTGCTTGCGTTTCTTCTGCTTGTTCCCCAGGTTGGCTGGGGACAGACAAACACTGTTCTTGCCGAGAGCTGTGCGCGGCGCTACGCGAACCACTACGGTGTGCCTGCGGAGTTGATTGCTGCATTGATCGATGTCGAGTCGCGATGGAATCCACGAGCTGTCTCCAGCAAGGGCGCTCTCGGCTTGATGCAATTGATGCCAACGACTGCGCGGCGCTTTGGCGCCTACCAACCCTTCGATCCAGAGCAGAACATTGCGGCTGGAACGCGGTATGTGACCACGCTGATGTGGGAGTTCCACGGTGATCTGAGGCTTGTGGCCGCGGCCTACTACGCTGGCGATCGTTGGATTGGTAAGCGGCAACTCAACTACAACAACCCGGATGTCATCGCTTACGTCGAATCGGTTCGGCGTCATTATGTGGCGCGCAAGCTCGCTGCAAATTCATTGCACAGGAGGTAACTCGAAATGAGATTTCGCTGGTTTTACCCTTTCGCAGTGCTGCTTCCACTGCATCTGTTCGCCGCTGATAGCGCCGTCAAGCCGCGCGTTGCGACGATCACCATCAACCCGTCGGAGGTGACAACGTTGCACCTGCGGCCAGAGTTCGAGTCGACGATCCATATGCCGGAGGAGATCACGTCGGTGATCCTTGGCAGTCCGGGCAACTTCAAGGCGGAACACAACGAGGGCGAGCCGGAGTATGTGTACGTGAAGCCCGTCACGAAAGAGGCCGCAGAATCCAATCTTCTGATAGCGACGAAATCCGGCCTGCATGTGACGCTTGAGTTGATCAGCGATGGGTTTGGCGCGAGCGGGTCTGCGCTGCCGGTTGACTTCTTGATTGAGTACCGCACGGCGAGGAGTTTTCTGATCGCTGGCGGTGCAGGCGCGGAGCACGCGCGAGTCGAACCCACAGTAATCGCGTCGTCATCAACTCAACCACGGGTTAACGCGACAGCGAAACCGCTCTCTGCAATCGACGTAGAGTATGAGTTGCAGATGCGCGTCAATGTTCCGGGCTGGACGAAATGGGATGGCAAGCAGATTGAAACTTCGCTTGGCGACATACGGCAATGGAGCAATCAGACGGTCATTTCGTTTTCGATCCTTAATGCTTCGACTCAGCCTGTGGAGGTTGTGCCGCCGCAGATTCAGATCAGCGGTCGCGCGGTGAAGAAGAAGAAAAAGAAGGAAGGCAAGAGTCTGACTGCCGACCAGTTGTTGATTCGCGAGTACCGGCTGAGCACGACAAGGATCGAGGCCGGCGCGCGCGCCGATGGAGTCGTTGTCTTTGACCGCCCGAACTTCAAGCAATCGACGGAGAAGCTTTTCCTTCAGATTGCAGAGGCCGACCAGGTGGACCGGCCGATACTGATTCGTCTGCCCTTCACGCCGCCCATCGCCGGCGGAGCACGGTAGGACCCGCCCTAGGAAAAAGGAGATGCCATGAACAGCAACGAGAACAATGGATCGAGAATTGCCCAGGCAGGCAGCGAGGATTCAGCGGAAGTTCCGAGTTGGCGGCCTCCGCTTCCGACGGAGTCTGCACTGGTTGAAGACCGCCCGGATGCGAAACAACCCGCGACTCACGCGACGAGAGAAGGCAGCGACGGCAAGTCCGGCATCGAGAAGAGCAAGCTGATTTTGCTTGGCGGCGGCTTGCTTGCTGCCGTCCTCTTTCTTGCTCTCACGAGCCTCATCAACCACTCGTCCACTGCAAAGAAGGCCGCTGAGAAGCAGCCAAGCCACTCGGCACAGCAGCAAACGCCAACCCAATCCAAGGGAAGCGTCACACCTTTGATGGAGACCGTTCAGACTAACGCTCAGGAAAATACTTCTGGGCAGGTGCATCCGGGCGACATCAAACGCACCAGCACTCCGACGCAGGGCGCCGGGGATAACGTGGGCGCTACAATGCCTGCAAAGCCACAGGCAGGGAGCGCGGCGGGCGCAAACACATTGGGCGGCATCCCATCGTTCTCCGACACGCAGCAGAAGTGGGAGGAGCCGCAACCGTATGGCGAAGCCGGACGCGCGTCGCCGGTTCAGGCGCAGCAAACGCAGAATGCTTTGAAGGAGGCATCGCTGGTGTTTGTGCGTGCGCCTGCGCAGTCGCAGCCTGCAGCCACTGTAACTCACGCGCCGGTGGATACGGGGCCGGTGCTGGAGATGACGCCAGGTTCGCGGATAGAGGCGAAGTTGGAGACACAGATTTCGAGCGCAGTGCTGGCTCCGGTTGTGGCCGTGGTCGAGTATACCTATGCGATTGGCGACCGCATCGTTGTGCCGGCCGGCGCGCGCGTCTACGGGCAGTTGCAGCAGGCGGACCGGTCGGGATTTGTCGGCGTGAAGTTCGACGAGATTGAATTGCTGGATGGGCAGCGGGAGAAGATCGAGGCCATCGGCGCGGGGCTTGATCTTGGGCCGATCAAGGGAACCGTGTACGGGAAGAACACCGGCAAGAACTTCTTGATCAAGGCTGCGTCGGGCGTCGGGTCGCTGGCCGCGATGCTGGTCGGCAACAACTCCGGCGCGGCGTTCTCTGAGGGCGACCTTCTGCGCCAAAGAGTGGCGGAAAACGTCGGCAACGCGGGCGACTCGGAACTGATGAGCATGAACGCAACAAGCAGGATAATCGTCTCGGTCCCAGCCGACACGAAGATCTACGTCGTCTTTACCAAGCATAAAGAGAGCCAGACTGGGCTGCACAGAGTGGCTGGCCAATAGGCGAGCGCAAGTATCCATCATTGCCCCGGCGTCAGAACCGGGGCATTTTTTTGTGCCTGCGGGTGCCGACTGGTTGTGTGCCCGGCCACCGCGAGTTCGCGTCTCAGGCGAGGTTCAGGTTCCGATCATGCCCTTGGCAGCGTGGCCTTTCGGGCGGACGATTGACCAATTATCGGTCCGGTTATGTCATTGTGCGTTTGACATAAAACCGTTCCCAATATGTCACTGTGCGTTTGACCAATAATCGGTCCCGATGTGTCATTGTGCGTTTGACTCAAAATCGGTCCGGTTATGTCGTTGTGCGTTTGACCAAAAACCGTTCCCGATATGTCATTGTGCGTTTGACCAATAATCGATCCCGATATGTCATTGTGCGTTTGACATATTTCCGCACGGTGCTTTCGACGATTCTGTGACGGAGACATCTATATTCTGCGAGGCTATGTTTGGCCATCGCAAGGATTTGGCGGCATTTGCGACTGACGAGACGCCTGCTGTACGAGTGTCGGCCTGAGGTGCAGATGCTCCTCGACAGGGAGGTGTCACCAAGGCACGCTCATGCTGTGGCCGCGATTTCCCTCGCCACCTCTATATAGATGGGCATCACGGACGCCTATCAATATATGCAGGCAATTTGACCGAATCACGATTCGGCCTCAACTTCTCTTCTGACACGGATGCCCCGAGCAGCCGCGTCCAGGAGAGTGAGTCATGAAAACCGCATTGGCCTTCTGGCGGGGCTCGACAGCACCTGCCGTATCTCTATCAACCTTTCAGCATCCCGGCGCGATCAACTGGAGACGCATCTCTCTGCTCTTCACATTTTGGATCATTCTCGCCGGCAATCTCGCAGTGCCATTTATGGCCACCGCGCAGAACCTCGGCACCTCACCACAGTTCGGCAAGGCAGTACAGGGCCAGCAGGCGACCACGGTCGAAGGCACGGTCCTCAACATCGTGAACTGGGGTTGCAATGTGATTGCCCCAGTCATCGCGATTGCCTGTCTTGGCCTCGCCGGTTGGCATTTCAAGAGCGGTCGCGGCTACATGGGATGGGGCGTCACCGGTGTTGCACTGCTTGTGATCTCCGGTCTCGGACGCATGGCTGAGGGCTTCATCACGCAAGCTCAAGGAATTCAATAACGAGGACAATACGCGATGCCTGTGCCGCAATTCCTTTCCGATCTTCTTCAACTGCTGTTCGATCTGGCAGTGCCGGCGGCATTTTGCACGCTGGCTGCCGCGGGGGTGAGCCTGCGACATGAAGGAGGCACCAACTTCCACATCAATGGCAAGACTGGGAAGTGGGTGCTTTGGACTGTGATTCTGCTGACACTTCCCCAGCTTCTTTCGTGGATTGCGGCGCAGGGCATCACCGTTCCTTCGGCGAGCGGATCGGTTGGAACAAGCTGGCTCGCAAGCATCGAGTCTGTCTTCAAGAACTTCGTCAATCAAATCATTGTCGCGAAGTTGGTTCCCGTCATTGCAGGGTACTTCGTACTGAAGGCAACGCTCGATACGGCAGCGGGAGAGAACCCGTTGCCATCGATCATCGCGGCGCTGTTTCTGATGTCGCTCTCGGCTACGATGCAACTCTTTCAAGGCTGGAACTCCGGCGGGCAATACGCTACGACCGATATGCTCGGCTCGCTCTGGAACTACATTGTGGGGCAGATCATGCCCGCGGCGGCTGGACTCGCGTGTGTGGGCGCGGTTGTTAACTTCGTGCGGCACAGGCCGTGGACGCGGCTTGTCTTTTCAGCGATCGGGTTTCTGTGCGTGACTGGTCTGCTCAAACTCTTTCAGGCGATGGCGGCGTAAGGAGAATGCGATGAGTCTTGATGGCGCAGTTGTAAACCTTGCATCTTGGGCTGGGAACGTCATGATGCCGACGATGGCCGGCGCGTTCTTTGCCGGGGCCGTTTATCGCTACAGCAAGGGCGGACAGTTCGAGCAACTTCTCTATGGTGGGTTTGCTTCGCTGATGTGCTCAGGGATGCTGCGCGCACTTGAAGGCTTTGTGCAGAACGCTGGTCCGACAAGCGCGGATGGCTATTGGACGGCGGTGATGAACCTGGTGAATTGGGTCGCCAACGTGATCCTGCCGGTTTTCGCGTTGACGCAACTGGCGGCAATGGCAATGCACATGGGCGGGGTCGTTTCGGAGATCTACCCAGGCTCCACATGGATACGCAAATTCATTGCGGCGATAGGCGCACTGATGGTCTCTGGAATCGTCCGCTTTGCCGAGTCGATGGTCACGCAAGCACATGGAATTTGAGGAAGCACGACTTGAAGGAGACGAACATGAGCCTCGATTTGACGCCCGTTCATCGCAACCTGCACACCAAGGTGACGTTTCTTGGACTGGAGTTCGAGGATTTGATCCTGGTGTTGGCGCTTGCGGCGGTGATGAACATCTTTGGTCACTTCGTCACCGGAAATGCAAAGGTTCTGGGGATGCCGCTGAGCCTGTTTATGGAGTTTGTTGTGCCGTTTCTTGCAGGGCCCTTCCTGATCTTGTTCAAGTATGGCAAGCCGCGCGGCTATTTGACGGACCTCATCAAGTCTTTGATTGCGCCGCACGCCTGGTGCGCACTTGAGCGAGATTCGGAGTTGGTGCAGCCTTACATCGTTGACGAAGAGGAGTGATTCTATGCGGACCTCATTTCAAACCCGCAAGGATGGATCGATGGCAATTGATGCCGATGCCGAAGCGGCTCGCGTGATCTTCGCGAGTGTGCTCTTTGCCGCTCGGTTCCACGACACGATTACGCCGCTTGTGCCAGTTGCGCAAAAAGCACTTGATTCTGCCAAGGGAGAACCCTTATGCCAATGACTTATGCGGAACACGACAAGAAGATGAAGGTTCCGGCCGTGTGCGAACTGTTGCCACTGCGCGACCTGCCGCAGGGCGACAACGTCATGGTGCGCACGAATGGCGCCTTTGTCGCCGGCTATGAATTGAAGGGCGTGCTCTCCTACTTCGCCACGGATGAGGACCGCAATCAGTCGAAGTCGATGCTGGAGGCACTGATCCGCGGAGTGCCCGATGTGAGCATGAGGATTCAATTCCGCTACGAGATCTCCGAGCATCTGGGCTTTCTGTTCGATAATTATGTGAATCAGCAGCGCACTCAGAAGTCAGAGGTCATGGCGCTCGACGCACATCGGCTCAAGATGTGGAAGCTCAAGGAACAGAGCGGCTTCTACTTCGAGAACCGGCTCCATGTGTACTTCATATGGGATCCGCGCATTCATGCCAAGCTCTATCATTCAGCGCAGCAGAACCGGCGTCTGAACGGCTTTACGCTCAGCCAGAAGAAGGCAATCCAGCGGACACGCAAAGAGCACGACACCTATCTCGCCGAACTCGAATCAATCTTGCGCGGTATTGAAAGCTCGATGGAGACGGCTAATCTTTCGCCGCGCCGCCTTTCGACACAGGAACTATTCGAGGAACTGAAATATGCACAGCACCCGACGCGCCGCGACCGACGGCCTTACTATCCCGGAGAGGATCTGATTCAGTATCGCTCCGCGCGCGAGCAGGCGACCGAGGCCAGCATCCTTAACGAGACGGAAACTTATCTCAACATCGATGGGTATCTCTATTCAGTAGTGAGCCTCAAGGAACTTCCCGATGCAACGTTTCCGGGTGTGCTGCAGAGGTTCTCGACCTTGGGATTCCCGGTGGTCATCAGCGCGCAGGTGTTTGTGCCCGACCAAGTGAAAGTTCTCAAGGGGTACAAGAAACGCCTGCAGAAGATGATTGCCGCTCAGAAGGATGCGAACGGCAACTTCAAATCGAATCCCGAAGCCGAGGTGGCACAGGCTCAGTTGATGCAGGTGCAGCGGGACATTATTTCGAGTTCGCTCAAGACCGCGAAGCTGAGCCTGTCGGTTGTGGTGCGCACCTCACAGCCGGCGGTGACCTTCGGAGATCTCGAACGGGCAGAGCGTGATCTGGCCAACCGCACCCAGGAAGTATTGAACGCCTTCACACACATGAACGGCGCCAAGGCCGTCGTCGAGACCATCGCCAAGCGCCGTCTCTTTATCGGAACGCTACCAGGGATGGGAGAGAGCGACAAGCGTGAACAGGACATGCTCACACCGAACGCCGCCGACCTTGTTCCTGTCGAGATGCCCTGGACCGGCACACGCAAGAGTCCCCTGATTCTCTTCGAGACGCCTTATCGGCAACTGATTCCGTATTCGATGTTCGATCCCGACCTCTCGGATGCGAATGGCCTGCTGATGGCGAAAAGCGGGGGAGGCAAGACACTGGCCGCACAACAAATGCTCTTGATGGCCGCACGCGCGAATGCGTTGATCTCGATCCTGGAACGCGGGGACTCTTATCAGCCGCTGGTCGAGTTGATGGGCGGCGAGATGATCCAGATGTCGCTCGACAGCGATCAGACGATCAATCCCTGGGATCTGCCCAAGAATGAAGACAGGCCATCGAACGACCAGCTTTCGTTCCTGAAGAACTTGACCCGGCATATGCTGGGCGAGAATACGCCGCCCGATCTCGATATTGATCTCTTGGACAGTGTGCTGCTCGAAGCGATTGCATCCACCTACAAGCGGTGCAGCGCCAAAAGCTCGAATCCGATCCCGCTGTTTGGGGATTTGGCAGCGGAGTTGGCGCACTGGCAGGACCGAGACCGCAACCAGAAGATCAATGCGATGGCGCAGATGGCCTCGACCAAACTGCGCGCCTGGGTGGACGAAGGGCCGTATGCCAAGCTCTTCGACCGGCCGACAACGATTCAACTCGACAATCCATGGCTCTACTTCAATGTTGAGAAGCTGAAGGACGATCCGCGACTTGAGCGCGCGATGAGTTTGCTGATTGCGCATACGGCGACTCACCGGGCTTCGGGTTGGACTGGGCAGCCAAGCATTGTGCTGCTCGATGAGTGCTGGGCGCTTCTGGAGTCGCCGATTCTGGCCTCTGTTGTCGTGCAACTCTTCCGTACTGCCCGGAAACGCAATGCGAGCGTATGGGGGATCAGCCAGACACCGGAGGATTTTGTCGGAACGCCTGACAAACCCAACGAGCATGGCGCAGGCATCGTCAAGAACGCGACGACAAAGATCATTGGCAAGCAGCCAGGCGATATGCGTGCGCTCCGCGAGCACGTTCACCTGAACGAGACGGCTCTCAACCAGATCAAGTCGTTTGCCCACCCGAAGAAGGGTCATAGCGCGGAGTTTCTGATTGCCATCGGCGAGAAGGCCGAGTCCACGCACGCGATCCGTGTGGTGCCGAGTCCGGTCGATTACTGGATCACCACAACCTATCCCCGTGAGCGGATTTATCGCAAGTGGTGGCTGGCGAGGCGTGCTGGAATTTCGCTGCTTGCGGCCTATGAGGCGCTGGCTGAGCGGTATCCGCGAGGATTGGCGGAGTTAGCTCCACTTCGAGAGGAGTTATCGGGAGAAGTTCAGGAGGTAGCGACACAATGAACAACTCAAATCGTGAATCACAGGACGACTCTTTGCTGAATGGTGTGCCCTATCAGTCGGAACGTAAATCGACGCGGAAGAGCAGACGCTGGCGGTGGCTGGCCCCAACAACCTTGGCACTGGCAATGGCGGTGATGCTTCCATCGCGTGCTCATGCTGGGATCTTCGACATCTTCGGTGAACTCTTCGGCACCATTCAAAACGATATGGGGGCTGCGCTCAGCCAGACCAACGCATTGACGCAGGAGATGCAGCAGTTGCACCAACAAGTAGTGTGGCCTCTGGCGCTGGTGAATCAGGCACGAGGCTTCGTATCGAACTCGATCAACAGCTATCGCGGCTTCATGACGCAGGTCTTCACGCTGAAATCGCCCAGTGCGACGCTGGCCAGCCCACAGCAACTAGAGACGATCCTGCACAGCCGGCAGTCAGCACAGATTCCAGCTCTTCAGGCGAGCTTCGCAGCGAACTATGGGACAGTGCCAGCGGTGAACGCAGCCTCTCCGCAGGACCGCGTGATGATGGACATCGACGACGCCTTGGGCCAGCAGAGTTTGAAGACGACACTCATTGCTGACCAGGGCCAGGACGTGATTCTTGCGACCGCTAACCAGATGGAGAACCAGGTTGCGTTGAGCACCCCAGGTTCCGCACCGTTCATCACCGCGCAGGCGCAGGTCGCCAACCTTCGTTGCCAGGCATTCATGCAGAAGATGCTCGCAGCGGAACTCCGTCAGGAGGCAGGCCGCATCGCTCATGACAATGTGCTGGTGAAACGGAAATCCACGGCGGCTGGCGCAATCAACAGTCTTATCACCGGCACTCTGAGCCGGTAAGGAGGAACTTCGATGGCAAATACGAACCCAAAGACAAACAAGGTGCGAAAGCCTTTCTTCTGGCGCCGTAGAGAGCCGATCACCGCTGAAACAACGCGGCTGGTGCCGGCTATTGAGGCCGATCAATCCAAGGATCATCCATGGTGGCGGCCAACAGTTTGGAAGGCGGCTGGTCTGGCGGTGGTTGCCTTGATGCTTCTCCCTGGGCGCGCCAATGGGCAGTTCGGGATCGACATTGCAGCCATCATGGCGGCGTTGTCGAAGGTGGAGTCGCTGATGAGCACCTATGTGGCTGCACCGCTCAAGACAATCAACCAGACACAGCAGACTGTCGCCAAGTACGAACAGGAAGTAATTTACCCAATCGCGGCGATCAATCAGGCCCGGAACTCCGTCACGCAGTTTGAAAACCAGTATAGCCAAGTGACCAATCTGTTCACGGGCAACGTGTCGAGCGCAACGCTGCCGCAGTCGCAGAATCTGGAATCGATTCTGCTCTCTCGCAATGCGGGGAATCTTTCCACGGTCTCTCCGCAATTTCAGAACGTGTATGGCGTGGTGATGGCGCAGAATGCCGCCTCATTGCAGATTCGCAACATGACCGACATGACGGACGCGCAGGCGCAGGATGCTATGAAGCGCGCCATTCAGATTGACGCCTTGGCCGATGCGGAACTTGCAGAGGCAGACAAAATGGGCCAGCAGATCTCTGCGGCAGCTCCGGGGAGCGCGCCGATTCTCGAAGCTGAGGCGGATGTCTGGGTGGTCCGGGCAAATGCATACACGCAGTCGGCGCTGGCTGAGTTGATGCGCACGCGCGGTATCGACATGGCCAATCAGAGCAAGTTGTCCAAGCTCGCGGCAACGGACTCGACAAGCAGTAATAGCCTCATCAATGGCGTTCTGACGAACAGGTGATCTTCGATGATGCTTTCAGCTCTCCATCCCGGCGTGACGTCGCTTGCGTTGATCTATTCTTCGCAACTGAACCTCTTTGAGCAATTCCTGACGCAGGCTGTTTCGGGGATCGACTTGACCAGCATCACGTCAGGGATGCAGAACGTGGGCTACGTCATTCTTGTCGTTGGATTCCTCTGGCAGGTCTACCAGTCCGCGCTCCACGGCGGCGATGTGCGCGGCCTGGGTGCCGGCCTCATCAAGTATGTTGCGACGGCGGTGGTGGTGATGAACTACCACGCCGTTTTCACAACGGTCAATCAAGGCTTTGTGAATGCAGGCAACTGGATAAGCAATGCTTCAGGGGGACTCAATCTCCTGGATAACTGGAGGACCGACATCCAGACGCAGTTCAGCCAGATTGGCTTTCAGAATTTGTGGGGCCTGGTCACCGGATCTGCTGCCGGCTTGATCGACGCCCTTCTCATAATTGTTGCCTATCTTCTCTACCCGCTGGTGATCGTGATATTCGGATTCTTCTACATCCTCTATGGAAGCATCCTGTACATCTTTGGACCGCTGGTGATCTCGCTGATGCCGCTGGGAGCGACCAACCGCATCGCCAAGGCTTATGTCGAGAACGTCTTCATCTGGAATGCATGGCCGATTCTCTATGGCGGCTTCGGCGCACTGCTAAGTGCGATACAGATGGGCCAGGTTGGCCAGATGCTTAGTCAGAAAAGTTTTCTGGGCGGCCTTGGCAGCCTGGAAGGATCTGTCCTGATCGGTTTTGCGAGCATCATCTTCTCGCTGGCCATTGCGGTGATTCCATTCATGGCGAAACGAATTGTGTCTGGCGATGTTGGCTCAACAGCAGGCGCGCTGATTGGCGCAGCCGTTACGGCCATTACCGCCGGCACGGCGGCAATCGAGGGCGCAGCAGTTGGCGCGGCAGCAGCCGGTGCTGGGAGTTCAACGGGCGCCTCCGGCAATGCGACAAATAGCGCCGCAGCGGCCGGTGCGAACGCAAAGCATACGGGAGGGACAGGCACTGGCAATCAGCCGACACCTGGCCAAAGAGGAATCAATACGGGAGATTCTTCTTCGACGACAGGCAACCAACCTGCGGCAGACACGAAAGGAAGTAACACATCTGCAGTTGCAGATGGCACTGGGCAGATGAATGGTGGTTCACCTACTGCTGCGGGTCATGCGGATCATATCCGCAGTTCCATACAGAGTGCCGCCGGGGAAGATGAACTCGTCAGCGCGGGAGAGGACAGCGCGGGCGAACAGCAGAGTTCTGTTCCTGCTCGCGGCTCCGGTTCCGGTTCCGGCTCCAAGTCGGGTTTGGCTGCCCCAACATTCGCGAGTGTGAATCGTGGAAATCCATGGGCCTGGAGTTCGTACGCTCCACATCCACGCCGGGATGGGATCGCGACATGGGGCGCCTATCATGCGGCGCGAGTGGCTACGAAGGCAGTTGTAACCGGAAGAAATGCAATCGACAACGCAGGAAAAGCAAGTGACTGAGTGAGTCTTCGAGAGGAGAGCAACGATGGCAAATGCAAAGACCGTAACGCAAGGGAGTGAACTCAATGCACGCCCCAAGTATTACGAGGTGGATGGAGCGTTGACGGCAAACGCGAATCGGGCGTGGCTTCTGGCATTCTTGACGATTCCAGTGGCTCTGGTTGCGTTGGGGTTTGCGGTCTTCGTTCGCCTGCAACCGCCCACTGTGATTCGCATCGGCGCGAATGGCGAAGCGGTGGTTGTCGGCCAACCAACAAAGGGAGGCGCAGCGTCCGCGAGTACTGGGGCAGATGCTTTTCTCGACCAGGCATTCGTCAAGCGGTTTCTCGATAGCTACCTCAATTACGCGCCTTCCAATGTCGATGAGCGTTGGGCCGCAAGCCTCAACATGATGACGCGCAACCTGCGCAGCTACACCATGAAGGCGATGGGGGATGACAACACCAGAGGCAAGGTCGATGACGACCAGATTCAGTCCGTCTTTCATCTGCGTGAGATCGACACCGAACCCGGAGAGCCTCTGACCTACCTCGTGTATGGGGTCAAGGACGTACACCACGTTTCGAACGGCTCGGAGGTTACGGACCATTTTGTCAATGAATATCGAGTGCGCCTGATCGCCGACCGCAGGACCGACGTGAACCCAGATGGCCTTTGGATTGCCGAGTACAGTGAGCGGCCGATCGATGGCGAGCGCCGTGACCGCATTCTGGCCGCGCCAGACCGTGTTGTTGGACGGGAGTAACGGAGGAACGAGATGGAGACAACAGTTGCAAAGTTGACACCAGACCATCTGCAAAGCGACAGGCCGCAGTTGGCAAACACTGCAACACCGAAGCGTTCGCGTAAGCCGCGTGCGTCCGAAGAAGTTGCTCGATACTTCCTGGCCAAGGATGGATCGACGCCGGCAAAGCCGGAACTTGGCGAGGAGGCACAGAGCGAAAGCGACGCCTTGATCAAAGCCTTTCGGTCGAAGGGCGGCGTGATCTATGTGGTTACAGCCTTCCGCGCGGAAGCACAGGTCCAGGGAGGCAATCCGATTTTGGTAAAACGTCCGCTCGAAAAGTAGCGGGGCGAAAAGCAGTAAAGGCACAAGGTCAGCAACGAGTTTCAAAGAGGAGATACACCTTCAATCAAGGTCACTGTCGGCCTCTCTTGAACCCTCAACGCATCTGCGATGAGGAATTCCATGCTGACCCGGTTTTCATTCCTGAAACTTGGGTTCGGTCAACATTCACCACTGACACGGGCAACCAGGCGACAAGGAATGACAGACAGGGTTAGTTCAACCTCTCAGTCACTCGATTGGCACTCAACTGGCGCGCCAGACAAGTGAGGAGAAAACATGACAGCGACAAGGCCACAAAACACGACAGGCGAATCCAAGCTCATTCTTGAGCTGAAGATCGATGTGACTGGAGAAGTGACCCGCAAGGCCAGCAAATTGGGCCGGAAGGATACGCTCGAGGGAAAGCTCCTTGCGCAACTCTATCCCGGCATCCGAGTAGCGCGCGTGAATGTACCGGCGGAGTTGACACCATACGAGCAATCGGTGGTGGAAAACCGCATGGCACAGCTCTCTTTTGGTGGAGTGGAGTACAAGCTGGTAGGTGCAAGTGGTTCGGCGAAGGACGGCAAGTTCTATTTCGTCGATCAGCCGCACGCAAAGCCGATTGCCGAGCGTTTTCAGCATTGGCCGGAGGCAGCGATCGTGTACTTTTCGATTCTGATCTCCGATTGCAAGCTGGTGATGGAGCAACCGGACTTCCGCATCGTTGTTGTCGAGGATCATGTTCTTGGCACCAACGATTGCCGCGGATGGATTCGAGAGTCGCTTTATCGCAAACTCCATCTCTCGCCGGATCGATTCTGCCAATTTCGATTGGCATTCGATGCGCGCGAACCGAAGCAGGCAAAAGGTGCTTTGAAGGCAATGAGCGATCGTGTAGCCGACAGGCTTGCGGTCGATTGCATTTTGCCCGAAAGCGCCTGCAAACCGAATCTCAAGGGAGGAAGTAGATTCCTTCCCCAGATCGGGACTAGCGGCAGGATGTACACAGGTCCAGCGGTGCTCGGGATCAAACAATGGTCCCGCGTCACCGAATACGGATCGAGTTACACGCTGGTTGAGCACGCTTCGGATGAGGCTCTTCAACTTGAGATCATGCCTCGCGCAATCGAGGAGGTTCGAAAGGTGAGAAAGGCCTGGGACGATGGTGACTATGAAGGCTTGCTGCGGGTTCTGGGCAAGTCGGAAGAAGAAGCCACGTTCGACATGAGCTTCGATCCCGAGGCTCTGGAAGGCGGAAGCAATTTGCCTTCCGAAGAGTGGGAACCGGCGGAAGCAGTTCTCCTGGCTGACAAAAGTGGAAACAGTATTCGGTTTCCCTACGTGTCGAACCAGATCAACCGCAAACTTGCTCGCTGGGCTTTCCGTACATTGACGAGTGGCGGCTTCAAGTTGCCGGCATTTGCGTTGGCAGATGACGGCATCCTGGTCGAGCACGAGGGCAAAATACTCGCGGCCTCGGACTGGATACCGGAAGACACCGCCATCACAAGCGTTGCGGCCGAGCAGAGTCTTTGCATCCGATATCCAATACGGATGCAGGAAGATTTGCTGCCCGTCCGTCATATCGCAGATTCGGAACTTGTCCCGATGCTTGCACGCGCATTGGGCAGGACGAATCTACCTGAGCCGTTGATTGCCTACATTCTGAAACGCCAGCTTCGCATGGAGGGGACTTACATCCTTCATTCGGAGACGGCGAAGCGGAATGGCGGCGACTTCGACTTCGATACCATTTGCGCGATGCCATCTGACCAGTTTCCGAAGTTTGTTGCTGGAAGGGTCGCGCATGGAGAAAGATTCCATCAGGAAAAGACCAAGCACAAAAAGGCGAAGTCTCCCTGGTGGAACGTGTACCTGGTTGCGATGAAGGCCAGAGGAAACCGGATCGGATCAATCACCGATCTGAAGACCTCATGCCTTGCATCCGGACGGCCAGATCTTGCTTACAAACTTGTCGAGCAGTTGCAAAACGCACTTGACTCGCTCAAGCACAGGGTTGAGATCGACGAGTCGGTCATCAGTGATATTCGGAAAGAGGTATCTCCGGCGCCTTGGCTCCGTTACAAGCGTGAGCGCAGAGTTTCGGATTTGCCTCTCCATCTCGACGTCGCCGATACCGACAAAGTCGGCCGTCTTTACAACGTCCTTCGCAAGGAACTGGGCGACATCCTGAACGAACGTATGGCAGTTGAGGATTTCCGCGGCATCTTCTCTGGCCACACTGTGACCAAGGAGATGTTCGAGGAGTGCCAGCTTGTCAATGCGATCTACGGCGATGTTGCGGCTCAGATCACCGAGCGCGAAGAACAACTGAAGCTGGAGTACGGCAACTCGCAAGCATTGTGGGAAGCCGTGCGCACCGGCGATGACAAAGACCAACGGAGATCGGCTGTGCTTGCGCGGAATAAAGCGCAGGCTGCGCTCTGGGAGTTTGAACAGGATGCCAAGGAACAGTTCAGTGGCCTGCACCTGTTTATGCACTACTGGGCGCAGGGAAAGCAGGACAACCGGCGTGCATGGGCGCAGGCGATGAACACCATCGTCTCGAACGGACGCGGATCGGGAGCCGTGCTCTTCCAGACCTTTCCCCAGGAGGTCGTCGATGTCTTTGCCGAGCAGACTGGAGGCAAGAATGCTCCGGTTCGCTTGCCAAAGATGGTCAACGGCTACGTTCGGTTCGACGATCAGCAACGGGCATTTCTCGTTGAGAGGATCGAGAACCCGGATGGGCCAGATGGAGAGAAGTGGATTTTCCTCTTCCAGTACAAAGGGAAGCGGACACTGATCTTCGAAAACACGGGCGTTCCTCAATAGGGACCGCTCCTAACCTGCCGAGATGAGGCTCAAGCATTCGTGCTTGGCCTCATTTCGCAGTTGCTTCTGTCGCCCCCAATGGAGGCGAGTGGGAGGAGATTATGAAGTCATTTCTGGGAGCAGTTCTCGCTCTTGCCGCCGTCGGCGCCGCGGCACAATCCACCAACTTCAACCAAATTCAGCACATCGAAACGGCGCTCAATCACCTCACGGTGATCGATCTCGGCGAACCTGTTGTCACGGTCGCGGGCGCAGATCCTGACTCGATTCAGATCGAGCGCCACGACGACAAGGTTTTTTTGAAGCCGCTGAAAGATGGCGTATCCACCAATCTCTTCATCTGGACAGCATCGCGGCAGATTGCGTATGAGATCGATCCCGCTGGCGATCTGGCCAAGATGAATGTCATTGTCCGCAATGCGCCACCGCCTATGCAACACCAACCGAATCACGAAGCAGAAATATCAGAACCGAGTGATCAAGAGATTCAGAAAATTGCTTCGCTCGTCTTGACACAGGCATTGATGGGCACCGAGAGCATCGTGCGCGAGAAGAGCAAGGATGCAGTGAGCGGCGTCAACGTGACGTTGGAGCAGGTCTTTCGCTCGAAGGATACGCTCTACATCCGTTACACGATTGCCAATCAATCGACGGCGCCATTCAGGATTACATCGCCTGACGTATATCAGCCGCAGCCAACTCAGCAGCCTATTTCCATTGTGAGCCTGCGCAATCGTCAGATTTCTCCACAGACTTTTGCCGCCTTCAAGACAACACTTGGACCGAGTATTCCAGTTGTCAGCGCCGATCCGCTCGTAGCGACCGATGTGGCACCGGGCGGGAAGTCCACCGGCGTTATCACCATTCGTGTCTCTCCGGGAAGCCAGCCACAACTTTATCAACTGCATTTCGGCAACAGCCAGACCGGTCCTGTAGCCGCCGAGGCGGTGTTATGAACACGGCCATTCGCGGTAATGTGACGGCTGAGGAGACACGCCAGGCGATGCGTGCGCTCTACCGCACTGATGCGGAAACCAATCTCCATACGGCATTCGCTCGTGCACTCGCTGACGATCTCAAGCCCGTCGACGAGAACGGCAAGTGGCGTCCCAGCACACTGCTTGTATTGGGCTGCGCGTTGTTGCTGGCATTCGCCGGAGTCTTTGTCTACTTCAGTATTGGAGGCCATCGATGAATCAGAACTATGACCCGCCGCGCCGGGATCAGTCAGGCCCCGCAGATCTTGCGGGGTTTCTTGTTCTTGGGGGATGTGCCGTGCTCGGTGTCTTCTGGTACATCGCTGTTTCGCGCCTTCACCTGAGAAGCGACCAGTGCCTTGAGATATTCCTCGATCTTGTGATCGGCATCTTTGGAATTGCGTTGCTGCTATCGCACTATATCGGCCGCCGCGAGAAGCGCGAAGAAATGTGGCCGCATCCAGCCGTTACGATTCCCGGCGCGAAGGACACAGCCAACGTCGAGGCTGCGATTCGC
>Ga0302320_10012039_pt1 | contig 18217 bp, 12 predicted proteins | sample Bog_T0_3_FD_202130 | JGI IMG/M metagenome (GOLD analysis project Ga0302320, IMG submission 202130) | Peat permafrost microbial communities from Stordalen Mire near Abisko, Sweden - Bog_T0_3 | ecosystem: Environmental > Terrestrial > Soil > Wetlands > Peat | place: Sweden: Abisko, Stordalen Mire...
AGCGCGGCGCCTTTCGGCGATCCAAGCCCCGTACAAGCGTCCCAGCCGGGACCGGCGGAGTATCCGCCGTTGTTTCCTGAAGTAATGTCGCGAAATGCGCCGGCCGCGCTCGCTGAATACAAAATCGGATTCAGGTAACCGGCTGGCTTGCCCACGAGCTGATTGATGCGTGCAAAAAGTCCGGCCCATAATGGCGCGACGGCGCTTGTTCCCCCAATCACGGTCGAAGAGCCATCGACAAGGACATCGTAACCGCTCGCGGGATCGGCGTCGCCCGCAACGTCCGGCACTCCGCGCCCTTTGAATCCGTTCGGTGCGGCTGGAACTTTCGCGTTCGATTGAAAAACTGGCAGCGCGAAGACCTCGCTCACCCCTCCGCCGCTTGCGCCTTCCTCCTCCGCCAGTTCATTCCAGGTCACTTCGCTCGAGATTGTGGTTCCGCTGACGGCGAGCTTGGTTCCGCCGCAACCGATGACGTACGGACTGGATGAAGGAAAATCAACAACCAGTGTGCCGTTCGAACTTCCGTCCGTAGCACCGCCGTCTCCGGATGCGACAAACACCGTCACACCCATCGTCGCTGCGTCCTGGCATGCCGAGCTCAGCGAATTGCGCGCCTGAGCGGTCCACGAATTTTCAGGGCCGCCCCAACTGATCGAGACGATCGACGGGCGCAGGTTGGTGTCGTGCACGGCGGTCGTCACTGCATCGATGAATCCCTGATCGGTATTTGGCGCAAAGTAAACTCCGATTTTCGCGCCCGGCGCTATGGCTCCGGCGACTTCGATGTCGAGTTCCACTTCTCCGTCCGGGCCATCGGCGCTACCCGTGGGCGAGTTCGAACCTCCATCGACACCAATTGCGCTGACGACAGGCGCAGCAAGCCCCAAATTTTTGAAATAGGAAGTCAGGTCCGCCGAGCTGTAGCCCCCGCCCAATTCCACGAGTGCGATTGCTTCGCCGGTGCCATCTGCTCCGGATGGAAAATCGTACGCTTGCGCGACTTCTAGCGCGGTGAACGAAACGTCTGCAGCTTTGGCGCGGATTCTGCGACGGAAATGCGCGTGCGCCTGAGGACGTGTGTCCAGTCCGAAGACGCCTTCGATGATCGGCTCAAGATCGGCGGGAATTTCGAGCGCGCCGCTGCGGCACCTGCACGTTTTCCCCTGGAACGAATAGTGCTCCAGTTTTGTCCCGAACGTTGCACTCAGTGCCGCCACCGTGCCCGAAAGCATCACCGTGCGGCGCGCGGCATCCACACTCGCAACGTGCAGCCCGTTTGCGTCGGCGAATGCTCGAATGGCTGCCATATCGTCGGCGCGCGCACCGTATTTCGCTGCAAATTCTTCTCGCGTCAGGTACGTCCGAGATTCGGGCAGCCCGGCGCCAAGTTCGGCATCGGACGGAAATTGGCTTGGTTCTGAACCGCGACGCAATCGCACGGTCACTTCGATGACTTCAGCGCCGTCCGCCGGACCAATTCGTGTCGCGCCTGCCGGGGCATTGCGAATGCTATTTTTCATCGAGACGCGGTTTTGTTTTGCACTCATGGCTTATCTCCTGAAGGCGGAAAGCGTTGGTTGGCGCGATATCGCGAACCGCACGAGCCGCCACTCGCCCGGACCGATGGCGTCTGGAAATGGATCTACGATTCAACGGATGGGCTGGGCGGGTTTAAGATCAAACAAGCAGAGCAAGAAATTGATTCGCGCACCACTTGCTGCCGCGCGGTTCTCTGCTACTCGTCAAGCATACTGCGATCGGGGAGTTTTCGCGAAAGCGCGTAGGCGGGGATTTCTTACCCGATACGTCCGAGCGCAAAATTCAGACGTCGTCGCGTGGCACGAAATACTTCTGGCGGCGCTTCGCTTCCTGATATTTGCGCGATGCTTCCTCTACCGCCGGGAGCGAAGACACCTCGGAAACTGGCACATCCCACCAGGAGTTATACCCACCAACGCGATCGTTATAGTCGGTCTCCACAACGATCACCGACGTGCGCGTTTGATTTTTCATTTCGCGCAGCGCGGCGGCCAAATCGTCCAGCGTTGTTGCCCGTACAGCGTGCGCGCCCAGGCTCGCGGCGTTCGCAACGAAATCGATCGGAATCGGCGAGCCTTTCTTGGCGCCGTCGTGAAAACGATACTCGGTGCCAAAGCCGCCGCTGCCGCACGCGCGGCTGAGCCCACCGATGCTCGAAAAACCGTGGTTATCGAGCAGCACGATATTGATCTTTATGTTTTCCTGCAGGGCGGTAACGATTTCCTGCGACATCATCAAATACGAAGCGTCTCCGACCAACACGTACACTTGTCGCGACGGGTCGGCCATCTTTACGCCGAGACCGCCGGCAATTTCGTAGCCCATGCAGGAGTAGCCATACTCCATGTGATAGCCCTTCGGATCGCGCGTGCGCCACAGCTTGTGGAGGTCGCCGGGAAGGCTGCCCGCGGCGCAAACAATCACGTCTTTGGGCTCGAGCGCTTTGTTCAATAGTCCTACGACTTCGCCCTGACTAAGGGGCGGCCCAACCCGACGAGCATAGATTCGGTCCACTTCGGCTTCCCAAGCGGATTTGAGCGCGGAGACTTCGGCTTCATACGATTTCGAAACGGAATACGAGCCAAGCGCAACCGATAGTTCTTCGAGCGTGACCTTTGCGTCTCCCGTCAGCGCAACTGCTCCGTTTTTTGCGGAGTCCATTTCGGCGACGTTGATATTGATAAATCGGACGTCTGGATTCTGAAATGCCGTGAACGAAGCCGTCGTGAAATCGCTGTAACGCGTACCAACGCCGACAATCAAATCGGCTCGGTCGGCCAATTGGTTGGCAGCGGAGGTTCCGGTCGCACCGATCGCTCCTACCGATTGGGCGTGATCGAATTTGAGAGCACCCTTTCCGGCCTGCGTTTCACCAACCGGAATTCCGGTTTTGGCGGCAAAATCTGTAAGCATCTTCGTCGCGCCGGAATAAATCGCCCCGCCGCCGGCGATGATCAGCGGCCGCGTCGATGTTCCGATCCATTTCGCCGCCCGCGCGAGTTGCGCGGCGTCTGGGCGAGGCCGCGGCACAACCCACAGGCGACGCTCGAAGAATGCGTCGGGAAAATCGTACGCTTCGGCTTGCACGTCTTGCGGCAACGCGATCGTCACTGCTCCGGTCTCGGACGGCGACGTAAGAACTCGCATCGCTTCCGGCAACGAGGATAGGATTTGTTCCGGCCGCTGAATGCGGTCCCAGTAACGCGAGACCGGCTTGAAACAATCGTTCACGGAAATATCCTGCGTGGCGCCCGATTCCAATTGCTGCAAGAGCGGCGCTACATTGCGGCGCGCAAAAATATCGCCGGGCAGCAGCAAGACCGGCAACCGGTTAATCGTCGCTCCCGCGGCGCCGGTAACCATATTCGTCGCACCGGGGCCGACCGACGACGTACACACGAGCGTTCGCAAACGGTCGCTCATTTTTGCAAATGCCGCCGCGGTGTGCACCATCGCCTGTTCGTTGCGGCAAAGGTAGTACGGCAAATCGGGATTTTCCTGCAGTGCTTCGCCGATGCCGGCTACGTTGCCGTGACCGAAAATTCCAAAACACCCGGCGAAAAATTGCTGCTCGTGCCCGTCGCGCGAAGTGAATTGCTGCTTCAGAAAGCGAACGATGGCCTGTGCGGTCGTCAGTCGTATCGTCATAATTTCACCTGCAGAAAATGTCTTGATGCGAAGTAGCACCCATTGCGACTACAGAATTCCTTCGGGCCGGAGCACGGAACCTGAGCCGGGTATCGGTATTTCCGGCGGCAGATCCGTGCCTGCATCACCGAACGGCCATTCGTGTTTGCGCCACGCCAAAAAAAGGAACGCGGCGAATCCCAATATAATTGTGCCGAACGCATACAGCATGTAACGCCAGCCGCCCGGTTGCAACGCGGGCGTCACAAAAACCATCAACCACCCCACCAACGCGAAAAGTGCCGGCAGCGGATAGAGCCACATCCGAAAAGGCCGCGGCGCATCGGGCCTGTATTTCCGATAAATCAGCAGTCCGATGATTTGCGACACGAACATCGAGAGAATTCGAGCCAGCATCAGGGCGGTAATCACCTGCACCAAATCAAAGCAGCAGGCGACCATGCACAGAAAACCGATCAGCAAGAGCGAGCGGTGCGGAAAATGCCTCGTGGGGTGAAGTTTCGCGAACCATCGGAAGAACGCGCCATCGAGCGCAGCGGCATACGGAATGCGGGAGTAACCGAGCATCATCGCGTACGTGGCCGCGAACGCAGTGACCTCCACCATCACAGTCATCAGCATCGCCGCGCCGTGGCCGCCCAGCCGCTGCATATAGACCGAGCCAATGGCGTTATATGCCACGCTGTCGGTCTGGATCATTTCGCGCCATGGGACCACTCCCGTGAAACTCACGGAAATCAGAAAATCAATCACCGTCACGACGAGGATCGAATAAATCACGCCGTACGGCACGGTGCGCTCGGGCTGCTTCACTTCGTCGCCCAAATAACAAATCTGGTAGTAGCCGAGAAAATTGAACATCACCAGCATGGTGCCGTTGCCCAATCCCAAAACAAACGGTAGCCCAATCGTCCACGCGCCCGGAGGAAAATCCAAAAGTAATTTCGGATTGATGTGCGCGAAGCCGGTGACGATCACCCACGCAGCGGTGAGCAGCATGCCGATCCACAGCACCAGCATCAGCTTTACGATGTCTTGAATTTTCCGGTACAGCGCCAGCATGGCGAATCCGGTGACCGCTGCCGCCAGAATCTTAATTCCCCACACGTATTTCAAAAGCCCGGGCCACATGAATCCGGCGTATTCGGCCATGCCAATGCTACTCGTGGCGATTTCGAGCGTGCCGCTGAAAAGAAATTGCCAAACGAAGACCCATGCGAGCATCCGGCCCCAGTGGTTGCGGCCAAACGTCTCGCGCAGAAAAATATACGAGCCGCCCGAAGCCGGGATCGCCGATCCGAGTTCGGCGAACACCAAACCGTCTGCGATCGCCAGCAGAGCTCCCACCGCCCACGCCAAGAGCGCTTGCGGGCCGCCCATCGTCGCAATGATCGCCGGGACCGTGATGAACGGTCCGGTGCCCACCATGTTCGACATGTTGATGGAGATGGCGTTGAGCAGCCCCAGTTTCCGGGGCATGCGCTCTTTGGGAGCGCCGGGAAGATGCGGGACGGTCGGAAGTGTATTGGCTGTCAAACGGTAGCCTGGTCTTTGAGACGGCGCAGCATACTGCAATTTATCGCGGCCAGCTACACTTTTCTGCTGTAAAAAGCGCTTATATGGACGTATTATCAGCTTTCGAGGCCAAGTCGCGCGAACTGTGATGCGAAGATCCGGTGGTTCCGCCATTTACCCGCATTCGCTCTACCGCTTTGACACGGTTTGCATTTTGTCGTACGTTTAGCGCCGCTCGCGCAGCTTGCGCGCGCAAATTCTCCACCTATCATGCCCAAGAAAACAACACGCAAGCGCGCCGCCGGATCGAAGGCGCCCAGCATTTACGACGTAGCTCGCGAAGCCAAAGTGTCGGTCTTCACTGTCTCCGCTGTAATCAACAATAAGACCTGGGTGAGCGCTACGCTCGCGCGACGTGTGTCCGCGGCCGTCAGCAAATTGAACTATCGGCCGAATCTGCTGGCGCGGAGCCTGGCAAAACACAAAACGAACACCATCGGCATGGTCGTCACCGACATCGCCAATCCATTTTTTCCCGCTATCGTGCGCGGTGCCGAAGACGCCGCCCAAAAAGCCGGCTACAGCGTCTTGCTCTGCAATAGCGACGACAAGGAAGACAAAGAAGCCCTGTATCTTGACTTGCTGATTTCAAAACGCGTGGACGGAATTATTCTCAACAAGACGCCCGGTCAGCTTTCTCCATCGCAACGCAAAATGCTCAGCGACGCCGGCATTCCGATCGTGTTGCTGATGCGCACCTATCCCGGACTGAAAGCAGACGTGGTGCAAACGGACGACGAAAAAGGCGCGCACGATGCCGTCGCGCATTTGATTCGAAACGGCCACAGACGCATCGGGCTCGTCGGCGGGCCGTTGCACGTAAGCAATGCGAACGCGCGCCGCCACGGCTATCAAAAGGCCCTGGAAGAAGCTGGGTTGCCAGTCGATCCCAGTTTGGTGGTCGAAGGCGATTACCGCATCGATTCTGGGCATCGTGCTGGTTTGGCGTTGCTTCCGCTTCGTCCGGACGCCGTGCTGGTGACGAATTATCTTATGACCGTTGGCCTAATGAGCGCCGCGAACGAAATTGGAATGAGTTGTCCCGAGGATTTTGGAATTGTGAGTTTTGACGATTATCCGTGGCTGGGTTGTTTTACGCCGCGGCTTACCACCATCGAATTGCCGAAATACGAATTGGGCGATTCTTCCGTGAGTTTACTACTCGATCGCATCCAGGGCGATAAAAGCCGGCCAAAAACCGTCACCTTGCAGCCGCAACTGCGCGTGCGCGATTCGTGCGGATTTTTGCGCAACGTACGGAAAAATCCCGTGCGCGCCGGTGAATTCTAGAGTTTCTATTTCTTCTGCGCGGCTGGACCTACCAGTGGTAGGCGGCTGTCGAATTCCTTCCAGGTGTCCTTGATCCAAACGTGTCTCGCGTCTTCGGTCACAGACAGCGCCCGCGCGCTCCCTGCGAGAAAATTCAGGTAGTACACGTCATAGCCGGGCCCCGCGACGACCGGATGATAGCCATCGTGGACCAGCACGGTGTCGTTGTCGCGCGCGGTAATCACGGTGTCCGATTGTCCGTCCGATGAATACAACCGCTGCAACGCGAAAGCGTTCGGATGATTCATCCGGTAATAATAAATTTCATCCAGATCCACTTCCTGCGGCGGGTTGTGAACTTCGTGCTTGTGCGGCGGAAAGCTCGACCAGTTTCCCCCCGGCGTGTAAACCTCGATCACCATCAGGCGATCGCCTGGAAAATCCGGCCGCATCACGTCCACTACTTGGCGCGAAATATTTTCGCCTCCACGCAAAGCGGAAAACACGTCGTCTGGAGTCACAAGCCGCGAAGGATGCGTGGCGTTCGATGGCACATGGCACTCGGCAATTTCGCAAATCGTCTTGGCCGTAAATTCAGCGCGATCGCCGGGACCGACATAGAGCGCGTAGGGCAATCCGTCAAAAACGCTGGTTCGCTTTCCGATCTCGCGCGATTCGGTGCCCCACTTCGCCTGGCACACGCCCGACAGCAGAACGCATGCCGTTTCCTCCTGAGGATGGTTGCAGGTCCAGGAGTTCCCCGGCAGCAGGCGGCGCACCGAAAAACTCATCCACTGCCAGCCAACGGAATCGCGCTCGAAGCGGGTAAGTAGCCCCGCTTCTCCCGCTTTTAGGCCGCGCGCTCGCACCACTTGTTCCCGCATGGACATCGGAAAACCTTCCCTCACTCTTCCGTGATCTCAGCGATTCGAACTCCTATCGGACTCGCGTCGGCGCATCTGGCCGACGCCGCCGACTCTAATCTAAGCGGTTATGTTTTCTAGCCTTATATTGCACTAAGTGCATCTGTGTCAAGGGACATCTGCGCGCGTCCGCGGGCGCATGCGGGGCTTCCTCGGCACCACGGCGGCAACTAAGAAGGCCCGTTTGCGAGCAATTCCCCGCCTTTTGCTGCGAACGCCCATGCGCTTTTCAAATGTCTTCATCTTCTTGCGGCCCAGATAAGCGCTTTTGTGATACCGTACGGCGATGGCGTGGACACGCACGCAGCCATGGGAAACTGTGGTACGAAATCGAGCGGAGCGGCTATGAGTTCAACACGTGAATTAGCGCATTACTACGGCGGATCGTGGCATCCGCCCGCGCGTAAGAACTTTCTCGACGTCATGAATCCGGCAACCGGCGAACGGCTAGCCCGCGTCCCCCAGGCGGAAACGGAGGATGTGGATGCTGCGGTAAAATCCGCGGCATTAGCCTATCCAGCGTGGCGACGTACACCGCCCGAAGATCGAATTCAGTATCTATTTAAACTGAAACAGCTGCTCGAAGACCACATCGACGATCTGGCGCGTATCTGCACCGAGGAAAACGGGAAAACGCTCACCGAATCGCGCGCCGAGCTGCGTCGCGCAATCGAAAACGTCGAAGTCGCCTGCGGCATTCCCACGATGATGCAAGGCTACAACCTGGAAGACGTTGCCTCCGGCATCGACGAGATGATGATCCGCCAGCCGCTGGGAGTAACGGCGGCGATCACACCGTTCAATTTCCCGGCCATGATCCCCTTCTGGTTTTTGCCGTACGCAATCGCCTGTGGCAACACATTCATACTCAAACCGTCCGATCGCGTGCCTCTCACTGCCGTTCGTACGTTTGAGTTGATGGATTCGCTGAAACTTCCACCAGGAGTCTTGAATTTGCTGCACGGAGGTAAACCGTCGGTGGATGGCCTGCTAGAGCATCCGGATGTACGAGCGATCAGTTTTGTCGGTTCGTCGGCGGTCGCGAAGTACATCTACGCGCAGGCCGCGCTACACGGCAAGCGCGTTCAGTGCCAGGGCGGAGCGAAAAACCACGTATTGATTCTGCCGGATGCCGATCTTGAAACCACCACTCGCATCGTGAGTGACAGCGCGTTCGGTTGCGCCGGCCAACGCTGCCTGGCGGTTTCCGTCGCGGTGACCGTCGGAGAGGCGCAGAAGGAATTCACGCAAGAGATCGCGAAAGTCGCGAGTTCGATTCGCGTTGGCAACGGACTCGAGAAGGAAGTCCAGATGGGTCCGGTCATCACCAAAGAGAGCAAGACGCGCATCGAAGGATGGATCGCCCAAGGAGCGAAAGACGGCGCTTCGATTCTGCTCGACGGTCGCTCGACGAACGGCACTTCTGGAAACGGAAATTTCCTGAAACCCACGCTGCTCGACAACGTGCCGGCGAGTAGCGCGCTCTCGACAACCGAGATCTTCGGCCCGGTGCTGAGTTTGGTTCATGCAAACTCACTTGAAGACGGCTTGGAGATTCTCGCCCGCAGCCCGTATGGAAACATGGCTTCGATCTTCACCAGCAGTGGCGCGGCGGCGCGAAAATTCCGCTACGAAGTGCAGGCGGGCAACGTCGGCATTAACATCGGCGTCGCCGCTCCCATGGCGTATTTCCCCTTCAGCGGCTGGCGCGATAGCTTCCTCGGCGTACTTCACGGTCAGGGCCGCGACGCGGTGGAGTTCTATACCGATAAAAAAGTTGTCGTCGAGCGCTGGCCGAAGCAGTGGTCGCGAAAGTTCTAGTGGTGTCGCCCGAAAGCCACAGAGTTTTCCGTGGCTCGCACGAAAAGAGTTGGCACCACCGTTAGCGCATCGAAGATCGTGATTGGCCGTGAATTTCGAATGGACTAGACTGCCGCATTCGCAGAGGTGACGGTGGCAACTCCGAACGGCGCGGCCCAAACAGCAACGGCGACTCAGCCTCACCTGAAGCGCGTGCTGAGTCTGTGGGATTTGATTTACTACGGCGTGATTCTCACTTCGCCGATTGCCGCCGTGCCGCTGTTCGGCGAAGGGCAAGTCCTATCGCACGGCCACACGGTCGCCACGCTTTTGCTGGCCATGGTCGCGATGTCCGCCACCGCGGTGAGTTTCGGCCGCATGGCTAGTGTCTACCCGTCCTCGGGTTCCGTTTACACCTACATCAGCCGCGAACTGAATCCGCATCTTGGGTTCGTCGTCGGATGGGCGATGTTCCTGGAATATTTATTTCAGCCGATTCAGAACGCACTGTATGCGGTGCTGGCGATCCAGCGGATGACGCCCCGAATTCCCTTCGCCGTTCTCGCCGCTCTGATCGTCGGGTTGATCACCGTGATGGCGGTTCAGGGAATTCGTTTCACGGCGCGCACGAACGAAGTTCTGCTCGGCTTCATGCTCATCGTCACCACCATCTTTTTTGTGGAAGCGTTCCGCCACATTGTTCTGCATCAGGGCTTGGGCGGATTGGTTTCGGCGCAAGCGATCTACGACCCGCACACGTTCAGTCTGCGCGCGCTAGCTGCGGGTACCTCGCTCGCCGCTATGGTTTTTATCGGCTTTGACGGCGTTTCGATCCTTGCAGAGGAAGTGAAAAATCCGAAGCGGAACGTACTGCTGGCGTCCGTCCTGGTCGTCGTGTTCACTGGGCTTTTCAGCGGCCTGCAAGCGTATTTCGCCCAACGTGTCTGGCCGGACTACACCACGCTCACAAATCCCGAGACGGCATTCATGGACGTGGCTAGAGTCGCGAGCGGCCCGGCGCTGTTCGCCGCGTACGGTGTGATGCTTTTGATCTCCAGCATCGCCTGCGGACTGGCGGGTCATGTGGGCGCGTCGCGGTTGCTTTACAGCATGGGCCGCGACGATGTACTTCCGAAAAAATTCTTCGGTTACCTGAGCCCGAAGAAGAGCAGTCCCATCTTCAATCTTTGGTTCATCGGAGTGCTCGCCTACATCGGAACGATTACCATCCCCTGGGAGCATTCGGTGGAAGTAGTGGTGTTTGGCGCGTTGCTCGCATTTATAGGAGTGAATCTTGCGGCGCTTCGGCACTTCTGGTTTTCGCGCGAGGCAGTCGGGCATCGCGAGTTCTTCGTCGATGCCTTCGTTCCGGCGTTCGGAATTGTGTTTTGCTTTATCCTGCTGGCGAGTCTGCAAACCTGGACGAAATATGCCGGAATCGTGTGGCTGGCAGTAGGGATTGCCTACGGGGCCTACAAAACTGGCGGGTACAAAGCCCGTCCGAAGCTGATCAACTTCACGGACACGTAGGGGCGAACATCCAGCGCGTTAATATCTCACGGCAACAGATTTCTGCAATTCTGCGGCCTCGTAGATCGCGGAAAGGATCACCATGTCGCGGTGGCCCTGCAAACCATCCGGTTCGATCGGCTTATCGTCCAGAACGGCTGTCGCAAACGCGTCAATCTCTCGTGCGAACTCGTCCATCACCTTAAATTTTGTGGACTTCATGCGTCCTCCGGCCTTTACGGTCAGCAGGCGTTCCTCGTCAAACGTAAACGCCGGCGTCAGCATCGCCCAGCCCTTCGTTCCTTGAACGTATATAAACGATGAAATCACCGGCCGGAACGTCGAGCTGCCCTGAATCACCAATCCACTCGGGCAGGTCATTTGAAACGTGATCCCCTGCTCGACTTCGCCCGCACTTGGACCGCGCCAAGATTGCGCGGTCACTTGGGCGGGATCTTCGCCGGCGAGCCATCGTCCGGAATTCACGCAATAAATCCCCAGATCGGCCAAGGGTCCACCGCCCGAAAGCTCGGGAACGATCAACCATGGTTGAGAAATGCCAGGCCGGTATGTCTCGCTAAAAGACGTGTGAATCATATCGAGTCGGCCGAGGGTGTTCGATTTGATAAGTTGTTTCATTCGGACGGTGCTCGGCTCAAAATATTTTCGATAGGCGGTCATCAGCCGGACGCTCGCCTCGCGGCACGCCTTCACCATCTTCAGCGCCTGTTCGGGAGTTGCCGCGAGAGGCTTTTCGCACAGCACATGTTTGCCCGCGGCCGCCGCCTTGCACGCGAACATCGCATGCATTCCAGGCGGCGTGGCGATATAGACGGCCGATATTTCGGGATTCTTCAGGCAGGCGGCGAAATCATCCGAATGAAAGTGGTAGGGCGCCTTGAATTTCCGGGCAATGCGTTCGGCTTTCTTCGCGTCGCGGCTCACAACGGCGATCAGCTTGGCTTTCTTGCAATTACGAAATCCGGGCAGCACAGCGTCTTCGGCAATTTTGCCGAGGCCAACGACGGCAAATCCGAGTTTTCTGGTGGCTGGCATCGAGCAGACCGCCTAGCTTTCGCGGTCGGCGCGGCCTAGTTTCTGATTTCGGATTGCTTTATGGTCCAACCCGCGTAGCTCTTCGATATTTTCGAGCACTTTGTGGATTGCGTTGGCGATGGCGTCCACATCCTCGATGCTGCCGAGAAAGTGCTGATGCGGAAACCAGACCGCCTCGTGGTAAGCGGCCTTCTCGGATTCGGGACAGGAAAACGCCGTGCGCAGGTCGAGCGGTTTCTCGCGTCCCCAGCTGAGAGCTGGAAAGTCGGATGCCTTCACCGGGAACAGCGAACTCTTATAAACCGGTTCGTAGAAAAGTCCGTCGCACGGAATGCCCTCTAGTTGCAGGGCTGCCACAAAATTGGCGCGCGGAATTCCATCCAGCTGCCCGGCAAAATATTTCATCACGTACCCGTACGGAGCCATCCGCGTGATCCGCGGCTCCGGTTTCAATAGTCCGATCCCTTTTATTCCCTTCAAGCGCGCTTCGAAATGCTTCATGTTTTTCTCGCGCGTCGCGGCATGCTTTGGCAGGCGGTCGAGTTGCGGACCGAGTACCGCCGCTTGGAACTCGCCAAGCCGATAATTGAATCCAATCGTGCGGTGATGAAATTGGTCGGTCAAGCTTGCGCGGCCGGCGTTAATGTAACTCTGTACGAGTTCAAGATATTCGAGGTTATTCGTGATGACCGCTCCGCCCTCGCCCGAAGTAATGAGTTTGCTCGATTGAAAGCTAAACGCGCCCAGATCGCCCATTGATCCGGCGCCCTTCCCATTCCACATGCCGCCATGCGCGTGCGCGCAATCCTCCACCACTTTCAGATTGTATTTCTTCGCGATGCGGAGAATTTCGTCCATGTCCGCAAAACGCATTCCGAGATGAACCGGGAGAATTGCCTTCGTCTTCGGCGTAATCGCTTTTTCGATCAGCTTGGCGTCCAGGCAGTACGTTTCCGGATCCACATCCACGAAAATCGGGATTGCGTTTACCAACAGCACCGGTCCTACGGTGCCTTCCCATGTGTAGGCAGGCACGATCACTTCATTGCCGGGCTCGATTCCGATCGCTTTCAGCGCCGCTTGAATCGCCACCGTGCCGGTGTTTACGCACTGCGCGTACTTGGCGGTGTGCAACTCCGCGAATTTCGAGGCGAAAGAAGCCGCATACTTTCCCGGAAACGGCTGGCCTCCCCATTTCGTGCTGGTCAGCACGTCCTGCAATGCATCGGCTTCTTCGTGTGTAGAAATCGGCCACGCTGTGAATGGAGCCTTGCGAAGCGGTTCACCGCCCGTGATCGCTAGTTTCCCCACGTGAAAACCTCCCGTCGATTGACTGAAGATGAATTTGTGTGCACCCCGAACTGCGCCTATCCTGCGTCCGGATCGGGAATCAGCACATCGCGAACGACCGAATCCAAATCGTGGCATGCAGAAATGAATTGCCGAAGTGTTCGCCGCGTGGGTCCGAACGAATCGAATTCCGCCGGCGACAATCCATCTTCCGCAAACGCCCGGCGAAAATCGGGGAATTTTTTCAGCAGATCGTTCTCGATTTCCGGCTTCACCAGGTCGTCAATACGCGAGCGCACATCCACATCGCTGCCGTTGAAGCGAACCTGCCAGGAATACGGCGGCGAAATCACCATGTCAGCGCCCACAAATTCGCTCCAGTGCATGTGATTGCGAAAAGCCGCCGAAAGCAATCGCGTGCGGTATCCCCGCTCGCGATAAATACGGTAGGCCTTCTTCATCACCGCGACTCCTGCCCATTCCAAATATCCCGGATCGATCGCGATGTTGTGCTTTTCCATCAGCACTTTCATCCAATCGTCGAGACGCCCGACCATGATGGTGCACACCGGACCCATACTCGCGATTTCTCTTCCCTCTTTTTCGCGGCGGCGCAGTCCGCGCTCTACCGCATCACCCACGGCGAGCGCCTGGGGCAAAGTAAAACTCACGGTCGCGTTGATGCTCACACCCTGGTACGTCGCCTCTTCGATTGCCGGAATGCCCGCGGACGTCGCCGGAATTTTCACGATCATATTTGGCGCGAGCTTGCTGAATTCGATCGTCTGCTCCAGAATCGCGCGCGCATCGCGAAACAAACGCGGATCGGTTTGAATCGAAAGCCGTCCGTTTTTTCCTTTGTGCTCGTCAAAAATCGGCCGCAAGACTTGCGCGGCTTGCACGGACATTTCGCGAACCACTTGCCACGCAATCTCGTCTTCGGTGGCCGTCGGCATTTCCGTTACGAGCGCGCGAATGCGGTCCTTCCAGGTTTTCAATTCCTTTTTGAGGACGGAAAGGACGATCACCGGATTGCACGTCGCGCCCACAGCGCCGTGCTCGATCGAATACTTCAGCTCTTCGACGGACGCCGAGTCGTTCCACAGAACGGTCGGCGTCGTTTGGGACATCTTGTGCAGAGGACTTTTATATGTTGTGTTCGCGTGAGTCGTCATAGGTACTCGCTTCGCCGGAAATTCCGGCGGCGCTCCGGCAAAATCACGTCGCCATTCGGGTCGATTAAACCTCGGGTGCTACCGGCTTCGATTGCTTGTAGGACTCCTCGGCCGCCACCGCAATCGCAAGCGCCTTCAGTCCATCCTGCCCGGAAATCGCGGGCGTTCGTCCGTCCAGAATCGTCTGGACGAAATCCCTCACTTCTTCCAAATACCCTTCGGCAAAGCGCGAAAGAAAATGATCCGCCAGGATTGTTTGCCCTCCGCCCGCCGTCATGAAAACCGCGGGAGTTTTCTCCACGCTTCCGATCAGGATCGAACCCTTTGACCCAATCACTTCCGTCCTCACATCGTAGCCGTAAACGGCCTGAGCGTACGATTCCACGTTTCCGATCGCGCCCTTTTTGTATTGAAGGTTCACAACGCTCGCCACCACGTCGCCGTACTTTTCCACTTCCGGACGAATCGCGCTGGTTGTGAACGAATGGACGTTTACGACTTCGTCGCGCATCAGCCATCGAGCCAGATCGAAGTCGTGAATCGTATTGGTATAAAAAATCATGCCGTTCACGCCCGACTCATACGCGGCGATCGGAGGTTGATCTCTGTCGCGCCCAACAGACTTAAAAATCACCGGAGTCCCAATTTCTCCCGCTTCGATTCGCTTCATCGCCGCGGCATACGGCGGATCGTAGCGCCGCATGAATCCCATCTGCAGCCGCACGCCCGCTTGCGCAACGGCGTCGAGCGCCGCCTTGGCGTCGGCCATCGTCAACGCCAACGGCTTTTCGCACAAAATATCGCGTCCAGCCCGCGCTGCAGCAACTACGGCCGGAGCATGGAATTTATCCGGCGTGGCAATCAGTACAGCTTCGACGTCCTTGTTCTCGAGCATGGCGTCGATCGTGCCGTAGAAATGATCGATTTCGAGCTCCCCCGCCGCTTGCCTGGCTCGGTCGTGCGAAACATCCGCAATGGCAACGAGCGTCGCGTTCGAAACGTTGCGGCGCAGGTTTTCCGCATGCCGCCGGCCCATCTCGCCTACCCCAACAACTCCAATTCCCAGCTTCCGCATTCTCGATATCCCCAGGACTGCTTTGCAGCCGCCGCGCAACAGCGCGCCGTTGCGTTCCAGGTAACTGCTTAAAGGCTACAGCGAAGCTGCCGCGCCCAGAGCCTTCACGACGCCGTTCAAATACTTTAAGCTGGCCGCGATACTTTCCGCTGGTGGGATCGGTGTCGCGCCAAACTTCACATCCTGCTCGACTACCGACCAGCCGGAGTAACCATTCTTCACTAGCGTCCGGAAAAAGGCCGGGAAATCGATGTCGCCCTGGCCGATCACCGTAAAGACCTTGTGTTCGATGGCTTCCTCGAACGTCCACTTGTTCTGGCGCGCCAGCTCCAGCACTTTCTGATCGCAATCCTTAATATGAACGAAGCGCAGCTTGTCCTTATACTTGTCTGCCTCTTTCACGGAGTCGCCGTGACCGTATACGCAGTGTCCGGTGTCCAGGCAAAGTCCCACGTTCGTGTGTGATGTGGCATCGTAAAACAGTTCGCACTCTTCCGGCGTTTCCACGTAGGTGGCTACGTGGGGATGAAATACAAGATCGAGTCCAAATTCGTTGGCGACTTTTTCGGCGTCAGCCGTGATTTTGCCAATGTGCTTCCACTGCTCGGCCGTCAACGTCGGGCATCCTTTGTCGTACACACGCCCGGAGTAAGCGTTGCGCTCGATCGATTGATCGTCCGCGAATACCAGAAACGGCGCCTTCAGCGCGGCGAGCAAGCTGCCGACCTTGCGAATGCGCTCGATCACCGCTTTGCCCGCGTTCGGATCGGTCATCTTCACCGGAACGAAAGAAGCTAGCAGCTTCAAGTTCCGCTTTTCCAGTTGCGGCTGCAAAACCTTCGCGTCGGTCGGAAAAAATCCGTAAGGACCCAGCTCCGAGCCCGTATAGCCCGCCTGTTCCATCTCATCCAGCATTTTTTCGTAGGATTGCTCCCACGATGGTCCGGGATAGTCGAGGACCCCCCAGCTGTCTGGAGCGGATGCGAACTTGAATCGTGCGTTCTTGTCGTTCATGGTTAGGCCTCTTTGATTGCGAAGTAATTATTTGTTCAACCGTTCGAGAAATTTAATTCCACGGGTCCAGCACGACTTTCATCGAATCCGGTTCCGTCGATTTCCGCATCGCCGCTTCCACGTCGCGCAATCCGTACCGATGCGTCACAAATTCCTTCAGCGGGTAATTTTTCATATAACGCGCCATCTGCCGCATCCCCGGCCCGTAGGCCGCCGGTTCCTCGCCGCCTACACCCAGGATGCGCACATTCTTCGAGCACAGATGGCGGTGCGGGCTAATCGGCACTTCGCCCAAATCCGAAAAATTTCCAGCCTCTACCAGCAGCCCGCCGACGCGAAGCATCTCCAGTGATTCAGGAACCGCCGCCGGAACGCCGGCGCACTCGACCACCATATCTGCGCCGCGGCCATGCGTCAGATCTTTCACCATCTTCAACCGCTGCACCGCGGAAACGTTGCCCGCGTTAATCGCGTAATCAGCACCCAGCTTTTTCGCGAAATTCAACCGGTAGTCCGATAAATCCACGGCGATAATCGTGCCCGCGCCGAGCATCCGCGCCTTGATCAGAAAACACATACCGAGCGGCCCAACGCCCATCACAACCACCGTATCGTCGAACCGGAACGACTCGTTCGGAAAAGCCGACATCTGCTTCGCGCGGTCGAGTCCCACCGACACCGCGAAAATCTCCGTCAGCACCGCAATCTCACAGGGCAGCTCGTCCGGAACTTTCACCAGAAAACTTCCGGGAACAATGTAGATGTATTGCGACCAGCCGCCGAAAAGATGTGGAGCGTCTTTCGCGCTCAGATTGTTGCCGTAGTCGGTCGTGTTTTCGCAACAATAGTACGGAAAATCGTGGCGGCAGTAGTAACACTCGCCGCAACAAACATTCGCCCCCACCACCACTCGATCGCCCACCTGCAGCGGCACACCCTCGAAATCCGCGTACTTCCCCGTGCCGCCGATCGCGGCAATCGTGCCCACGTTTTCGTGGCCCTGGATGATCGGAAACTGCAGCTTCCGGCCCCCGTACTGCGTCGTGTAACCCTGATACGTGTGCTTGTCCGTTCCGCAAATTCCGGAAAGCTCCATCTTCACCAGCACGCAACCCGGCGCCGGTTCGGGCAACGGGTATTCGCGAATTTCGTATCGCCCGGGCGCAACCAACGTCGCCGCGAGCACACCAGTGGCCGCCATGGCATTCCGCTCTTTGCAACGCCTGCACTACGGCAGGAAAAATCCATCACTTCGTGAAGAACCCCTCGGCGACCGCCGCAAAATCGGCCGCCAAGGGGTCTCAATATTCCGCGCTCCGCTAAAATCTGAACGATTTAGAAGTTCAGTTTCAGCGATAGTTGGCCGATGCGGGGTGCTGCCGCGCCGCTCACCTGGCCGAACGACGATGACGTCGCCGCAGTCCCATTGAATCCGGTAATTCCGATCGGAGTCAGGAACTGGGTGTGATTGAAAATATTAAAAAACTCAGCCCTGAATTGAATGTTGAACCGCTCGTTAATCATCGTGTCTTTCAGCAGCGCGAAGTCCCAGTTGTTGATCCCCGGTCCGTGGAAGAAGCGGCGACCGGAATCGCCTTCTGTCCCCAGTGCCGAAGGACCAAAAGCTGCCGGGCTGAAGTATTGGCCGCCCGTCTTTCGCGGATCGGTGATGTCGAGTGGTCCTACGAAGTTCGGCGTGTCCGCCGGAAGCGTGATCGGGCCGCCAAATCCAGTGCCTTGGAGCGATTGGTCGTCGGTCTCGACCATTGTTACCGGCAATCCCGTCGAGAACCGCGTGATCCCACTCACGGACCATCCGTTCGTCAGTCGCTTGGGGCCGT
>Ga0302320_10012040_pt1 | contig 18217 bp, 16 predicted proteins | sample Bog_T0_3_FD_202130 | JGI IMG/M metagenome (GOLD analysis project Ga0302320, IMG submission 202130) | Peat permafrost microbial communities from Stordalen Mire near Abisko, Sweden - Bog_T0_3 | ecosystem: Environmental > Terrestrial > Soil > Wetlands > Peat | place: Sweden: Abisko, Stordalen Mire...
ACTGATATTGAATGTAATATGGTAGCGACTGAAACTCCGCAGAATTTCTTCAATTCTGAGACCAATAATGAGCATTTTATTAGTAAAAGAAACTAAAAATTATTAAATAAATTTTGAAATTTTATAAAAAAGCCAATGAGCAAGAGGAGGATTTTTTAAATCATAACATTATTGATCCAAATGAACAATTCGATGATTTTAATATGGATATGGAAGAAAATTATGATAGATTTCTGAACTATGACAGAGATAACTAATTCAATAAAACTTGCTTTCAAGCAAGATTTTTAAATTCAAGTTTTTTAATAAATATTCATTGAGAGGATTGATATGAACTATCGTCCCCTTAAATTGATATCTAACGAGATTTATTGTTAATGTAGTTAAAAACCTGAATTTTTAGTTCATTTTACTATCATTTAAAATAAAAATTTCTTTTTTTATTTAAAATTCATCTTTCCAAAAAATTTTGAATATGTTTTAAAATTTTTTCACTATATACATCAAAAATTATCAGAAATTAAGTGGAATATCCGAACTTCTTCATGTTTCTCTCCATGACTTGGAACTTAATTTTGATCGAGCCATTTGATTGCACTCTAGTAACTTAAACAAAATTAAAATTTACAATAAATTTTTTTTCCTTATTGTTTTTTTTTTAAATACCTTCTCGTCCTTCCCCACTTCCAATTGTTCTTTCAGGATTCGAATACTCCGCAACATTTCCTATCAAATAACCGAAAAAGCCTGTCAACCAAGACATTGGCAATGGTTTATACAAGTATACTGTTCTTTCATGACTTGCAAAAAAAATTAATTTCAAAAAGAAGAAAAATATACAATCCGGGTGTTGTGGGAAAATGCACGGATCCATACCCTTTAATCACATTTCTCCCAAACAAATCAGGCCCCATTAAGGTCAGAATGATTTGTGGCCAACCCATGGGGTTTGTAGCCATGTAAACTGCTTCAAAGGGGAAATTCCAAACAATGTCCTTGCTATTGAGAAGGGAAGGACTTCCGGATTGTGAAACCCCTGAAGTTTTTCCCTAATTTAAAAAAAGTAATGAAAAACATAAAAAATGGTAAAAGAACCGCTAACAATTTCCAATCTCTCCCTGATAAAAGATCATATTTCAATTGTAAAAATTCCTCGGAGCCACATTCTCCCGATTCAACCATTCCAGACACTGAAAGATAAATGTGAAGTGGGGATAATGATTTGGGGTCGATTTTTTGAGTAGAAAGATGAATTTGTGCTTGAAGGTCGAGTTTGTCCGCCGCTAAGTTTTTTTGGGACGGGTTGTCTTTATAATCCTTGAATTCTTCCTCGGGAATTGGAATACGCATTTTGTTCTCATCAGAAAAACCGAAAGGTTTACTCGGAGTGAAGCCGAATGGCTTGCTCATTTCAATGGGAACGTATTGATTTTTGAAATTTGATTTGAAAAATTATTTTTTTAAAATTTATATTGTTTTTAATTAAATTTTTCATATTTTCTATTAAATTGATAATATTTATGTCTTTCATTCATTTTTTCGTTCTTTTATTTTTAATTGTCAAGCTCAACTTATTCTGAAAATCCTCTAATGCGGAACCATTTTCTAGCCCCTTCTCCATAACAACTAATGTATGCAACAACTACCGAATCAAAGAAAATCCAATCACAAAGATAACAACCTAAAGAATAAATCAAGATCATTCTAACATCACTTGAAGCCGAAAGTAACAGAATCATGATAAACAAAATTACAAAATAAAGGAAAACTCCAAATATTTTCCCGCACATTGAAAATGTCTTCCTCCCTTTGATCAATTTCGTCAAAATAAATCCAAAAATGTAATTTGCAGCCCAAGTTATCAATAAAACTATTGGAATGGCCAAAGCACTAGCATTACAGAAAATAGCTTCGAGCCATAAGGTTGTTGACATCGTGAAATGCAATTGCATAAGTTTGCGGTAAACTGGGACACTATGTTCTTGTATGAAAATGGAATAGATAGGATGGAAGGACCAGACTGAAATTGGCTTTTGTAACTTTTTGTTTTGAGGGGAGCTGTCTAAGGTTCCAGATTTTGAATAAAAATCGAAGACTTGAGAAGTTTTGGCACTAACATTAGCACTTTGATACGGATTACTACAAAGAAATATGTTAAGATTAATATTTTAAACAAGGGAAAAAATTATCATTACCCCTCCCCCCCTCCCCTTCTCTCCTTTAAAAAAAACGATCCCCTAAAAAATTAAAAAAAAATTACCCCTTGGCATTGTCCAGAGCGCTAGAATCAACAACTATCACTCCTCCTTTCTCCCCATCTTCATTTCCAGCTCTTACAGCCAACTGAAGTGGTTGAATTATTTTAATGCCACCAACACCAGTGTTGGTAACAGTGTTGTAATTTTTCCTAAACATGGCGCAGACCATCCATACCAGCAGCAAACTTATGAATAAATAAACTCCAGACATTATTCCAAGCTTTGGACCAGGTGGGGGATCAATTGGGGTGACACCAATATAACAATCTTCACATGTAGTATGGAAATAATCATAGAGCAAAACATTATTCTCCACCAGTTGCACCGAGAAATCGGTTAAATGATTAGATGTACATTCTAAATAACTCATCCCTTCATTTGAGAAATTCATTCCCCAAGCACTCCAATTTAACGAATTATTGTCATAATAAAGACAGGTAAAGAGGTCACTGGCCTCTTCGGGACTGGTGGCCATTGATGAAACATTTATTATTTTTGGTATTCTTAATGTGAAGTTTGAATCGTTGAAAAACTGGAAATCTGAATAGTCGGTTAGATTTTTTATATCAAAAGAAAGGATCTGGGTGAAATATCTACTGTTTGAATCTATCGGTGCAAGCACTGCAGAGGACCACATGATGAGACTTGCGTAGAACTGATCAGCATAATAGTTTAAAAATGCAAAGGAAGCTGGTCCTAAGATCACATCAACTCCGGGACTTGTTTGAGGATTATTTGAATCACTGTCATTTAATAAGATGGTAAAAACATTAGTAGGTGGGTTTATCAAAATGCTACTATTGTCTATTGGGGTCTGTAGGAATCTAGCTGGAGGTGTTCCTGAATTATTAGAATTATTATTTCCTGTCATATTAGAATTAGGTTGACCACCAAGAAAAGCTAGGCTTTGTAACTTGACTACTAAGTTATCAGTGACAATTGATAAAGTTGGTGTGCCGGTTTGAGTTAATGAAAAGCTCACTGAAGCAATTGAATAATCCACGGCGTTCTTGATTAAGTTTGTGCTGTTTTCAAAGTCCGAAGTCGTTAGATTAGATTTCAAAATTTTCAAGACGTTCATAAGTTGTCCCAAGTTTTGAATTGTTCTGATAGTATCGTTTTGCGAGGTTCCCTCACCAGCCCATTGGATCAATCCAACTGCTTGTTGGAGCATTGAATTATTGAAGGCATCTGGAAATTGAGCCAAATTTCCAATAACATCGTTTAAAATCTGATAACTTCCAGAAAAATCTGTATTGTTGTCAGTTTGGTTCTGTAGATAATTTAAAGTATTCGCAAATAGATCTGTGGTCGTTTGTAATTCACTTGTTGTCCATGAGCAATCGAACCCTGCGTAGCCCCAGAAACAGTAGCATTTGTTCTTCGGATCAGTGATCAGTTCGTAACAATTACCGTTGCCGTGGCAATCGGTGGCTGGATAACAAGTATAGTAGAAGTCATTATTGATGTTTTGGTATAGAAACTCGTTGTTCGATTGCAAATTTGCCAAGGTTTGTTGAGAAATGTTGCTGTATTCCTGAACATATCCATTGAGCAAAATATTGAGGTTTTGGGGATTTATTGATTGGAAATCTATCATTGAACTATAATTTACGGAAGTTACATTAGCTTGAGGTAATATAGTCAAATTCGCGGAGGCAATTTGAGAAGTGTAATCATTATAGACAGAAAGGATTATTTGAGCATTTGTTGTGGAATTAACATAGGGGAAGTAAAAGGATTGATTGACATCCACAGGATCCCATTGATAAAAGCTCTGAAAAATGCATATTTGGTTGCCATTATAAGTGAGCCAAATCTCATAGTTCAAATATATATCCAAGAAGACTGTGATATTATCTGGCTCTAATACCTGCCAATTCCAATACCTCACCGTGAAATTGTCAGCTAAACTAACCCCTGAAACAGGATAAATATCAAAATTGCCTTGTGGTTGTGGAAAAGTCTCGAAGTCCACACTTTGATTTATAGTAATAGGAGGGTTACTCAGAGTGACTTGACAATATACTGAATAATCATTCGCTGGCTGGAGAATGGATGATGGGACGGAGAAAGCATAATTGACAAAGGCGAAATTGAAGTTCTGTATAAAAAGTGATACTGATTGATTGGGATTATTGTAGTTTTCAAGAGAACAGTTCAAGGAACTGATGTTTAAAGGAGGTTGGTTGGTGTTATCAGCATAATTTTGGATTTGGAGTTCAAGACCAACATCTAACAAATAGCTGACATGAAAATCATCCTCAAAAGGGTTTGTTAAATTTAACTCCAAATAGTTTCCCAAATTTGAGGGATCATATGTGCATTCATTGGTGTCTTCACTATAATTGGTATAATACGGGCAACTCAACAGACAATTATTCTGGAATTGGACCAAAGGAGGAGCACATGATGTACAATTGTTGAAACAAATCACACACATTTGACTCAAAATGATCTGACCATTCGGACATGAGGCATTGCAGAACGCTCCAAAGCTGGAAAAGTAGTCCATATAATTCTGTATTATTTGGGCATTTCCCTCACCAATTGAGGAGAACAGATTTTGGATGTCAACTTCTGTCATGTTATTTTCACCTTGGAGGTAGGTTCCTTGGGGACAGCTCAAACAATTAAAGGTCGTTGGACCGTTGCATTGTAAACAGGAAGCATCGCATGCACTACAGAACATATCCGTGAAATCATTTTGAGAGTAATTCTGAGTAGAATTGTAGTTCCCAGAATTGTTCAATGGATTGAAAAAGGTTCCGTTTGGACATGAGTCAACCGTACAGAAGCCACTAATAGCTTTGCTGCCTTGGGGACAAGTTGTGGTACATATCCTCGTTCCATTGACGAAATTCTTCAAATAGCCAGATGGACATGTATCGTAACAATATTTTTGTTTAGAATATCCCCCTTGTAAAATCCGAAGGCTTCCCCCATTTTGTGGAACTGCAATGATCCAAGTTCCGTTGGGACAAGTCTCCATGCATATGCCGTTATAGCTATAAAATGTCTCGTTGACACAATCAATGCAGGTGATAAGGAAGTTGCTTTGGTAATTATACATGCAATCGTTGCATGAATTGTCACAATAACAACTTTGGCCGATGGCCTCAGTGCCTTCTGGACATTCATCCAAACAGAAGCTACCAATGGTAAACTGATAGTCTTCACAAATACCCATCCTTGTTTGATCGTAGTAACATACCCCATCTGCATTAAGTACGAAAGGTGAGGCACATTTAATGCAAAATGTGTAATTTGAACAGCTTGCACAAGGATATGGACAATCCAAACAATAGGACACATTGCTGCTATTGTCCAACCTCGAGTAGGTCCCAGTTGGGCAAGAGGTAGAGCATTGTGCATTAGAGAGTTGCAAATACATTCCTGGAGCACATTGAGTACAATAGTATGAATCAAAGATACAATTCGCACATGAGCTGCGGCAATTTTGGCAATTCGTGCCATTCCCTTGCTGACTTATCACAGTGTCATTGTCAAATATAAATTGTTCATACTGTTGGTAAAGGTAATTCTCCAAATGGTACAAATTTAAATAAGCATATTTTTGTGGTCCGCAAATGGAAACACACGTATTATTGACAAGTTTCTGGGTGACTTGATCAGCACAATCTAGACAATATGTCGCTGAATACTTGCAACTACCACAACTAGGGTCACAACTCTTGCACCTCATCTCAAATTGATCATAATATTCATCCCCTGCACATGCTGTCACACATTCATGTCCTCTTAACATCAAAGGGGAGTTGCACGACACACAATACGACGCATCCTCGTCACAACTTGAACAACTAGCATTACATTGCTCACATTGGCTGTTATTATTGAAGAAGTACCCAGAGGCACATTCGTAACAACTACCCTTATCTCCACCGAAACAATTAAAACATGAATGGTCACAAGCCGAACAAGCCCAACTCTGCAAGTAATTATTATAATACCCTAGTTGGCAATTTGAGTTGACATTACATGTTTGAGTGAGATTTGAGTAAAGGAACCCAAAACTACATTGGTCACATCCATTTAGGTCACTATCACAATTACGACAATTAGCAACATTACATGGTTTGCAATTGCCTAATGTATTGTCAAGCCAATACCCCACTGGACAGGAAATGCAATTGCCCACCTCATCACATCCGTCACAAAATTGCCCAGAACATGTGTAACATTTCAGAAACCCTCCCATCAACACCAAATAATAACCCTTTGGACATGTGCTGCATTCATAACTCCCAGGGCCAATACAAGACTCACAGTCGGGGGAACATTGAAAACAGAGACCTGTGGTTTCGTTCTTATATTCCCCTTCATTGCATGGGAACAAATATGCACAAATTTCTTGCTCGCGGTCGTAGTAGAAACCAGTATCACATTGAAGGCAAGTCAGGTTCGACGGATCCAGAGAGCAGGTGATGCAGTTTGGTATTGTGCAGTTGCTACTGTCTGCGAGGGTAGGAAACAGGAAAGGGAGGAGAGAGATTAGTAGGAAATAAATTTTTATCATTTCAAAGAGTTTAGTTAATATGGGAAATTATGTTTTTCAGATTTTATGATGAAGGAAGATTTTTTTGGAAACTTATAGAAAAAGCTTTGTTCTATTTTTTGGTAATTTTGGTTAATTTTTTGAGGAATCAGGAATTTTTTTTTTCAAATTGTTGGACATTTTTTATAATCCAATATATAGAAATGTATGAGGGTCTTTGATTTTTAAAATTGTCAAGGCCACAATAATTAAATTAATTTCGCATTGATGGGAGAGAATACTATATTTTTTGTTTTTTGTTTTTTATCATTTGTAATCTATTGTTTTTGTTTAAATAGACTTTTTTATTAAGCTTTAAACAGCTTCTTCTTCGATTCTTCTTTGGACACCTAAAAATTTTTATACATAAAAAGTTTTAAATTGAAATAAGAACCTTTGGGTGGAGGGAAAATATCGGTGAAGACCATGTTATATAAGGAAGGATGCATCACCCACACAACTATTGAAAAATAAGGCTTGTGGAAGAAAAAGAAAAAATAAAAATATTACACCAAAGAGAAATCGGAATGGCGAAGGTGGCATATCTCCTTGCCTTGAAGAACAGACCTTCGTTGTAAACCTTGAAAAAGGCTGGGAGGTACATATGATAATTTTTCTTGCTTTTATTCAAAGAAATTTTTTTTTAAAATTAAATGATCTTGATGAGGTAATTTTTAAGGCTAATAAAATAAGGAAATTTGTTTGCTTGATTTATTTTTATTTATTCTTCCTAAATGGAAAATGTATTTTTTTTGGAGATAAAAATATGGAAATCATAAAAATCTTGAAATTATCAACTTCAGTCATCAAAATTTTTGTTTTTTCTTTTAAACAATACAAAAAACGAAAACTATCAAATTTTATAATTAAAAGCAAAATATCAAATAAATAAATTTCAAACAAAACTCATCCAAAAAAATGCCAATCTACGATGAAACCTGGAGCGAAAGCGGTAGGATTGGAAATTTCTGCCTGCCTCTATAAAATCTATTTGATTTTTAGATTACTTGTATCAACAAAGAGTCAACCTGAAAACCTTGCCCAGAAACCACCTCAACAAACTCAAGGCATTAAAATTCGACTTCATCGAATATAAAGTAGAGCACTTCTGTTTTTATTGATTTTTTTTTAGTCTTGATATTTTTCTTCTTGATTTAAAACAGTCAAATCAACTCTTGGCTTGCCATATCTATGAAAGAATGCTCATTCATTGCTATAATCAGTATGGAATGGGAACTGATTTCCAGAGACCAGAATGCATTGTAAATTTTTAATGTTAACTGTAGTTTCAAATACTAATGTTTTTTATATTTAGGATGCTCAAAATTTCTTTTCTCATTGTGTCCAGCAAAATGCCGCATTAGGGGTCCAAAAGACATATTTCCCAGAACAATTTTTAGGAAATCCTTATGCAAGACCAACACCTCACCCTGGACAAATTCTTTGAGATGAATGAATTATAAGAAAAAGTGAAAAACTGAAAAAAAAATAGAAAAGAATTAATATTATTTGGGGTTTTTTGTGAAGTTTTATAGTTTTTTCTTTTTTGATTAAGAAGGAATTCAGGATTTGGAAATTCCGAATAAAAATTAAGGTTTTAGTAAAAATTAGAAATAAATTAAAGAATGAAGAAAAAAAAATTCCAATTGAAAATTTTAAAGAAAAAATTCATTTTTTTAGAAAAAAATCGTTTTTTTAAACTTCTTTATAATTTAAAGTTTTATAAATTTATGAGTTTTACTCTTGTTTATCTGTCTTCTTAATTTTCGAATTCCAATATATTAAAAACTGAAATACTAAGCTTCCATTTAAAAAGGTTGCACTCAACATCAAAGTCTAAAAAAATATTTAATTTAAAAAAATCAAAAAAGTATTCAACCATCAAAATTTTATCATCAACTTCCACCAAAATAGTCAAAGCTCTCGCAATGCAACCCGCAAAACTTACGAAAACTGTAATAAACGACAGCTGCCCAGTGCTTTTATTCCTGAAATTTAAAAGTATTTGTGGGATTCTTGCAAAATACACTGGAAATAAATATATTAATTTCTTTCCAAAATGTATAGTATAATTTATGTACATAACACGATGGAGATGAACATTGATACCTCATGAACCACTTCAGGGATTAAATCCATCACTAAAGCCACAGAAAATACGGCATAAAACAATTGCGAAAACCAAAATGTCAATTTTGAAAGTTTTTCATCATAATATTTGATCAGGCAAAGAATTATGATGCCTTGGACTGTCAGGAAAACATTTTCTCCATAAGTAGAAAAAGGATTCTTGTAATGCAAATTGTATCCAATGCTGAAAGTATAGGTCATCAGCTAAAAAACTCTTTAATTCTGAAGATTTTCTCAGCAAACCTCGACAAAAAATCCAGTGTATGAAAGACCTTCCGAGCTTCTACCTTTCACGATTTTTGCTATTTGGGGGATTTTCAACAGGATTGCGAAATACACCAAGGCAAAGCCAACTATTTTGCTCATTGTCTGGAAAAAATTGGGGGAAATGTTATTTTTTTTTTTAAAAAAAGATATTTTGGGGGTATTTTTACTAATTTAAGGCACGGAATATCCAGGTTATGTTCTTCAGTAAGTTGCTTGAAACATCTTTCAGAAAAAACAAAAAAATTGAATTTTTCTTGGTTTGATTCTTCCTTCTGAAATAGTTTATAATTACTTTTAAATTCCAAAAAAAGATTAAGACAATTTCAATGGGAGGGCCAGCTTCCGATTTTGTTGTTGCATTGGCTATTGCTAAAAGGAAAAAGCAAAAGAAGGCACATGATATCAGATATATTTGTAGTTTTTGCATAGTTTTAATGATTTTGGATAAATCCGAAATTTTTTAAAAAGTGATAATTAAATAATTTTTAATTTTCAGCTCAGAATGACTTAGTTTTTAGCGATTATTCCAAAAAAAAATCGGTGATCGCAACATCCACAAACCCTGCAATTAATTTGTTTTTTAAGCAAAAATAATTAATTTAAATTTTTTTTTTCCAATCTCAACTTTAAATAATTGGAATTCCTTAAATATGCTGCTTATAAATTAAAAAAAAAAAATTGATTGTTTTTAGCCTTAATTTCTATTCAAAAAATAATTAAAAATCTTTACATTTCCCAGAAACAAAAAATAAAAATGCGTTCTCGTTTCTTTAAATCCTTCACAAAAACCAAATTGCTCTTGGCTTTGGGTCTTTCTGCTTACGGAACTTCCCATATATTTACCGCCGACTCATCTCACAAAAGTCAGAAAAAAGGTTCTTATTTTTTCCAAAATGATACTACCCCAAATTTGAATATCTTTAGTTACCCTTTATTCATGGGGCTACAACAATTTCGGACAATTGGGTCTGGGACATGAAATCTCAAAGGCCTTACCTATGAAGGTTGAAGAGTTGTCGACTGTGGCGATTTTTAAAATAGCGTGCAAAAATTCCGTTTCAGCAGCGATCACCGAAGACGGGAGCGCATATACCTGGGGTCAATCTAAGGTTCATTAGAAGATTTTTCAAAAAATTCGCTAAAATTCACTTTTTAGGGCGGTATACTAGGCCACGACAACAATACCAACTCCAATGTCAGTCTTCCAACTACATTAGAGTTATCAACGCGCGAAAAATTGACTCATATTTCCGTAGGGTCGAAACATGTGGCAGCGATCAATGACAAAGGAGAGCTGTAACATTTTTCAATAGTTTTTTTTATGATACAATTTTTGAAGATTTACATGGGGTAGTAATGAACATGGTCAATTGGGCCATTCTGAGCCCCAAAAAGAGAAATCCAGTAAATCCTATGAGATCACTCGAACTTATATGCAATCTTCTGTTTTTTCTGCTCCGAAGAAGGTGGAGTCTATTTTGGTCGGGAAGAAGGTGGTTCAGGTTTCATGTGGGACATTCCATACAGTGCTTTTTTTTTGCAGTTTGTTATAGATAAATATATTCTTTTTAGATTTGTCTGACTGAAGATGGAGATATCTACACCTGGGGAAGAGGGAAACGAGGTGTTCTAGGGTTCAAAACTGAAATTGATGAGAGGGAACCCAAGAAGGTCCCTACATTTGCAAATAAAAAAGTGGTGAAAATTGAATGCGGTGCGGATTTCAATATAGCGATGACTGAAGTATATTTTATTTCTAAAATTAGTTCTTTAATGTTTATTTTTAGGATGGTAAATTGTGGTCTTGGGGAAGCAACGATTATGGTCAATTGGGAAAGTCCACCACTGCCTTTCAAGAAAGCCCTTCAGAAATTTCGTAATAAACCTACTAGAATATTAAAAGTTTTCGTGATTTTTGGTGATTTTCCGTTTTAGCGCGATTTCTGTCCTGGTCAAGGATTTCTCATGTGGAGACTATTATGCAGGTGCTCTTTCAAAAGAAGGACATCTTTATACCTGGGGTTTTGGCAATGTAAAATCCATTAAAAAATCATAAAAAATACCATTTTTTAGGATGGTCAATTGGGTCATAAAAACCGTACTGATGTCAAAAGTCCAAAACAGGTGGATTTTGATAAAAAGATTTCTGTGGTTTCGTGTGGAAATGGGCATACGGCTTTAATTACGGAAAAAGGAGAGCTATATATGTTTGGAAGAGGAAAGGAAGGTCAATTAGGCAGGGAAGAAGAGAATGAAAGCTCGGCTGGATATAGAACCACACCGAAACATGTTGAAGCCTTTAAAAATAAGAGAGTGGTCAATGTGAAATGCGGAGGAGAACATACTATGGCTTTGGTTGAGGAATAAAAGAACTATTATTTTTATCAATGAATAATTTATTTGGGAACCATTTATTTTTTGCTATTTAAAAAAAAAAAAATTTCTTTAATAAGAATCATAAATTTTAAAAAAAAAGCTCATTTTTCAAATATTTAGCAATTTTTTTTTAAGAAAAAAACAAAAAAAATTCATTTATTTCTGATTTTCCATTTTGTTTTTAAATAAATTCCTTTAAATAATTCGAAAACTTCTCTTCCAAGAAATTTTCCTAAATTCACAATGGCCTCTTAATGCGAGGTCGACTCGATCAAGCCCTCTGCTTCCTGTACTCTCTCATGCAAGATCTCACTATTGTCCAAGAATTCAATGATGTCACCGACTTCAAACACAGTGAAATCAATCAACATACCAGTCACTTTTGGAGCCAAGCTTTCATGACTAGTGTGTTTTTGAACCAATGGGAACAGCAATTCTCCAAGAATGGTTCTTTGCTTCTCCTGTGGGAATCCCAAGAAATCATTGATTTTCTCTTTAAGATGTGGGATGGTGAAAGGTTCGGACAACACTTCCTCATGGGCAGGTTGGATTGGAGCTGGGCGGTTTTCATTCTGTTTTTGATAAACTTTTTGTGGTCGTTGCCCTCCTCCTCTTTTGTTGTCATATGGTCTGCGATGAACTGGTGGGCCTCCTCTTCTCTATTAAAACAATCATTATTAATTGATGAAATTCCAACCAAAAAAAAAAAAATTAGTACTTGTGATGGTCTGTAGTTGCCATCAGGTGAATGAGGAGCATGATAACGAGGTGGCATGGGTGGTGGATGGGGTGAGTTCATCATCTGATGAGGGTTGAAGTTGGGTGATCCAAAAAATTGGTTTCCAAACATTGGTGGTGGCATTGTTGGGAACGGAACAAACATTGGGTTCATGAATTGTCTGGAGAAATATTTCGCCATGGTTCTTCTCTTCATTTCTTTGTACACATTATATTGTTCCTTTCTATAATGATACGTCAAATACAACACCTTGTCTTTGTAGAGCTCTTGCACTTGAGGGTCCTTTGGAGCTTTCGCCAATGCGTTTTTGGTGTCTTCCCGTTTTGCGAAGCACACAAAGCCACAATTTGTTTCGCAAATGAATTTGGGATCAATTGATTTGACTTCTTTTATAGCACAAGAATTGACCTCACCAAATTTGCTATAGACTTCTTTCAGTTGGACTTCTGTGACGTCTTTTTTAAGGTTTTTGGTGAAAAGATTTGTCTCATTGAGAATGTTGGCGAAGGATTCTCTGAGTTTCTTCATTCTGACTTCCTTTTTTTCTGCGTAGGTGATATAGAGCTTCTCATTGACATCTGGAAATGACAGAAAAACAAATAATTAAATTTTTTAACAGAAAAATTTTATTAAAAAAAATTGTTTAGTCATATTTAAATTTTTCGTACTGAAAGGATCTTTCTCGTTCAACTCAGTGAGGCATTTAGTGGCTTCCTGGTTTGTCTTAAAGCAGCAGAAACAATAGAATTTCTTCATCTTATCATCCGACTTCAAGCACAGACTTCCAACCTCTCCATATTTTTCGAACAATGCCTAAAATTAATCCATAAGCCATCGTTCTACAATATTTTAAATAAAAATAAGTTCAAACCTTCAAAGCCCCCTCCAAGTTCTCTTTTTCCATGTTGTTTGGCAAGTTCTTTACATACAAATTGTTCCTCAAGTCTTTCTTATCTCTGGCCTTTGAGGGTTGGAACTTCTCGACCTTCAAATCAAAGCCTCTCACTGTATGGATCTCGCCCTCCTGCAAGCAAGCTTCTGCCTGCTCTTTCTTCTCAAACTGCACATAGCCGTAACCCAAGGAGTTGCCATTGTCATCCAAAGATATCTTGGAGCTGAAAATAGCGCCAAATTTGGAGAAGTAACTATCGACCTCTCTGATGTTCACATCTTTGTTGATATTTCTGATGTAGACGTTGGCCTCCTTGTCCAGATCTCGGAAATTCTTCTTCCAAGTCACTCTGATTGGCTTCTTTAGAATCACTTCGTGATTTGCGTTGATTCTTGCAGCTTCCGCTAAAAAACAACACATTATAATTTTTTTAAAAAATGGTCACATACCATCCTTTGGACTATAATATGTCACGTAGCCAAAACCTCTGGATTTCTTCTGATTGTAAACATCGCGCATGATCCTCACACTGTAAATTGGCCCAAATTTAATGAAGAATTGGTAGAGCATGCCCTCATTCAATTGGTCATCGATGTCGCCGATGTAAAGCGTTGCGTTCATTGTCTTCATCGCCATGTCTTGAGGGTTCATGAGATGAGGGTGGCTTGGGAATGGATAGGGTGATGGTCCCTGGAAATTCATAGATTTTTGTTTTTGTTTGGGAGATATAATAAATATTTAATATAGAAATGAAAAGATTTTAAAAGATTTGTTTTTTTGGGCACTTGCAATTTATTAGAAGTCTATTTTTTTTTATTTTATTGAAACAATTTTTTTATTTAATTTTTTTTTTGAAAAAAATCACTTTTATTAAAACAAATATTTTTTTTTATTAAACGAACGTTTTCTTTTTTTGAAAACTGTGAAAAATAAAATGGAAAAAATAAACCCTGATAGAATTTTAAGCGAAGAGGAGCGAAATGCATGCAAAGACGCCTTCGATGCTTTTGATAAATTTGGTTACGGGTCCTTGGATCATGATGAAATCCTGAAAGTTTTAGAGGGTTTTTCCAATGACTTCAAATTATAATAAATAGTTTTCTTGAAAAGAATTAGGTCAAAAACCCAACAAAGAGGAGCTTTTCAAAATGATATCTCAAGTGGATAAAGAAAACAAAGGTTTTATAGGTAAAAACATCAGATATTTTTTTTTTCATAAAAATTGCACATAAGATTTCAAAGATTTTCTTAAAGCCATGGCATTTTGGAAAACGTTGGAATCTGAAAAGGAAGAAGATGATTTGGTGGACGCTTTTGTTGCAATGGGTGGAAATCCGGATAAAACAGGCACAGTAGATGCAAAATCCCTGATAAGGACAGTTAAAAATGAGTTCGAAATGACTATTGACATCGAGGTAGACAATTTTTTATTCATATGATAATAAAAAAATGATTAGAGACTTATTATGGAAATCGATGGGGATAAATCTGGGAAAATTGATTACTATGAGTTCAAAAATTTGTTGTCAAATTAATTCTTTTGTATGTAAAACGAAATTTTATGCGTTATTATAAGTCTATAATTTTTCAATATATCACACAGAGAAAATTAAAAAATAGTTTGTTTTTTTTATAAATTCAATTTATCATCATCTTAACAATGTTTTTTCCTGACGATATAAATATTCCCTGAAATATGACATTTTTAAATAAATATAGATAATTATTCATCTAAAATAAAACCATATTTTTAAATGAAACCCACATTACAAACCATAAAATTATGTGAAAGTGAGATTCGCTTCGAGCCCCTGAAAAAAGATACTATAATCGACAAGATCTACAAATGCCTTAAAAAAATCAGTGCAGGTTCCTTTGGGACAGTCTATTCTGGCATCAACCTCGATACCAATGAAGAAGTGGCAATAAAAATCGAAAAAATTGAAAAAGAAGAAATGCGTTCAGTATTTAGAGAGGTGCAATTCCTCAAGCGTCTGGAATCAGTAAATGGGATTCCGAAGTTATATTGGCACGGTTCTGAAGGACGATATGACATAATGGTGTTATCTTTGCTGGGGAAGGATTTATCAGGCTACTTGAGAATTTACCATAAATTCTCAATGAAAACGGTGGTTTTTATAGCTGATCAAATTCTAACGATTTTGGAGGAAGTGCATAACTCAGGGATCGTGCATCGGGATTTAAAGCCTGAAAACATCGTAGTAGGTCGTGGGGAAAATAGCAATCAGATGTTTTTGATAGATTTTGGGATTTCCAAAATATATAAGGATACTTATGGACGACACATTCCCTATAGGGAAAAGAAGTCATTCATAGGGACTGCGAGATACGCGAGCTTGGCGGCTCATGATGGCATTGAAATTTCAAGAAAAGATGATTTAGAATCTTTAGGATATGTAATTTTATATTTGTTGAAGGGATCTTTGCCATGGCAGAATTTGAACGTGAATGAGAAAGAAAAATGCAAAAAGGTGGGAGAACTAAAAGCGGCTCTCAAGCCTGAGGAATTGTTTAAAGAATTTCCTGAGGAACTTGTTAAATATATGAATTATGTGAAGGGATTGGATTTTAAAGAAAATCCAGATTATAATTTCATGAAGGGATTGTTTATAAAGCTGGCAATTAGCAAGAAGTATATTATTGATAATTTGTTTGATTGGAGCGTGCCCCCTCGAAAAGAGAAAAAAAGTATTAATTACAAGAAAGAAAAAGAGGAAATTATTATTAAAAGTTTCGAAAATCTGCCCAATTTTGATAAAACTAAAAATGTCAAGGTTTCAAGCTTGGCTGATTTTAATAAAGAGGAAAAGAAACAACAGTTGCTCGAAGTTCCTTCAAAAATCAATTTTGAAAGCTCAAGTAGATCGAGATTTAATTCAATTCTGGGGTCGTTAGCGATAAATATTGATAATACACTGAATAACATTATTGATGAGGACTTAAGTTCTTTTATTTTTTGAAATTTGGGTTTTTTTATTTTGAATGTAAAAAAAAAGCGTAGATTTTCAAGAGGAATTGATGGAGTTTCCCAACAACAACTCATTAACGAAAATGCTGAAAAACTTGGAAGAGAATAGTGTTGTTATGTAGCGATTTTTGTCAATTTTTTTTTTAAAGAAATTTTTAGGAAATTCAAAAAATTCTAGAATTAAAAAAATAAAGAGATTCATGTGGCAATTGAAAATTTTGAAAAATAAAATATTTCTTGTTTATAGTTTTTTTTTTGCAAAAATATTATTTGTAATTAATTTTTGCAACCGCAAATTAAACAAGCTTATATTTAGTTTTTAAAAATTCTGTTAATAATATCACTCCCCCCCACCCCCCCATATAGCATTTTAAAAAATAATAATTCATTGTTGTTTTTAAATAAAATCTTTTTAATATGATAATAAAAATCCCTCTTTATGAGTTCAAATTCGTGAACGACAATGCCAAAAGTGAGCCCCCAATGCATCCAATATTGAACATAAAAGACATTAAAAATCCAACTTTTTCTTTTTGTTGGGCTTTGCTATAGCTTTCAGACCCCAAGATGAAGATAGCAGTTGTCAAATATCCATTGGTAAGCGCGAAGAACGCCAAATTCACCAAAAAAAACCACACTGAAGTAACAAACGATACATAATAAGCGTTTTGTACATTCAAGAGAAAAGTCAAAAAGAAAAGACATCTTGCCAATACCATAGAGCATATTTTCCTTTGAGTGAAAAAAACCCGAGATACTCCAATATATTTCCCAATAGTGTCGAACATATTATAAATCAACACCAATAACACTGGATTCCATGTTTCATTGAGTCCATAAATTTGTTTCATCAGTGTGACTCCTGGAAACAGAGCAAAGGTTTGCAAATAAAGCAAGGCTATCAGGGGCGAATATGGCCAAGCTGCTTTGAAACTAATGATCAACACCACAAAGAAATTTGGTCTAGAAGTTGAATTTTGGCTTGATGTTGAATTTTTATTTGATTTTTCATTCTTGTAATCTTTAAGTAAAGGCTCAGGATTACTAATATAATCATTTTCCTCATCTTTTCTGAGTTCTTCGTATTTTTCATTGATGCTTCCATGCTTATTCATTTTGATTTCTTCTCCTTTGATTGCGAAGCTCAGCCGATTCAAAACCATGCTCAACACCCTAAAATAATCACTTTTTATGAATGATAAGTGGATGATCAAAGCCAAAACCAGAAAGAAAACCGCTGAACTGAAATATATCACAATACTATACATCATATGTGTGGGGTCACTCTGATCATAGATCCAAAGATAGATAATTCTCAGCACACTCATCAAGATCCCTGAAAACCCAATCCCAGTATTGAACAGACTCATCGCCTCATAAGGGAAAATGCAAGCCAACCCCACACATGTCGCCTGCATGATAGCTATAAAAGCCGAAATTACAAAATTCAGAGCCACAAAAATGAAAAATCCTGTTTTGTTCGGCAGAAAATAAGCCTCGAACGGAAGAATAAATAAACATATTGACATCATTATGATACAGCCAAATATTCTCGTATTCAAAGAAAAGATTTTTGAAAAATAGCTTGCGAAAAGACTGAAAATAAAGGTCGCAAGGAAGGAAGGAATCAGCATGATGAAGGAAATGTTGTAATCTGTGAATTTTGAGGAGAAAAAGTCAATCGAAGAAAGGACTGCGTTCCAACCAATCAAAGTGGCTAAGCCGAGGAGAAAAAAGTTGAGTTTGGCAAGGGTGGTCATTTGGCGAGATGTTTTGTCGGAGGTGTTCATTGTTTCTGGCGATTTTTTTATTTTTTATCTTTAAATGAATTTTGAATTTTTTTGGTTTAATTAACACAAAATGGTCTTTTATTTAAATTTCATCATAAAATGTGGTTTATCTAACGTAAAATTTTATTTTGGTTTTTTTTGTTGTTTAGATAATTTGCTTATTTTTAAAGAAATAGATAAAATAATTCTGAAGATTTTTAAAAAATGCTTTTTTTTTG
>Ga0302320_10012045_pt1 | contig 18214 bp, 16 predicted proteins | sample Bog_T0_3_FD_202130 | JGI IMG/M metagenome (GOLD analysis project Ga0302320, IMG submission 202130) | Peat permafrost microbial communities from Stordalen Mire near Abisko, Sweden - Bog_T0_3 | ecosystem: Environmental > Terrestrial > Soil > Wetlands > Peat | place: Sweden: Abisko, Stordalen Mire...
CCGCGGCGCACCGGACCGTTGCAGCCCGCGCCCGGAGGCGCAGGCGGCCCACCCGCGGCTGGTTCGCCGAATCAACCCGGGCCTGCGACGGCGCCTGCCGGCGAACCGCCGCGGCGCACCGGACCGTTGCAGAATAATCCGGCCAATCCGGCGCCGGGCGGAGGACAGACCGCGCTGCCGCCCGGGGCCGCGCCGATGGCACGCCACGCGCCGCCGACGGTCACCGCGCCGCTTCCGACCATGGCGCCGCGGGCCGCAGCCCTGACCCCGATTGCTCCGGGCGCAGCAATGCAAGGGCCGCGTCGGATGGACGAGTTCCGCGGCGAACGCCACGAAACCCAGGAGGGCGGCCGCACCGTCTTCACCGAGCCCGGCCGGATGATCATTCGCGACCCCAGCGGCGTGTCGTTCGTCCGTCACGACGAGATGGACCGATTCCGGTTCGGCGCGCGCGACATCCAGACCCGGCAGGTCGGTCGCGAGACCCAGACCATCGTGATCCGTCCCGACGGCAGCCAGATCATCACCTACATCGGTCCCGACGGCGGGTTGCTGCGCCGAATCCGGAGGGATCGCGAGGGCCGCGAGATCATCATCATCGACAACAGCTACCGCGATCCCAACGACGTCGGCGGTTTCTATGTCGACCTGCCGCCGCCGGTGATCGGCATTCCCTACGACCGCTACATCGTCGATGCCGAGGACGCGCCGCCGGACCTGATCTACGACACCATGGAGGCGCCGCCGGTGGAGCGGATCATGCGGCGTTATTCGCTGGATGAAATCCGCTACAGCCCGTCGGTGCGGGCCTTGATGCCGAGCATCGATCTCAACAGCATCAACTTCGAAACCGGATCGTGGGAAATTCCGCCCGATCAGGCGGCGAAGCTGCAGGCGATCGCGGACGGACTGAACCGGGCGATCGCGCGCAACCCGCGCGAGGTGTTCCTGATCGAGGGCCATACCGACGCGGTCGGCAACGACGTCGACAATTTGTCGCTGTCGGACCGCCGCGCCGAATCGGCGGCCGAATTGCTGACCCAGCAATTCCAGGTGCCCGCGGAAAACCTGACCTCGCAGGGCTACGGCTCGCAATACCTGAAGGAACAGACACAGGGTCCGAGCCGCATCAACCGCCGCGTCACCATCCGCCGCATCACGCCGCTGCTCAATGGCGGCACCGCCTCGCTGCCGCCGCCCCCTCCTGGCATCGCGCCGCCGCGGTAAGCGAGAGGGATTTGCGAATGAAAATGGCCGGGAGAAATCCCGGCCATTTTTGTTGAGCGCAAAAAAATCTCCGCGAGTCGTCCCCGCGAACGCGGGGACCCATAACCACCGATATTGATTTTGAAATGAGCTGGAGCGACAGCTAAGCAGAATCGCAACGAGCTGTGGTTATGGATTCCCGGATCGCGTTCGCTGACGCTCACTTGTCCGGGACGACGGGGTGAGAGTATTACCCTACAGCCCCAGCTTCTTCTTGCGCTGGCCGAGCGTGCGCAGCCGCAGCGCGTTGAGCTTGATGAAGCCGGCGGCGTCGCGGTGGTCGTAGGCGACCGCGCCTTCCTCGAAGGTGACGAGGTCCTGGTCGTACAGCGAATATCTGCTCTCGCGGCCGACCACGATGACATTACCCTTGTAGAGTTTCAGGCGCACCCGGCCGGTGACATATTGCTGGCTGAGATCGATCGCCGCCTGCAGCATCTCGCGCTCGGGCGCAAACCAGAAGCCGTTGTAGACCAGCTCGGCATATTTCGGCATCAGCTCATCCTTGAGATGCGCCGCACCGCGGTCGAGCGTGATCGATTCGATGCCGCGATGGGCGGCAAGCAGGATGGTGCCGCCCGGCGTCTCGTACATGCCGCGCGACTTCATGCCGACAAAGCGATTCTCGACCAGATCGAGCCGGCCGATGCCATTGGCGCGGCCGAGTTCGTTGAGTTTTGCCAGCAGCGTCGCGGGCGACAATTTCTTGCCGTCGATCGCAGAGGCGTCGCCTTTTTCGAAATCGACGCTGATAATGGTCGCCTTGTCCGGCGCCTTCTCGGGATCGATGGTGCGCGAATAAACGTAATCGGGCACCTCCTGCGCGGGATCCTCCAGCACCTTGCCTTCGCTGGAAGCGTGCAACAGATTGGCGTCGACCGAGAACGGCGCCTCGCCGCGCTTGTCCTTGGCGATCGGAATCTGGTGTTGTTCCGCGAACGCGATCAATTGCTCGCGCGAACGCAGATCCCATTCGCGCCACGGCGCGATGATGGTGATGTCGGGCTTGAGCGCATAATAGCCGAGCTCGAAGCGGACCTGGTCGTTGCCCTTGCCGGTGGCGCCATGCGACACCGCGTCGGCGCCGACCTTCTCGGCGATCTCGATCTGCTTCTTGGCAATCAGCGGGCGGGCGATCGAGGTGCCCAGCAGATACTGGCCCTCATAGACCGCATTGGCGCGGAACATCGGAAACACGTAATCGCGGACGAATTCCTCGCGCAGGTCCTCGACGAAGATATTTTCCGGCTTGATGCCGAGCAGCAGCGCCTTCTGCCGCGCCGGCTCGAGTTCCTCGCCCTGGCCGAGATCGGCGGTGAAGGTCACGACCTCTGCGCCATAGGTCTGCTGCAGCCACTTCAGGATGATCGAGGTGTCGAGCCCGCCGGAATAGGCGAGCACCACCTTCTTGACGTCCTTGCTCATGTAAATCCTGTCAATTTTGCGCCCGTTGATTACAGGCAGAAGGCGTCCTCGCGCAAGCCGTCGAGGGCTCAATCGTCCGGATGCCCTTCGGTGATCCGGTTCACGAAAGACGGTTTGCGCGCAGCGCGACGGGCCGCCAGCCGTTGCCGCCAGAGCTGGCCGGGCCGGGCCAGCCGGGTCAGCGCGGCATCGACACCCTCGTCGGACAGCCGGGTCGACGGCCAGCGGTAGATATAGCCATAGGCCAGCCAGATCACCAGGAAGGTCACCAGCCCCGCGGCGGCGACGTCGGTGAAGAAGTGCCCGCCGAACGCCATCCGCAGCAGGCTGGTGGTGATGCCGAAGGCCGCCGCGGCGGCGTAGGCCAGCGGCCGCCATGCCGGTGGCGCCAGCGCCGCGGGCGCGAAGGTCCAGAACGCGGTGGCGCCTTCGCCGGAGAAGAACGAACAGTTTCGCCCGCAGCTGCCGCGCGGATCCCACCACGGCACGAATTGATCGGGTCCGTTGAACTGCGTCACCACCACCGGGCGCGGCCGGCCCCAATAACTCTTGAAGGTGAGGTTGGTCAAAACGCCCGCGGAGAGAAAGAGCGTGAGCAACAGAAACATGATCGCACGCCCCGACATCAGCAGCGGCTTGTCCGGCCGCGCCAGTTTTATCACCAGCGCCACCAGCGCCGGCGCCGCCAGACCCCACGCGATCCACATCGCCCCGTCGCGCGCGACGGCCGCCAGCGTGTTGAGTTTTGCCGGAAAGGTCCTCGTGGGCGCATCGTAGAACAGTGCCGCGAGCTTCAGATCGAGTTCGGGAAAGATCCCGAACAATAATCCGACAGCAAGCGCCAGCCCAAGCGCGACAAAGAGACCGGTACGGTTCATGGCGCGCGGTTTAGCCGAGGCGGTTGGGGATGAAAAGGCTTGACGAAGCACGCTTTTCTTCACCCTCCCCTGGAGGGGGAGGGTCGGCTCGCGATGAGCGCAGCGAATGCGAGACGGGTGGGGTGAAAGTCTCTCCGATCGACATTTTTCGAGGTGCGAGACTGCCACCCCACCCCGCCGCTCATTTCATTCGCGTCGACCCTCCCCCTCCAGGGGAGGGTAGGAGGAGCTCGAGTTCGACGGCAGCGGCGGCAAGGGCGGCGGCCGGCGCGGCGGTTCGCGCCAAGCCCCGGCATTGCGGCCGGCGATCATCCAGTAGATGAGGCCGCCCACGATTCCCGCGCCGGTCATGATCTCGAGGTGCCGCCGCACGATGCCCTCGAAGCGAAGCGAATCGGGATCGAACGGGACCAGGCCGAGATAGCAGGCAAGACCAACCAGGCCGCCACCGACCGCGTAGGTCAGGGCACCCCTGATATAAAATGCTTCCGTGATCGCGGCCACCAGCATCGCCGGCAGCAGCGCAAAGCCAGAGATGAAGATGAAGCCGAAGCCGAGCACGATGTTGAGCGCGCCGGGATCAATCGGACCGGAGCCGAGATCGGAAAACTCCGGAAACAGCACAGCGCAGACCACGATCATCCCCGCCACCAGGCAGGCGGCGAGAAATCCGAAAAAGATGACGAACAGGCGGCCGATCAGTGCCATGATGTCACACCGAAATTGCGGTCATGGCGAGCACAACATCCCCATCCGTCATTCCGGGGCGATGCCAGCGGGTCCGCGCGAAGCGAGGTCCGATGGTATCGAACCCGGAATCTCGAGATTCCGGGTTCGTGCTTCGCACGCCCCGGAATGACGAAGATAGATTGCTTCGTCGCTGCGCTCCTCGCAATGACGGTGCACGCCGCATCATCGCAAACCTCAATCCGTCATCGCCATGGCACGCAGCGCCTGGCGCTCGCGGACCGACAGTTTCTCTGTTTCCGATTTCAATTGCCCGCAGGCGGCGAGGATGTCGCGGCCGCGCGGGGTGCGCACCGGTGAGGAATAACCGGCATTGAAAATATATTCCGAAAACTTCTCGATCTGGTCCCAGTCCGAGCACTCGTAACGCGTGCCCGGCCACGGATTGAACGGGATCAGGTTGATCTTGGCCGGAATGCCCTTCAGCATCTTCACCAGCAGTTTGGCGTCATCGAGCGAATCGTTGACGCCTTTCAGCATCACATATTCGAAGGTGATGCGCCGCGCGTTCGAGGATCCCGGATAGTCGCGGCAGGCCTGCAATAACTCGGCGATCGGATATTTGCGGTTCAGCGGCACCAGCTCGTTGCGCAATTCGTCGCGCACCGCATGCAGCGAGATCGCCAGCATGACGCCGATTTCCTCGCCGGTGCGGATGATGTTCGGCACCACGCCCGAGGTCGACAGCGTAATGCGGCGGCGGGAAATGCCGATGCCTTCATTGTCGGCGACGATCAAGAGCGCATCGCGCACCGCCTCGAAATTATACAGTGGCTCGCCCATGCCCATCATCACCACATTGGTGACGAGCCGGCTGCCGGTTGGCGTCACACGATCGGCCCAGTCGTTGAGCCGATCGCGCGCCACCATCACCTGGCCGACAATTTCGCCCGCGGTGAGGTTGCGCACCAGCCGCTGCGTGCCGGTGTGGCAGAACGAGCAGTTCAGCGTGCAGCCGACCTGCGAGGAAACGCACAGCGTGCCGCGGTCGGTTTCCGGAATATAAACGCACTCGACTTCATGCGCCTTTTCGACCGCGTCGCCGCTCGGCAGCCGCAGCAGCCATTTGCGGGTGCCGTCGCTGGAAACCTGCTCCGCAACCACTTCGGGCCGCGCAACGGTGAAGGCTGTGGCAAGCTCGTCGCGCATCGACTTCGAAATGCTGGTCATCTCGTCGAAGTTCTGCGCGCCGCGAACATAGATCCAGTGCCACAACTGCTGCACGCGCATCTTGCGCTGCGAAGGCTGAACGCCGATCGCGCCAAGCCGTTCGGCGATCTCCGCGCGCGACAATCCCACCAGCGAGGGCTTTGCCGGCGGCACGTAGGTTTCGAGCGCGATCTTTTCCAAAGGCGCGGTTGCGGCGGAAGTTTCGGCAGTCAGGCGTATCATCTGGGATCTCTATCAGACCGTCATGGCCGGGCTTGTCCCGGGCATCCACGTCTTTCTTTGCAGCCGGCTAAGACGTGGATGGCCGGGACAAGCCCGGCCATGACGACCAATAATTTATCTCTATATAGCAGCCCGCAACGTAAATGCGACGGCCCTAGCGCCGGCAATCCTGCGCCAGTCTGTCGAGCGCCTGGGCGAGACCCTTGAGCGAGAAGGTGTCGATGGTCTCGGTGCCCTTGGCCGAGACGCCCTTGACCGTGACGTCGGCGGCCTTGCGCATGGCGTCGACCATCCGCTCTTCCTCGGCGGCGTTCTTGATCCAGAGGCCGTCGCCCTGGGTGTACATCGCGTACGAGGCGCCGCCGACTTCCAGCGTCGATTCCGATCCCGGCTTCAGCGTGTAGCCGATCATGATGGAGACTTCGTTGGTGACTTTTTCCGCCGGCCGGCTGGAGACGAAGGCGTAGGCCGGGTCGCGCGGACGGTTCGGCGGGTTGGTCTTCGACGACGAGGGTTTTGCCAGCGCGAAGCACACCTTCTTGCCGTTCGGCGTCGCGGTGTAGGCGCCCCAGGTGCCGAACTGACCGATCAGCGTCGGCTCCACGCCGCCCGCGGCGGCGGCGGCCGTGGCAGCGGGCTTTGCCTCCGGCTTGACCACGCCTTTCGGCGGCTTCGGTGCGGCGCTTTGCGCCTGCGCAAGGCCTGCTGCCCCGCACACCAGCACACTCGCAACCAGGGCTGTCGATATCAGACGCACGGACATGGCCAGCTCTGGTTCCCTCATTATTGTGACTGCAAGATGGCCCGACATCGCAGCGGCAGGGCCGATGGATAGCCGGGAAATGTCTTTTTGGGAAGGCAGTTAGCTGGCTCCAAAATGAGACATGCAAAAATCTGCCGCGCCTCGACCAGGCGGTTTCTCCCTCTCATTCCTTCGACCGCGCCAGGCGCTGCTTTTGCCACTGCGCGTCGGTCCATTGCAGCAGATCCTCGGCACCGGAACCGCGCAAATGCGCGCCGCCATCCTGCACCACCATCTCGCCATTGATGTAGCCGGCGCGATCCGAGATCAGGAAACTCGCAAGATCGGCCAATTCGCCGTGCTCCCCGGCGCGGCCCAGCGGATTTCGCGATGCCCAGTCCTGATCGCGGCCCTCGGGGCGAAGCTGACCCGACGCGCCCGCGGTCGGAAACGCGCCCGGCGCGATCGCGACCGTTCGGATGCGCTTCGGTCCCCACTCCACCGCGAGGCTCCTGGTCATCGCCAGAATGGCCGACTTGGCCATCGCCGACGGCACCGTGAAGGCGCGGCCGGTAATGGTCGAGGTCGAGAGAATGCTCAGCACCACGCCCCGGTGCCGACCTTCGATCCAGCGCCTGCCGGCCGCAAGCGTGCAATACATCGTGCCGTGCAGCGTCGGCGACAGGATGGCGTCGGCGGCGCGGAACGACAATTTTTCGCTCTGCGCGATGAAGGTCGCCGCGGCGTTGTTGACCAGCACGTCGAGCGGCGCTTCGTGCCAGATCGCGTCCATCATGGCATCGACTTGCGCGCCGTCGCGAATGTCGCACCTGAGTGCGGTTACCCTGGCGCCGAAATCGCCGCGGATTTGCGCTGACACAGCCTCCAGCAATTCGAGCCTCCGGCCGCAGACGATCAGTTCGGCGCCAAGCTCCACGAAGCGGCGGCCCATCGCCGCGCCGAGCCCGGAGCCGCCGCCGGTGATCAGGATGCGCTTTCCCGCCAGCAGGTCTTTTTCGAACATGGGTCGGTTCCTTGTCATCCGTACGGGGCGTCATTCCGGACCAGTGCGCAGCACTGGATCCGGAATCTCGAGATTATCGAGCTAATTTGCCGATCGAGATTCCGGGTTCGCGCTACGCGCGCCCCGGAATGACGAGGCAGTCCGAATCAGATTGTCCCGCCGCGCCAAATCCGGCAAGAAGCATCCCGGCTTGACCGCGTTTCCGAAACTCAGGTGTGTCCATGAAAGCCATTCTCTGCTCGCAATATGGCGGCCCCGACGATCTGGTGCTGACGGATGTGCCTGCCCCCGTGGCGGAGCCCGGCCAGGCCGTGATCGCGATCAAGTCCGCGGCGCTGAATTTCTTCGACCTCCTGATGATCCAGGGCAAATACCAGATCAAGCCGCCGTTTCCGTTCTCGCCGGCGGCCGAAGTCGCCGGCGTCATCGAAAGCGTCGGCCAGGGGGTTACCGACCTCAGGGTCGGCGACCGCGTGGTGGCGTCATGCGGTCACAATGGCGCGCGCGAAAAGATCGCATTGCCGGCCGATTCCATCGTCAAAATTCCGGACAATCTGGAGTTCGACCGCGCCGCCGGGATCATCATCATCTACGGCACCGCGCTGCATGCGTTGGAAGACCGCGCCAGCGTAAAACCCGGTGAGACCATGGCGGTGCTCGGCGCTGCCGGCGGCACGGGGTTGGCTGCCTGCGAGCTCGGCAAACTCATGGGCCTGAAGGTGATCGCCTGCGCCTCGTCGGAGGAAAAACTCGAATTCGCCGAAGCCCACGGTGCCGAGCTCGGGCTGAACTACGCCAGCGAAGACCTCAAGGAGGGCCTGCGGCGGCTCACCGGCGGCAAGGGCGTCGATATTATTTTCGATCCGGTCGGCGGCAGCTATGCCGAAGCGGCATTGCGTTCGATCGCGTGGCAAGGCCGTTTCCTGGTGATCGGATTTGCCGCCGGCGAGATTCCAAAAATGCCGCTCAATCTGGCGCTGTTGAAAGGCTGCGATATCCGCGGCGTGTTCTGGGGCGCCTGGGCGCGGCTCAATCCGGCGAAGAACCGCGCCAATCTGCAGAAGCTCGTGCAATGGGCCGCGGAAGGCAGGATCTCCTCGCATGTCGACCGCACTTTTCCGCTGGCGCAGACTGCCGATGCGTTGAAGGTGCTCGCCAGCCGCAAGGCGATGGGCAAGGTGATCCTGCATCCGTGAGGCATTTTGGCCCGCGATCGCCTGGCGTTTTGTTTGAAAGTTTTACACAAGCAGTCCAATTGCGCCGTAATGAAATCAAAATATCTCCCAATTCGCGGTGGTGGCCGTCGCTTTTTGGACGGATTCCCCGGGCGAGCTAGAGCCCTGTAGCGGGCGGCCTGGGTCGACAACAACAATAAGACGCTGATGCCGGTTGCCCGATTGTTGCGTAGCAGGGAGCATCACCATGGCCAGCACACCGAGGTTCACCTCTTACGGCGAACGGAATACCGAAGCCGCTGACCCGGACGCAAGCGGCGCTCAATTCAGATCATCCCGCGCCGTCCCGCCGATGATGGCGCGCGAAAGCTACTTTCCCGATGATTCAATGCCGCTGTTTCTCTCCCCCGATGAGGACGAGCCCGAAACGAGCCGGCGAATCATGCGCAGGGCCACTTTCGGATCGCGAATCCTCAAGGCCGGTATTCTGACGACATCGGTGGCGGCGGTCGTGTTCGCCATTCTGTCGGTCGAGAGTCCGATCACGCTGTTTGCAAACGCCGCCGCTTCGCTGATCGGCATCTCGTCGGGCCAGTCAGCCACCGCTGCAACCGCGCAGGCCATTCAGCCGCGGAACGTTCAACTGACCGCCGAAGACAAGGTTTTGGCGCCGGCCGCGGTGAGCACACCGACGCGCGACGAAATCGCTGCCGCCCTGAAAAACGCGCAGCAGAGCCTCACCGAGATCCGTCAGCCTTCGGCCGCAGCTCCCGTGCCGCGTCGGATCAATGCCGACGAACTCGCCGTATTGCTGAAGCGGGCAAGGGACCTGATCGCGATCGGCGACATCGCGCCAGCCCGCCTCTTGCTGGAACGCGCGGCGGACGCGCAGGAGGCTTCGGCCGCGCTGCTGCTGGCCCAGACCTACGATCCGGCCGTGTTGGGCGAGCAGGACATGCGAAGCATCGCGCCCGACCCAGTGATGGCGCGCGGCTGGTACCAGAAGGCGGCGCAGTTCGGCTCGTCCGACGCGCGGCAGCGGCTCGCTCAGATGCAGAATTAGCACTTTATCAAAACGGGGGGACACCATGCGGCGATTAATGGGGCTGGCGCTGTCAGCCATGATGTTGGTCTGCGCCTTCGCGGCACGGGCCGAGGAAACCGAATATGACCCGGCCAAGGTCAGTGAAAGCCTCAAGGCCATCTTCCAGTTCGGCTCGGTAGCCACCAAGCAGGCGCTGAACGCCAACACGGTGACGCTGATCTCCGGCACCATCGGCGGCACCTATGTCCAGTTCGGCGCCGACCTCGCCTCGGTGCTGGACGACGGCAACAAGCTGCGCGTGCTGCCCATTGTCGGCCGCGGTTCGGTGCAAAGCGTCGCCGACATCCTGTTCCTGCAGGGCGTCGATCTCGGCATCGTGCGGGCCGATACGCTCGACTATCTCGAGCGCAAGGGCTTTGCCAAGGACATCAAGAAGCAATTCACCTACGTGACCAAGCTCTACAATGAAGAGATGCACGTGATCGCATCGAAGTCGGTCCACAATCTGAGGGAGCTCGACGGCAAGACCATCAGCGTCGATCTTCCCAATGGGGGCACCTTCGTCACGGCGCTGACGGTGTTCGAGCGGCTCGGCCTCAAGCCGAACGTGGTCTATATCGAGCAGCGAATAGCTATGGAAAAGCTGAAGAAGGGCGAAATCGACGCCGTGATCGTGGTCGGCGGCAAGCCCTACAAGTCGGTCAGTACGTTCAACAGCGATCAGTTCCACCTCGTGACCGTCGATTACGACAAGCCGCTGCAAACCGACTATCTGCCGGCGACGCTGACGGCGGCGGACTATCCCAACCTGATCTCGAAGGATGAGCAGAAGGTCGACACCATCGCAGTGCCTGCGGTGCTGGCGGCCTTCAACTGGGCGCCTAACACCGACCGCTATCGCAAGGTCGCGCTGTTCGTGGACAATTTCTTCACGAAATTCCCCACCTTCCAGAATCCGCCGTTCCATCCGAAATGGAAGGAGGTGTCATTGTCGGCGCCACTTCCGGCCTGGCAGCGCTTCCCTGCCGCCAAGCAATGGCTCGACAACCATGGAATCGCACCCGTCGCCCGCGCGCGGTTCGACGAATTCCTCAAGCAGAACGCGGTAGCGGGCAAGCCGCCCGCCGACGCCGACAGGGATGCCCTGTTCAAGCAGTTCCAGGCCTGGGAGGCCGACCAGAATGCGCGAGCCCAGGCCCGGGCGGAGCCAAAGCAGCGCTAGCCGTCAGCGCATCAGGACGCCGGGTCGGTGACGCCCGCCGCTCGCTTAAGGGCCGCGCGGGCGGCGTCGCGATGCTCTGAGGTGATATGCGTCGAAACCAGCCGGATCGCGGTGGCAAGCACCGCGGCGTCGTCGGTGAAGCCGAGCACCGGCAGCATGTCCGGGATGAAGTCGAATGGCAGGATGAAATAGGCGATGGCGCCGAGCAGCGTCGCCTGAACGTGGCGCGGCGTCTGTTTGTCGAAGGCGCAGTAATAGGCGGCGAGCAAATCCTCGGCAAAGGGAAGTTGCGCCACCACCCGCTTGAATTTGATCCAGAAACGCCGCCGCACGCTGTCGCGGTCCTGCGCCAGCCGGTCGGCCGGTTCGAAACCCACGGTGTGTTCGGTTGCCATGATCAAGACCCGCCAAGGCTGCGCGGCTGAACGCCGCGATCGCCCCTCAAAGCTGGGGACGGCGCGCCGGCGCCGCAAGATTGGAACAGCCAGATCAGGCGACGCCGAGCTGGCCGGCGATCGCGTTCATGGCGCCGGCGAGCTCGATATCGAGCGCGGTGACGCCGCCGGCGTCGTGGGTCGCCAGCACCACCTCCACCGTCTTGTAAACATTGCGCCATTCCGGGTGATGATCGCGCTTTTCCGCCACCAGGGCTGCGCGGGTCATAAACCCGAAAGCCTCGTTGAAATCCTTGAAGATAAAGGTTTTGGCGATGGCCTCGCGGCCGGGCACCTCTGCCCATCCGGCCAGCCCCTTGAGGGCCGATTTTCGCGCTTCCGCCGACAGCCGTTCCGCCATGATCGCCTCCGTTTCATCCCGCCTTTACCCTAACACGAAGCCTGCCCTCGGGGTCCCCGGGACGGCAGCGGCGATTTGGGAGGTGGGTAACCATGACGCAGATGTAACCCCGCGCCGGCAGGAAATTTGCTACAATTGAGGGTGTAAACGCATTGGCAAGATGAAATTGGACCTGAAACGATTGTTTGCCAGATCGATGACAGGGGGCCTCGACCTGGTCGAGACGCCGCAGGTCGCGCCGTCGCCGCGCTCGGCGAAGCGGCGGATGATGTTCATTACGCTGGCGGGAATTCTCGCCGTCGTCGGGGCCGTTGCCGGCGCGTATTATTTCGCGATGCGGCCCATCAGCTTGCGGATCGCGGTCGGCCCGGCCAACAGCGATGACCTCAAGCTGGTGCAGGCGCTGACCCAGGGCTTTGCGCAGGCGCACAGTCAGATTCGGTTGCGGCCGCTGCAGACCGATGGCGCCACCGCGAGTGCCAAGGCGCTCGCCGACGGCAACGCCGATCTCGCTATCATCCGCGGCGATCTTGACGTGCCGAAAAATGCCCAGGCCGTGGCGACGCTGCGCAAGAACGTCGCCGTGCTGTGGGTACCGCCGCCTGCGAAAGGCAAGGGCAAGAAAGCCGGCCCGAAGATCACCAAGATTGCGCAACTCGCCGGACGCCGCGTCGGCGTCGTCGGCCGCACCCCGGCCAATGTCAATTTGCTCAAGGTGATCCTGCAGCAATATGCCGTCGACCCCGCCAAGGTCGAGATCGTGCAGTTTCCGGCCGCCGAAGTCGCGGACGCGATCCGCAACCAGAAGGCGGATGCCTATCTGGCCGCCGGCCCCGTCAACAGCAAGATCACCGCGGACGCGATCGCGGCATCGACGCGCGACGGCGGCGCGCCGACTTTCCTCGGGATCGATTCGAACGAGGCGATCGCGCAGAACCATCCGGTCTATGAAGCTGCCGAAATTCCCGCCGGCGCGTTTGGCGGTTCGCCCGACCGGCCCGACGATGAAGTCAAGACCATCAGCTTCTCGCACCACATCGTGGCGCGCAAGACGCTGTCGGAATCCACGGTCGCGGCCTTCACCCGGCAGCTGTTCGCAATCCGGCAGGCGCTGATGAACGAATTCCCGCTGGCCGCCAAGATCGAGACTCCGGATACCGACAAGGACGCCGCCCTTCCCGTGCATCCGGGTGCGGCGGCTTTTGTCGACGGCGAGGAGAAGACCTTCCTCGATCGCTACAGCGATTACATCTGGTGGGGGCTGATGGCGCTGTCGGCGATGGGTTCCGCCGGCGCATGGTTCGCGGGCTATCTGAAGAAGGACGAGCGCCACAACAATTCTTCGCTGCGCGAACGGCTGCTGAACATGATCGCGGCGGCGCGCCGCAGCGATTCGATGGAAGAACTCGACCGCATGCAGGCCGAAGCGGACGATATCCTGCGCGACACGCTGCATTGCTTCGAGGACGGTGCGATCGAGGAAGGGGCGTTGACTGCCTTCAACATCGCGCTCGAGCAGTTCCACCATGCGGTGGCCGACCGCAAGGCACTGCTGGCGAGCATTCCGCAAAACCTGCAACGGGCGGGTGCGCAGTTCCGGGCCACCGGGACCCTGTAGAGCCTGTCTTGCTGTAATCGCGCCGTCACAGAATCTACCTAGGTCTGTCAGAGCCTCAGCGCATCCTGATGACTGATCAAGGAGGTTTGCATGACCCTCAGAATTCCCCGCAAAAACAGCTTCGGACTTTCCCGCCGGCGGTTTCTTTCGACCGGCGCCATTGCGCTCGGCGCCGTTGCGATGCCCTATCTCAGCCGCGCCGCCGACCGGCCGCAAATCACGCACGGCGTGCAATCCGGCGACGTTGGCGCCGACGGCGGGGTGGTGTGGGCGCGCGCCGACCGGCCGTCGCAGATGATGGTCGAGGTCGCGACCACGGAATCCTTCGCCAATGCGAGGGCGTTGCCGCCGATCGCAGCCCTTCCCGAAAGCGACTTCACCGCGAAAATGCTGCTGGAGAATCTTCCGGGCGGACAGGACATCTTTTATCGCGTCAAATTTCGCGACCTCGCGCACACCGATATAACCAGTGAGCCCGTGATCGGCCGCTTCCGCACCGCGCCTAGCGACAAGCGCAATGTCAGCTTCGTCTGGGGCGGCGATGTCGCCGGCCAGGGCTGGGGCATCAATCCCGACGACGGCGGCATGGTCACCTATGCCACCATGCGCAAGCACAAACCGGATTTCCTGCTGCATTCCGGCGACACCATCTACGCCGACGGCATCATTCCATCCGAGGTGAAGCTGCCGGACGGCAAGCTCTGGAAGAACGTCACGATCCCGGAGAAAGCCAAGGTCGCCGAGACGCTCGACGAATTCCGCGCCGCCCACAAGTACAATTTCCTCGACGATAATGTGCGCGCCTTCAACGCCGAGGTGCCGATCTTCGTGCAGTGGGACGACCATGAGGTCATGAACAACTGGTCGGCGTCGAAAGAGATTCCCGCCGCCTACAAGGTGCGCGACATCAGCCTGCTCGCCGCGCGCGCGGGCCGCGCTTTCCACGAAATGTATCCGATGCGCGAAAGCATCGTCGAGCCGGGCCGGGTCTATCGCACCCTGAGCTACGGCCCGCATCTCGACGTCTTCATGCTGGACGAACGCAGCTACCGCGGACCCAACGGCCCCAACCTGCAAACCTCTTACGGCCCCGACAGCTACTTCATCGGGCCCGACCAGCTGTTGTGGCTGAAGCGCGCGCTGCTGAACTCGCGCGCCACCTGGAAGGTGATCGCCTCCGACATGCCGCTCAGCCTGATCGTCTATGACGATGCCAACAACAGGAAAGGCTCGGAAGCCTTTGCGCAGGGCGACGGCCCACCGCGCGGCCGCGAACTCGAAATCGTCGATCTCTTGCGCTTCATCAAGACCTCCGGTGTCGCCAACACCGTATGGCTGACCGCGGACGTGCATTACACCGCCGCGCATTATTACAATCCCGACAAGGCGCAATTCCAGGATTTTGAGCCGTTCTGGGAATTCGTCTCCGGACCGCTGCATGCCGGGACCTTCGGGCCGAACGAACTCGACAACACCTTCGGTCCCGAGGTGAAATTCATCAAGGCGCCTGGGCTGGACCAGCAGAACCTGCCACCCTCCGCCGGCATGCAGTTCTTCGGTCACGTCGAAATCAACGGTGCCAGCGGGCAGATGACGGTGACGCTGCGCGATCGCGCCGACGTGGCGCTGTGGTCGACAACGCTCGATCCCAAATTGAGGTAGCGCAAGTTCCCCGATATGAACCTCGCCGGGCAGCTCTCAGCCAGGGTTGCCCGGCCGGCCTCTCAGCAGCGCTTCCAGCGCGTCGGTTGGGCACGGTTTGGCCAACCGCGGCCGCTGCGCCAACGCCGGCGGAAGCCGGACATCGGCGCCATATCCGGTGACGAAGACAAAGGGAATTTTCAGAGCGGCCAGCCGCTCGGCAACCGCAAAGCTCTTTTCGCGGACCAGGCCGACATCGAGCAGGGCAAAATCCGGCGCACGGTCGGCGATCATCTCGAGCGCCTTTTTCACGCTGGTCGCGGCCCGAACCTTCTCCACGCCGAAACCGAGAATCGTGTCCTCGAAGTCGAGCGCGATGATCGGGTCATCCTCGACAATCAACACATCGTCGGGCATGTGGCCGGGAGCGCTGTCCATGATCTCACCGACAAGTGGTTTCAAACCCGGAAATCCTGCGGACAGCAACCTGCTCGCCGCGCGCGCCATCCAAAACGCATCGGCGGGTTCCCGGAACGAAACCACCACATCGCGGTTTCACAGTCTGTCCACTTGTGCACACAAAGATCGACCTTGGCCGGTTATTGTCGGACCAGGGGACAGAGAGGCGTCGAAATGGATGCGCGTGCGGGAAAGATGCCCGAGAATGGCGGGCGGCCCTACAACAACCTGTTGCGGCGGCTCAACGCGGGCGATTTCGAGCTGCTGGAGCCGCACCTTGCGCACGAACAGGCCGGCGCCGGCGACCTGCTCTACAACCCCGGCGACGACGTCGAGATCGTGCACTTTCCCTGCGGCCCGAGCCTGGCGTCCTACCTGGTTCCGAACGAGGACGGCCGCGACGTCGAAACCATCCTGGTTGGCCGCGAAGGCGCGGTCGGCGGCATCGTCAGCCAAGGCTATCTGCCGGCCTATACCCGGATCATGGTGAAGTTCGGCGGGCCTTTCGTGCGGATGCGGGTCGGAAAACTGGATGCGGCGAAGGCCAGGTCGGCTACGCTGCGCAACGTGTTCGCGCGTTACGCCGACTGCATGCTGGCCCAGATCTTCCAGTCAACCGCCTGCAACGCGATCCACTCGATCGAACAGCGCACCGCCAAATGGATCATCTCGGCGATGGAGCGTACCGACGGCGACGACGTGGTGCCGCTGACGCATGAGCAGCTGGCGACCCTGCTCGGCGTCGGCCGCAGCTATACCAGCCGGGTAATCCAGACCTTCAAGGCCGAAGGCGTGCTGGAAACCCGCCGCGGCTCGATCCTGGTGCGCAACCGCGAGGCCTTGCGAATCCGGGCCTGCCTCTGCAACGAGGCGGTGAAAAACCACTTCGAGGAAGTATTGCGCGGGGTCTATCCGGGCGAAGGGGCCCACAGCCATTGACGGCGGCCGCCCGGCAGACCAAAATCAGCTCTCAAAATCGCAAACAACCCATTGTTTTCCGACGATTTCTGATTATATTGCGCCGCAACGAGTAAGGTGTGCCCGGTCCTTTTGGCCGGGCTTCCTTTTTGGGCGCGAATCTTCCTTTGAAGGACTGCGCCCGCAAGATTCCAGGTTTTTGAGCGTGATCCGGAACAGTCGGTCCCGGTTTTCCGGCGAGATCGCGCTCCAGCCTTTGTCCGAGCCAGAAGAACAGCAATGAAACTTCGCAACGTCGCCATTATCGCCCACGTCGACCACGGCAAGACCACGCTGGTCGATCGCCTGCTGCAGCAATCCGGCGTCTACCGCGACAACCAGCGCCAGGTTGAGCGCGCGATGGATTCCAACGATCTCGAACGCGAGCGCGGCATCACCATTCTGGCCAAGGCCGCGTCGGTGCAGTGGAAGGACGTGCGCATCAACATCGTCGATACCCCGGGCCACGCCGATTTCGGCGGCGAGGTCGAGCGCATCCTCAACATGGTGGACGGCGCGCTGGTGCTGGTGGACGCCGCCGAGGGCCCGCTGCCGCAAACCAAATTCGTGGTGTCGAAGGCGCTGCGGATGGGCCTCAAGCCCATCGTCGTCATCAACAAGGTCGACCGCGCCGACGCGCGGCCCGTCGAAGTCATCAACGAAGTGTTCGACCTGTTTGCGGCACTCGACGCCAGCGAGGAGCAACTCGATTTCCCGATTCTCTACGGGTCGGCCAAGCAGGGCTGGATGGCGACGTCGCTCGAGGGTTCGCACGACGACGGCATGCAGCCGCTGTTCGATCTGATCCTCAGCCACGTCAAGCCTCCGGTGGTGGAGGAAGGCCCGTTCCGCCTGCTCGGCACCATTCTGGAAGCCAATCCCTATCTCGGCCGCATCATCACCGGCCGCATTTCTTCGGGATCGGTCAAGCCGAACCAGAACGTCAAGGTGCTCGATCATACCGGCAAGTTGATCGAGACCGGCCGTATCACCAAGGTGCTGGCTTTCCGCGGCATCGAACGCACCGCCGTGGACGAGGCGGAAGCCGGAGACATCGTCGCGCTCGCCGGCCTGCCCAACGCCACCGTCGCGCACACCATCTGCGATCCCTCGGTGGAATTGCCGATCCAGGCGCAGCCGATCGATCCGCCGACGCTCGCGATGACGTTTCGCGTCAACGATTCTCCGCTGGCGGGCACCGAAGGCACCAAGGTCACCGGCCGCATGATCCGCGACCGATTGCTGCGCGAGGCCGAAGGCAATGTCGCGCTGGGGGTTCGCGAATCCGACGACAACGACGCGATGGAAGTCGCCGGACGCGGCGAGTTGCAGCTCGGCATCCTGATCGAGACCATGCGCCGCGAAGGTTTCGAGCTCTCGGTGTCGCGTCCGCGCGTGGTGCTGAAAAAAGACGAAACCTCCGGCGATTGGCTGGAGCCGATCGAAGAGGTCACGATCGACGTCGACGAGGAGCATTCCGGCGTCGTCGTGCAGAAGATGAGCGAACGCAAGGCCGAGCTGATCGAGATGCGCCCCTCCGGCGGTCACCGGCAACGGCTGGTGTTCTACGCGCCGACCCGCGGCCTGATCGGCTATCAGGGCGAACTCCTGACCGATACCCGCGGCACCGCCGTGATGAACCGCCTGTTCCACGACTATGCGCCCTACAAGGGCGATATCCAGGGCCGCCGCAACGGCGTCCTGATCTCCAACGACCAGGGCGAGGCGGTGGCCTACGCCATGTTCAAGCTGGAAGACCGCGGCCCGATGATGATCGAGCCCGGCTGCAAGGTCTACAAGGGCATGATCGTCGGCGAGCACACCCGCG
>Ga0302320_10012046_pt1 | contig 18213 bp, 10 predicted proteins | sample Bog_T0_3_FD_202130 | JGI IMG/M metagenome (GOLD analysis project Ga0302320, IMG submission 202130) | Peat permafrost microbial communities from Stordalen Mire near Abisko, Sweden - Bog_T0_3 | ecosystem: Environmental > Terrestrial > Soil > Wetlands > Peat | place: Sweden: Abisko, Stordalen Mire...
CCCCCAATTCTAGAATCCGGAAATTTAGAAAGTCAGGAATCCAGGAAGCCGCATTCCTATTCCGGAGGTCAAGCTAATGGTGCTGTTTTCAAGAAACGAGCCAAGCCACTCGTGTGGAAGCGTTGTGCCGTTTTCCCGTTTGCTGCTGAAAGCGATTCCCCTCGCTCTCGTTTTTCAACTCTGCGTTTACGCGGCGGATGCGCAACAGGCGCAGCGCCCGCATCGAGGCAAGGGCGCAATGTCGGCGCAGGAGATTTCAACCCTTCCGCAAGCAGCGGCGCCGGAAGGCATTCCGGCCGACTCAGTCTGCGCGCGCTATCCTTCCGGTTCCATCGTCCAGACGCCGACGGAGCTGAGAAGCTCACATGGCGTTCTGGAAGTGACGTTCAAGTTCAAGACGACCGTCGATTGGAATGGAATTACCCGCTACTGCTTTGTAACCGGCTCCGACGTCGAGTCGCCCACGCTGCGCGTGAATCCGGGCGACAAGCTGATCATTCACTTTCAGAATCAGCTGCCCGGCGGAGGCCCGGCCACCTTCAACGACAACATGGCGGGGATGCAGATGGACCCGTCGTTCAAGGACAACACGGGCATCAACCCGTGCCATGGGGTAATGAATCCCAACGTCGCCAATCTGCACTTTCACGGAACCAACACGGCGCCGGTCTGCGGGCAAGATAATGTGACCACGGTGCTGATCCAGCCGGGGCAGAACTTCGACTACAATCTGCAGATTCCCTTGAACGAGCCGCCGGGCATGTACTGGTATCACCCGCATGCGCACGGGTATGCCGAGATGCAGGTGGGCGGCGGCGCATCGGGAGTGCTGATTGTGGAAGGATTGCAGACCGTGGATCCAACGCTGCAAGGGCTTCCCGAGCGTACGCTGGTGCTGCGCGATCAGAATCTGCCCGCGGCGGAGATGAACGACCCCAACATTCCGGCGTGGGATCTGTCGATCAACTATGTTCAGGTGAAATATCCAGACTACACGCCGGCGGTCATTCAAACCGTGCCAGGCCGAAAGGAGCTGTGGCGGGTTGCCAACAACTCCGCGGATACGATTCTGAATCTGCAATACGTGGTTAACAAGGCGCCCCGGCCCATGCGGGTGGTGGCCATCGATGGCGTTCCAATTGCCGCCGGACCCAGCGGCCAGAGTTCCACGACCGAAACGTCGATTCTGCTTGCTCCGGCGTCGCGCGCGGAGTTTGTTGTGACGACGCCGGCCGTTGGAGATAAGGCGCAGTTGGTTACGCAAGATTGGGATACGGGCGAGGATGGCGACTTTGACCCCGCCAGGCCCATCGCGAATGTCGTCAGCCTTCCGACGCCGAAGGACGCCGCCGTAGAGGATGCTTCAGTTGAAGATCTGCCGCCGGCGGCGGCGGCTCCGCTCCGGCCCATGCGGTTTGCGGCGCTGGCCACCACGGCGCCCGTGGCGCAACGCACGCTTTACTTCTCGGAGGTGCTGCAAGACCCCAATGACCCCGCCGGCCCCACCAACTTCTTTATCACCGAAGAGGGCGAGCAGCCCCAGCTCTTTCAGGCGGGCCAAGCTCCCAGCATCGTGGTTCACTCCGGCACAGTAGAAGACTGGGTGATCGAAAACCGTGCGCTGGAAGATCACGTCTTCCACATCCACCAGATTCACTTCCAGGTGACTGAAGCCAACGGCCAGCCGGTCTACGATCCTGCCTTGCGCGACACGGTTGACGTTCCCTTCTGGGATGGCAAAGGCCCGTACCCGAGCGTGAAGCTTCACATGGATTTTCGCGATTCGAATATAGTGGGCGACTTTGTTTACCACTGCCATATTCTGGCGCACGAAGACGGCGGCATGATGGCGGTGATCCGGGTTCTGCCTCCGGGCGTGGCCACGACTACGACTGCCAATACGTCAATCACCAGGATCTCGCCCGGGCAACCGATCCATCTGAACGCAACCGTTGCAGAGACGGTGAACACGGGTGGAACGCCGGTCGGCAATGTTCAGTTTGAGCTTGACGGAAATAACGTGGGCAATCCGGTGTGGCTGGTTGCCGGACAGGCGGCTTTGACCACGGTGATCAACGGCCCGCCCGGCCATCGAAGGCTGACTGCGTTCTACGAGGGCGGTCCAACCCACGCGGAATCTGTTTCCAGCGTGATTGAAGTGAAAGTGCTGAACTTCGGATTGGCCTCATCGGGCGCAAGCGCAACGGCGGGAGCAACGGCTAATGCCCCCATCAACGTGAAGCTGGCCGAGGGCTTCACGGGGCCGGTAAGCCTGACCTGCGCGGTGCCGGGAACGATGACGAAGGCGGCCTGTTCGCTGAGCCCGGACCCAGTAACCAATGGCGGGTACACATACCTGAAGGTGACGAGCGGGTCTGCCGCGAAGGGCACATATCAGGTAGTCGTCACGGGCTCTGGCGGGGGCGACACGAACTCGGTCGCGGTTCCCATCACGCTGAACTAGAGCGGTCCTCCAGTTTTCGTGGTGTTTCAGGTGCAGCGAAGTTGCTTCTTCTTGATGAAGAAGCCACTTCGCCTCGATGTTCTCCCTACGTGCTAGAGCGGTTCTCCAATAGACGTGCGCTGGCTATTTCTGTGCAGGGTGGCTTTTTTTAAGGAAAAAGCCACTCGGCATTGTGCTTTCGGATTACAGCAATTGGAGAACCGCTGTAACTGGAGGACCGCTCTTGGCCGAGCGCAGTCCCAACCTTGCAGCAAGAAAGACATGCGGCAAGGTTGGGTGCTTGCGCAATCGGCAGCCGCGGTTGTGGCTCTGTCAAGCGGAAGGCTATAGAAGGCTTTGCCTAAGTTTGTCTGAGCAGGTCGATCGCGCCCTCTTCAATATCCGGAAGCAGCAATTGAAAGTCCTCGAGCGGCAGCGGCCGGCTGAAGAGGAAACCCTGGAAGGCATGGCAGCCCATTTCAGCCAGGAAGTCGCGCTGTGCCTCGGTTTCCACTCCTTCTGCGATGACGGACAGGCCCATGGCTCGGCCGAGCGAGATGATGGTTTGCGCAATGGCGCCGCTGGTGACATCGATCTGCATATCGTGGACAAATGCGCGGTCAATCTTGAGTTGGCTGAGAGGCAGGCGCTTGAGATAGGTAAGCGAGGAGTAGCCGGTGCCGAAGTCGTCGAGCGAGAAGCGCAGGCCGTGCGCTTTGAGGGCGCTCATCTTGGCGATGACGTCTTCAACGTTGTCAACGAGCATGCTCTCGGTGAGTTCGAGGTCGAGGTTTTTTGGATTAGCGCCGGTGCGATAGAGCACGTTCAGAACTTGATCGACGAAATCGGGCTGGCGCAACTGGCGCGCGCTGATGTTGACCGCAACCGTGATGAGCGCTGTTTCTTTTGAGTGCGCCCACTTGGCAATCTGCCGGCAGGCGGTCTCAAGCACCCAGTCACCCAAGGGCAGAATCAGCCCAGTCTGCTCGGCGAGTGGAATGAAGTCGCCCGGCGGCAAAAATCCGCGTTGCGGATGCTTCCAGCGCAGCAGGGCCTCTGCGCCGATGAGGGCACCGGCCTGAACCTGCGGCTGATAGTAGAGCTGGAACTGGCCGGTGCCAATGGCCTGTCGCAGGTCTTCTTCCATGGACGCGCGGGCGTTGATGGCCGCTTGCAGAGCCGGGGCAAAGAAGCGCAGGGTATTGCGGCCCGCGGACTTGGCCTGGTACATGGCAATATCCGCCTGTTGCAGCACTTCGTCGATGGTGTCTTTGCGATCGCCAAACAGGGTAATGCCGATGCTGGAGGTGCTGAGGCACTCGCGGCCGGCCAGCAGATAGGTCTGGCAAATGGAGGCGAGAATTTTTTCGGCCACGCTCTTGGCCTGTGCCGCTGCTTCCTCAAGGCTCTGGCTCAGGTCTTCAAGAATCACTACAAACTCATCGCCGCCGAGCCGCGCCACGGTGTCGGCGTCACGGGCGATCTGGGCAAGGCGGCGGGCCACCTCCTGCAACAGAAGGTCGCCGGTCTTGTGACCCAGGGTATCGTTCAACGTCTTGAAATCGTCCAGGTCAATGAACAGCAGCGCGCCCTTCTTGCCGTTGCGAGAACTTGCGGCGAGGGTCTGTCGCAGCCGCTCCGAGACCAGGCGCCGGTTAGGCAGGCGGGTGAGGGGGTCGTAGAAAGCCAGAGTTCTGATCTCATCCTCGGCCACCTTGGCGCCGGAGATGTCGCGGGTGATGGAGAGGATGCAGGGTACGCCGTCAATCTCAATGACCGAGCCCGACATCTGGCCCCAGAAGATATCTCCGTTTCTCTTTCTGAACTGCGCTTCCAGGTTTCCGCAGCTATGGTTTTGCCTCAGAATATCCACCAGGTTCTTGCGGTCGCGGGGATTGGCCCAGACGTTCAAATCGAGCGACGTACGCCCGATGACCTCATGGCGCTCGAAGCCCATAATGTCGAGGAACGCCTGGTTGCAATCCACAAAGCACCCGTCGCTCATGCGATTGATATTGATGGAGTCGATGCTGGTCTGGAACGCGGTGCGGTAACGGGTCTCGCTGGCTTGCAGCGCATTCTGTGCCGCGGCCAGGCGCTTTTCAGCGGCTTTGGCGGCAGAGATGTCGCGGGCGATTGAAAGCACGCAGTCAACCCCATCGACGGTCATGAAGGAGGCCGACATCTGCGCCCAGAGGATTTCTCCGTTCTTCCTCCTGAACCGGGCCACCAGTTCGCGGCAGATTGTGTGTTTGCGCAGTTCTTCAGTCAGGCGGTCGCGCTCGCTTCGATCCGCCCAGATTTCCAATTCCGTAGACGTGTGCCCAATGACCTCATCGTGCTCATATCCCAAGGAATCCAGGAAGGCCTGGTTGCACTCGATATAGACGCCATCGGCCAGGTGCGAGATGGACATGGAGTCTGAAGTGGTCTCGAAAGCAGCCCGGTATCTTGCTTCGCTGGCCTGGTGGGCCTGCTGCGCGGCGGCCAGGCGTTTCTCCGCGGCTTTGGCGGCAGAGATGTCGCGCACGACGCTGAGCACGCAGGCCACGCCCGCAATCTCAATCGGCGCCGCCGAAACGAGAATCCACGCCGTCTCGCCATTCTTCCCGCGGAACTGTGTCTCCACATCCCTGAAACTCTCACCCCGGCTCAGCAACTCTGCCATCCGCCGGCGAATGGCAGGATCTACCCAGAGGTTTAGCTCCAGCGATGTTCGGTTAATCACTTCTTCGCGCGCGAAGCCGAACAGGTGTAGGAATGCAGGGTTGGCATCGATATAGTTTCCATCGCTCAACTGGCTGATGCAGATGCCGTCGACGCTGGTCCGGAAGATGGTGCGATAGTGCGCCTCGCTCATCCGCAGCGCTTCAGTCGTTGCTTTCAGGCGCGCCTCGGCCTCTTTGCGGGCGTTGATATCTTCAACCAGAGCGATGGCGTAAAGCGGCTCTCCCTCGGAGTCGCGCTGCGCTGAGACCGTCACCTTGACCCAGATGCGGCTGCCGTCTTTGCGGACGTAGCGCTTCTCCCATGTAGAACTGGCGCCGGCGCGGCCCACCACCTGGAGGCGAATGGCCTCGCTATCGGCCAGATCCTCCGGCGCGGTGATCTGCTGGAAGTTCATGCCTTTGATCTCTTCCCGGGTGTAGCCGACGATCTCGGCAAAGCGAGCGTTGCAGCGCAGAAAGGTTCCGTCGAACGAGGTGTGCGTAATGCCGACGGCGGCCTGCTCGAACGTGGCGCGATAGCGCTCTTCGCTGGCGCGCAGTTTGAGCTCTGCCTGCTTGCGCTCGGTGATGTCGCGGATGACGCCGCGCATCTTCACCGGCTGCCCCAGCGAATCGAATTCCAGCTTGCCCCGCCCGTGCATCCATCGCTCTGACCGGTCTGTCTGGCGGATGATGCGGTACTCCTTGTCAAATGTCTTTGTTTCTCCAATCACCTCATTGACGAAGTAGCTGGTCATCATCTCGCGGTCGCCGGGATGGACCAGCCCCGTCCACCCCTCCACGGTGCGAGGGTAGTTTTCGTCAATCCCGAACAGCTCATTCAACAGATCGGAACTGGTCCAGGTTCCCGTGCCGACGTCGAGCACGTAGCTTCCGAGCGCACCGACCGTCTGCGCTTCCTTTAACGATTCAAGACTCTCGCGCAGCGCTTCTTCGGTGCGAAGCCGTTCAGTAATGTCATGCACGATGCAGAACAGCACCTGCCTGCCGTCCCAATTGAGGGGCGAAGCATAAACTTCAACAGCGCGTTCTTCGCCGGACGCAAGCCGGGTGCGATATTTGAAAACGCTGCTCTTGTTGTTGAGCGCCATTTGCCTGTCGAGTGCGCTCTGCTCCGGGCCCAGTGCGCTCATTTCGCCGGTGAGCCTACCGATCAAGTCTTCCCGGCGGAGAGCATAGAACGAAGCAGCCGCATCGTTGGCTGCGACAATGGCGCCGCTTGCCGGGTCTACCAGCAGCATCGCGCAGCCGTTCTCGTAATAGAATCTGCGGAAGCGCGCCTCGCGATCGGTGAGCGCCGCAACGGCCTCTTTGCGCACGGTGATGTCTTCGATGAATCCCTCGAGGTAAAGCACGCGCCCATCGGGAGCGCATACCTTGCGGGCATTGAGCGACACCCAAATTCTGGAGCCGTCTCTGCGTTTGAATTGGCATTCAAGACCAAGCAGAACGGGGTTCTTCTCAAGCAGGTCAAGGTACCTGGCACGCTCGCTGGGGTCAACCCACACATCGTAGGCCGTGTCCTGAACCTTCTCTGTGACCTCTTCCACTGAGTCGTAGCCGAGCATTCTTGCCAGCGCGGGGTTTGTGGCGAGCGACTTGCCCTCGATCGTGGTCCGGAACATGCCCTCCAGCGCCCCGTCGAAGATGTTGTGATATTTGCCTTCGGCCTCGCGCAGGGCGAGCTCGGTTGCCTTGCGTTCTGAAATGTCGTTGACGAAGCCTTCGAAATAGCGCAGGCCTCCATCCGGCGCGCAAACTTTGCGGCAACTCAGCGAGGCAAAAATGATGGAGCCATCTTTGCGTTTGAACCGGCAGTCGAAATCCCGCACAGATCCCTGCGCCTCAACCAGCTCGGCGAAGTTTGCATGATCCTCCGCGCTGGCCCAAACTTCTTCAGTCACGTTGGTGATTGCGCTGAGCAAATCTTCAGGGGAGTCGTAGCCCAGCATGGCCGCGAGGGCAGGATTTGCGGTGAGGATGCGGGCCTCAGGGCCGGTCTGGAACATGCCCTCGACCGCGCCCTCAAAGATGTCGCGATATTTTGTTTCGGCCCGAATCAGCTCCTGCTCAGAGGCTTTCTGTTGGGTAATGTCCTTGCCAAAGATGGAAATACCGGACGGCTTCCCATCCACGAGGATGGGATTGAAAGAGAGCTCGAGAGTGCGTCCATCGGCGAGGGAAAAGTCAGTGCGAAACGAGCCCTGGGTCAACGCGCGCTTATAGAGCGGAGGCAGGAATTCCGCACTTTCTTTTGGGACCAGATCTGCGGGGCGCATTCCCGCCTTTGGACGAACCCCAAAACTGGTCTCGAGGTGCTGTCGCAAAGCCTCGTTGAAGGCAATCAGCCGGTAATCGAGATCGACGGACCAGATCAGGTCTTCGGTGCTTTCGATCAACGCCAGCAGATTGGCTTCGGCCTGGTTGCGCATCTCTGCCCTTCTTGCTCCCGGTTGTGCCCTGCGCGGCTTGGCAGAACCCCTCAGAGCGAGGGCAGCTGCCCCCCGGGCAATGGTTTTGCCATTTTTTACCGGAGGTTCGCCAGGCGCAAAATCCCCTTTAGACAGTCCTTCTTCTTTCATCGGAGGCGGGAGGAAGACCTTTAAGAATCTGCCGGGGAGCCCGCAAGATGGCCCAAGCTTACACCTCCGGCCATGCTTTTCCACAGGGAATTATTGTCAAAATGGTCAATGTGTGGCACTTTGGCCACAGGTTTGGCATTCCTCCAGCTCTCGCATTCCGGATTGGAACAGCCGCGCTGACGTACCTGCCTGGGTCAGGCTCTGCGAGCAGAAAAGGCTCCGCTGCCGGAGGCGATTGCGGCAGACACGAGCGCGGGAACATCGGCCGGCGTGGGGGCAAGCTGGTCGGCCAGCGCCAACTCCTCAGGGCTGCCGTAGCCCCATCCGGCGGCCAGGCTGCGAATCCGGTTGTCGCGCGCGGCTACAAAGTCAAAGCTGCGGTCGCCGATCATCCAGGTAGAGCCGGGGTCGAGCGCGTGCTCGCGCAGCAGCGTGGCCAGCAGTAGCCCCTTGCCGTGGTTGGCATACTGGGCTTTGTCACCATAAACAGCCACGAACAGCGGGGTCAGCTCAAACAGATCGAGGATGCGCACCGCGGCGTGCTCGGGCTTTGAGGTGCACACATAGAGCGGAAAGCCCTGCCCGCGCAGGTCAATCAGCAGCTCGCGCACGCCGGCATAGACTGAGTTGTTCTTCCAGCCTTCGCGGTCATAGCAGGCGCGGTAGTCGCGCACCAGCGCGGCGTGGTCTTCAGCGCTGCCATGCGGCAACAGATCCACGGGCCACTGGTCTGCCGGAGGGCCCACAAAGCGATCCAGCGAGCCCACATCGGCGATCTTCCAGGCGTCGACCGTTTTTTGGAGGCAGCCCACAATCCCAGGCTTCGAGTCCGTGAGGGTTCCATCCAGGTCAAAGATGAGAGCGGGCAGGGAATCAGGCATACCTTGAGTTTCGCAGAGAGGGCGTCGAGGGACCCTGGAAAAAATTGGGCGCCACCCGGAGGGGATGACGCCCATTCAATTTGCGGTTCGGGTTGAAGCTTAGACTCTGACCGCCGGATGCGTGGCATAGTGCAGCAGCACGGCCACCGCGCAACTGGTGAGCCGCGTCTCGGCCGAGTCGGCCCGGCTGGTGAGGATGGTGGGCACCCGCGCGCCCAGCACAATGCCGGCCAGTTGCGCCCCGCCCAGGTACTCCAGTTGCTTGGCCAGCATGTTGCCGCTCTCCAGATCGGGAACCACCAGGATGTCTGCCTTGCCGGTGACCGGCGAAACCAGGTGCTTGATGGCCGCGGCCTTGGTGCTCACCGCGGTATCGAAAGCCAGTGGCCCATCCAGAATGCCGCCCGTGATCTGGCCGCGGTCGGCCATCTTGCACAGCGCAGCCGCGTCGAGCGTGGACTTGATCTTGGGATTCACCGTCTCGACAGCCGACAGCAGAGCCACCTTGGGCTCGGGGATGCCCAGCGCATGGGCCAGGTCAATGGCGTTCTGCACAATGTGAACCTTGTCTTCCAGCTCCGGCGTGATGTTGATGGCCGCGTCGGTAATCATGAGCGTGCGCGCGTAGGCCGGCGTATCCATGATGAACACATGCGAGATGCGGCGCGAGGTACGCAGCCCGGTGTCGCGGTGCATGGCAGCCTTCATCAGCTCGTCGGTGTGCAGGCTGCCCTTCATCATGGCCAGCGCATTGCCGCTGCGGCACATGGCCACGCCCACCTCGGCAGCCTTGGTCTCGGTCTCTGCATGCAGAATCGGATAGCCGCTGATGTCCAGCCCCAGCTTGGCCGCGAGCGCCTTCATCGCTGCCTCGTCGCCAATCAGCGTGGGCTCAATCAGGCCCTCCACCGCGGCTTCAACCGTGCCTTTCAGCGCCACTTCAGAAAGCGGCCACACCACGGCGGTCGACAAGGCCGGCAGGCTTTTGCAGCGCTCAATGAACTGGTGAAACACGTGGAAGTCGGCCGGGTGTTCAACCAGCGGGTCAACGGCAACCGCTTCAGCCAACGGGGCAAGATCGCTCATGTGCTTTCTCCAGGCCGGCGGCGCGAAGAGCTGCCGGGCATCATGCTCTCATTGTCGGCTTCCTGCTGGTCTACGCCTGTGCTATAAGTCACAGTTCGAACAGGTGTTCTGCATTGTGAGACAACTTTAACCTGGCGGAAGATCCATTTCCCTGCCGCCTGGCTTGGCCCCCGTCTGCCCGGACTCATATGATGCAGGGATGGACGCGCGTGAGGATGAACTCTCAAGGCTGGTAGATCAACTGAACCGAACCGCGGCTGGAACCAAATCTGCCGAGAAGCGATCGGTTGACCAGCTTCTGGCAGTTGCCCTGGAAAGCCATGCCTCTGACATCATCCTGGTTGCCGGCTCGCCTGCCACGCTGCGCGTGAATGGAGCCCTGGCGGCGGCCCCCAGCCCCCCGCTGTCAGCTGACGCGATCCGGGGAATGCTGCTTCCTTTGCTATCGGCAACCCAGTTGCGCGAACTCGAGGAGCGCAAGTGCATCGACTTTTGTTTTGTGCGCGGGGCGACGGGCAGATTTCGCGCCAACCTTCACTATCAGCGGGGAACGCTGGCCGCCTCCATCCGGCTGCTGCCGGCGCAGATTCCTACCCTGGAAACGCTTCATCTGCCTGCGTCCCTGGGCCTGCTGACCGAGCGGCGGCAGGGGCTGGTGCTGCTGACCGGAGCCACGGGCTGCGGCAAGACCTCGACAATGGCCGCGCTCATTGACCGCATCAACGCCAGCCACCGCGACCACATCATCACCATCGAAGATCCCGTGGAGTATCAGCACAGCAATCGCAAGTCGCTGGTGGAGCAGATTGAGCTGGGCTATGATACCCCGAGCTTCGCCCAGGCCGTGCGCGCCGTTCTGCGGCAAGACCCTGACGTCATTCTGGTGGGCGAGATGCGCGACAGCGAGACCATGGCCGCGGCGCTGACCGCGGCTGAGACCGGGCACCTGGTGCTCACCTCGCTGCACACCAACGATGCCGCGCAAACCGTCTCGCGCATTCTTGATACGTTTCCCACCGGCTACCAGACCCAGATACGCCAGCAACTCTCTCTGGCGCTGCTGGCCGTGATCTCGCAGCAACTGCTGCCCGCCGCCAACGGAGTCGGCCGCTACCCGGCGGTCGAGATTCTGGTGGCGACGACTGCCATACGCAACCTGATTCGCCGTGGCGACGACCATCAGCTCCGCGCAAACATTGAGACCGGCCGCTCCGAGGGCATGCTGACCATGGAACAATCCCTGGCCGAACTCGTCCGCGCCGGACGCGTCTCGCGCGAGACTGCCTTTGCCCACTGCAACCACCCGGAAGATCTGCACCGGCACCTGAACGGGTAGGTTTCCCCGTCAGTCCGCCGTCCACCCTGTTCCCGGCACGGCTCCGGGGTGATATGCTGGCGAGCGTTGGAAAAACCGATTTACGCAAGGGAGAAAACAGCCATGTGGTTCCTGGGAATGGATGTGGGTACGGGCGGCACGCGGGCCGTGATTGTGGACGGTGCGGGAAAACTGATTGCCGGGGCATCGAGCGAGCATGCGCCCTTCCGCACGCCTCACCCAGGCTGGGCTGAGCAGGACCCCGAAGACTGGTGGCGCGCCGCGCAGGAGGCCATTCAGCAGGCCCTGGCCGCCGCGCCCGAACCCCGCCAGCCCATCGCGGCGATTGGATTGACCGGCCAGATGCATGGCGCTGTGATGCTCGACGAGAACGGCGCCGTGCTGCGCCCCTCGCTCATCTGGTGCGACACCCGCACCCAGCCCGAGTGCGACTGGCTCCACGAGAAGATCGGCTACGAGCGCCTGATCGAGCTCACCTGCAACCCCGCCTTGCCCAACTTCACGCTGACAAAACTCCTCTGGGTCAAGAAGCACGAGCCGGAGATCTTCGCCAAGATCCGCCACATCATGTGCCCCAAGGACTACGTCCGCTACCGGCTCACAGGCGAATTTGCCATTGATGTGCAGGAGGCAAGCGGCACGCTGCTGCTCGATGTGACGCACCGCTGCTGGTCAAAGGAAGTGGCCGAGGCCGCCGGCATTCCCGAGAGTTGGCTGCCCAAGGTGTACGAATCGCCTGAAGTCTGCGCGCGCATCAGCGCCGCCGCGGCCGGGCTCACCGGCCTGCCCGCTGGAACGCCCGTTGTAGCAGGCGCGGGCGATCAGGGCGCGGGCGCAGTGGGCATGGGCATTCTTGCGCCGGGCTCGGTCTCGGCAACCATCGGCACATCGGGCGTGGTGTTTGCCGCAACCGCCGCCCCCACCAAAGACCCCAAGGGCCGCATGCACACCTTCTGCCACGCCGTTCCCGGCCTGTGGCACGTGATGGGCGTAACCCAGGGCGCGGGCCTGAGCCTGCGCTGGATCCGCGACACCTTCTTCCCCGGCCACAACTACGACGAGCTGAGCGCCGCCGCGGCCAAGGTTCCCGCCGGCAGCGATGGCCTGGAGTGGGCGCCCTACCTGCTTGGCGAGCGCACGCCGCACCTCGATCCTGAAGTCCGCGCCGCCTTTGCCCGCATTGAAAACAGCCACACCGCCGCGCACTTTGTGCGCGCCGTCCTCGAGGGCGTGGCCTACTCGCTGCAAGACACATTCACGCTCTTCGCCGATCTGGGCATTCCCGTCACCGCCATTCGCCTGGGCGGCGGCGGCGCGCGCGGCCCGCTGTGGCGCAAGATACAGGCCGGCATCTACGGCCTGCCCGTCGAAGTGCTCACCGCGGAAGAAGGCGGCGCCTTTGGCTGCGCGTTGATGGCCGGCGTAGGCGTGGGCCACTGGGCCAACCTTGAAGCTGCCTGCGCACAGGGCATTGAGGTGGCCCAGCGCATCGAGCCCGACCCGGCAGACCTCGTCGCCTACAAAACCGGCTACGCCAAGTGGCGCAAGCTCTACCCGGCGCTGAAGTCGCTGCGCTAGAGGTTTCCATCATCGCTCTGAACTGAGCCTTTCCTGCGAGCCTGTTCCGACCCCTCGGGGCGAGACAGGCTCGTTTTCTTGTCATGACTTGATGTGCGCACAAAATACACTTACAATATGTAGATCGGAGTTGCGCCATGCCTCAGGCCGTGAACAGAAACCGCGAAACAACCCTGAACCTGCGCATCGACGCTGCGCTCAAAGCGGAGTTTGTGGCTGCCGTCGAAGCCGAGCAACGGCCTGCCTCTGAAGTGGTTCGGGCCTTGATGCTTGATTACATTCAGGAAGCCCGCAAGCGGCGGTTTACCGCCGAAGCGCGACGCCAATCGCAACTCATCGCCGCCTCTGAGGATGAGGCGGAGGTCATGCGCTGGATTCAAGACGTGAGTGCCTTGGAAGCAGAACGATGAAGCGCGGCGACCTGGTCACGGTGGCGGTTTCAGGCGATTACGGCAAGCCGCGCCCTGCGCTCGTGGCGCAGGCTGACGCGTTCGACCGGCACCCTTCAGTGATTGTTCTCCCTTTGACCAGCGAGATGCACGACGCCCCGCTCTTTCGCGTTACCGTGCAGGCCGGTGCTCAAACCGGATTGCGCAAGCCCTCGCAGATCATGGTGGACAAGGCTACCGCCGTGCCGCGAATCAAGCTGGGAGCGCGCATCGGCCGCGTCGATGCCGCAACCTTGCGGGCAGTCGACAAAGCGCTGCGCGGCTTTCTCGGGCTCCAGCAGTAACCAGCCAAAGCAGAAAAAGCTCGAATCCCGGCTCACCGCCGCCCAAATCTCAAGTCTCAAGCTTCGGGCCAGGGAAACCAATCCCTGGCCGAAGTGTTTTAGCAAAAAGATGATTGGCGATGGTTGTTCTCCGGTGTTAGTCTACGGGGACACCAAGGCTGGCAATCCCCTTGCAAGCTGAGCGGACCCTCCAGAGACCGTCCCCATCCACACGGAGAATCCATGCTGCAAAGAACACGGTTGTACCTGCTTGCGCTCGTCGCAGTTTTGTTCTCTGCTGCGATGAATGCCCCTGCGCAATATGTGGCGACTCACCATCTTCGCCAGCAGGTCAGCAGCGGAACATTGCAACCCGTGGGGAGCCTGCCTTCCGGCCAGATTCTGAAGCTGGATCTTGTGCTTCCGCTGCGCGACCAGACTGCGCTCGAGGGCTTTGTTGAGCAGGTCTACAATCCGGCGAGTTCTTCTTACCGGCAGTTTCTCACCGTGGCTGAGTTTACTGAGAGGTTTGGGCCCAGCCAGCAGGATTACGATGCCGTGGTTCAGTTTGCCACCACGCACGGGTTGACCATCACCGGCGGCTCACGCGATGGCATGGATGTGCAGGTCAGCGGCCCCGTCTCCGTGATCGAGAAGGCTTTGCATATCAGCCTGCGCACCTTTCAGCATCCCACCGAAACCCGGGTTTTCTTTTCGCCGGATCGCGAACCCACCACCGACCTGCACTTCCAGCTCTGGCACATCTCGGGTCTTGAGAACTACTCCATCCCGCATCCCATGTTCACGCGCAGAAGCGACTACGCGGCGGCGCATGGCATTGACCCGAAGGCCGCTGCCACTCCAAAGACAACCGGCTCGGGCCCATCGTCGTCCTTCCTGGGCAGCGACATGCGCGCGGCCTATTACGGCGGAACGGCCCTTACCGGCGCGGGGCAGAACCTGGGCTTGCTTGAGTTTGCCGGAACCGACCTGGCCGATCTGACAACCTATTACAAGAACATCGGCCAAAGCAACAAGGTGCCCATCACTCTTTTCTCAGCCGATGGCACCAGCACTGCTTGCCTGGATACGCACTCCGGCGGCAACTGCGACGACACCGAACAGAACCTGGATCTGACGCAGGCTCTGGGCATGGCTCCGGGACTGGCCAGCCTGGTGATGTACGTGGGATCCGATGACACCCCGATTCTGAGCGCCATGACCACTCACAAGCCGCTGCCGCTGACCATTGGCTGCTCCTGGGGCTGGACGCCGGTCGACTCCACCGCGCTGAATCCCTATTTTCTGAAGATGGCGGCTCAAGGCCAGACATTCTTTGTTGCTTCCGGCGACAGTTCCACGTGGTCAACGAAGAATCCTGCCTGGCCGGCCGACAGCCCCTACGTGGTTTCGGTGGGCGGTACTGACCTGGTGACGGCCAGCGGCGGCGGCCCCTGGAAATCGGAGACCGCCTGGACCGACAGCGGCGGCGGCATCTCGCCTGCCAAGATCGCCATTACCGCCTGGCAGCAGACCTCCGGTGTTATCACCGCGAGCAATAAAGGGTCAAAAACCTATCGCAATGGGCCTGACGTATCGGCAAACGCAAACTTCACTTTCTACACATGCAGTGACCAGACCGCCTGCCTGGCGAACGAGTATGGGGGCACCAGCTTTGCCGCTCCCATGTGGGCCGGCTTTGTTGCCCTGATCAACCAGAAACTGGCATCGCAGCACAAAGCAGGCATCGGTTTTCTCAATCCCACGATTTATGCGCAGAACGTGACGTCGAGCTATAGCACGGGCTTCCACGACATCACCAGCGGCACTTCGGGCAGTTACTCGGCGCTTACAGGTTTCGATCTGGTGACGGGTTGGGGCAGCCCGAAGCCGGGCCTCATCAACGCTCTGGCGCCCTAGCCGGGACCCTCGCACATCCGGAGCGCAAAGACTCCCTGCCGCGGAGAAGCGGCAGGGGAGTTTCAGTCTGGACACAGTGCCCGGCTCGCGCTGCTGGCAGCGCATTCCTCACTACAGAAAATCCGCAAAGACAAACCCATCGCGATTGACGATCTCTCCTGCTTCAATCGGCAACGTCGCGGTAAACATGGGCCCCCCGTAGACGCAAGTATGAAACTCGCCGCGCTCGCCGCAGGGATCAATCTGCGGCGGCAGCTCGGCAAGCAAGGCGGTATCGAACTCGCGGCCGGCAAACGAGGCCGGCAACTGGTTGGTGTCAATGCAAGCAAGTTTCGCGCGCAGCCCGCCGGCAATCATCGTCCGCGCCAGCTCGGCGGTGGGAATCTCCCACAGCGGAAACAGCGGCTCCAGCCCGGTGGGCTTGAGCTGCATCTCGCGATAGGCGCGCACGTCGGGCAGAAACAGGTCGCCAAAGGCAATGGCGTCCACATGCTCAGCCACCGCGCGCGCGCACACCTCGCTCATCAACTGCTCATACACTTCGTTTGAGCAGGGCCAGGGCAGGGGCACCGTCCACAACGGCAATTGAGCGGCCGCGGCCTGCGCCTCCAGCACCGAGCGCCGCGTGCCGTGCATGGCCACCCGCTGGAACTCCGAGTTCAAGGTGGTCAACAGCCCCACCAGTTCAACATCCGGTTGTTGACGCAGCAAGTGCAGCGCCCAGGCGCTGTCTTTGCCGCTGCTCCACGACATGAGGACACGTTTCATACGTCGATTGTAGACTCTCGCAATGCAGTCGAATGCGGCGCAGGAACGTCAAGCCGCAGCGGCCGGCGCGGGTTCAGGCATCAAAAAAAGAGCGCCCCAACCGCGGTGTTCTGCCGTTGGGGCGCGCTGTGTTTGCGGAGCGAGAGCCGCCGCTAGTCTGCGTTCAACTTCCCGCCGGCTTGCGGCGTGGCCTTGGGCGTTGCCGAAGACGTAAACGCTCCTGTTGTGGTTGTGCTCCACACGCCGATCGCGCCGCTGCCGGCAGGCGTGACCGACGTCCAGGCAGCGGCCTTGAGTGTGGTCCCAGGGCTGACGCTCACGGGGCCGCTGTAGCTCTTTACCGTGGCGCCGCCGGCTGTTGGGTCGGAGCCGTCCAGGGTGTAAGAGATCTTGGCCGTCGAGTTCGCGTCGGTGATGGTGATCGGCGTGGCCTTGGTGATCTTGCCCGCGGCCGGCGAGAAGGTTGGCGCGGGAGCGTAGAGGAAATACGCCTCTGTTGCCGGCGAGTCTACCTGGCCAGAGACCGTTGCAAAGGCCGTAACCACGGCCGATGCATTGAGCGTGAAGGGCGCGGTGTACTTGGTGGAACTGGTGGTGGGCATTGCGCCGTTGGTGGTGTAGTAGACCGTTGAACCCGACCCCGCTGGGGTGATTGTGACCTTGACCGGCGAGGTCGACACGCCCGAGCCCGGCGAAATTGTCGGCGCCGCGCTGGGCAGCGTCGCCGCCATGGTCACTTTGCGGATCACGATGTTGGAGGTGTCCGCGATGTAGAGGTTGCCCGAGGGGTCCAGAGACAGCCCCCCGGGATAATTGAGATCCGCGTAGATCGCGGGCCCGCCGTTTCCGGAGTAGCCGGAGTTGCCCTGCAAGTAGCCGCAGCAATTGGTGTAGCTGCCCGCAACGGTGTAGATGTTGCCGTTGCTCGCGGAGATCATGCGAATGAGGGAGTTGTCTGTGTCAGCGATAAAGACATTGCCGCCGCTGTCGACTGCGACGCCATTGGGATAGTAAATTTTGGCGATTGAGGCCGGGCCGCCGTCCCCGCCAAGGCCGCAATTCGCGTACCCGCCTGACCCAACCGATCCCACCAGGGAACTGATGATGCCGGTCGCGGCCGTCACTTTGCGAATGGCGCAGTTATTGTCGTCCCCGATATAGAGGTTTCCCGCGCCGTCCACGGCCACCGACTCCGCACCTAGCTCAGCACTCACCGCCGGCCCGCCGTCTCCGGTGTAGCCGTAATTGCCGTTGCCGGCCACGGTGCTGATGATGCCTGTCTTGGCGTTCACCTCCCGGATCACGTAGTCGTAGTTATCCGCGATAAAGAGGTTGCCCAAGCCGTCCACCGCCAGATTGAACGGGCCGCAGAGGGACGCCGAGGTGGCGGCAATGCCGTCGATTCTCGCCTTGCACTTCGAGGCTTGCTGTCCGGCCACGGTGGTGATGATGCCGGTTCTGGCATTCACCTCCCGAATGACGCCATTTTCAAGGTCGGCAATATAGAGGTTGCCGGAGGAGTCCACGGCCACTCCATAGGGCTGATCGAGCTTTGCCGCCGTGGCCGGCCCGTTGTCGCCCGAGTAGCCGCCAATGCCGTTGCCTGCGTAGAGCGAGATGATGCCTGTGGCCGCTGTCACCTTGCGCACCACATGAAAGAAAACGTCGGGAATGTAGAGATTCCCCGCGCTGTCTGCCGCAACGCCATTTGGGTAGATCAGTTCGGCCCGGGTGGCCAGACCGCCGTCTCCGCTGTAGCCCGTCAGGCCGTTCCCGGCCACCGTGGTGATGATGCCGCTGGGCGCGGTCTGCGGCCCGGTCAGCAGCGTGTAACCGGCCCAGGCAATCGGGCTCCACGCACCGTAGACGTTGCCGCCCGCATCGGTGGCCGAGGTGAACGCGGCGGCCCGCAGCGTTGCGGTCGCCGTGATGGAGATCGGCCCGGAATAGAGTTTCACCGTGGCTCCGCCCGCCGTGGGATCGGAGTTGTCCGTGGTGTAGTAAATCTTCGCCTTGGTGTTTCCGTCCGTGATGGTCACAGGCGTGGCCGTGGTCACGGTTTCTGAGCCAGGCGCAATCACCGGGGTGGGAGCGTAGAGGTAATAGGCAACCGCGGCCGGCGAATTCGGCGCGCCGGAAAGCGTGGCGAACGCCGTCACCACTGCCGTGCCGCTGAGC
>Ga0302320_10012047_pt1 | contig 18212 bp, 16 predicted proteins | sample Bog_T0_3_FD_202130 | JGI IMG/M metagenome (GOLD analysis project Ga0302320, IMG submission 202130) | Peat permafrost microbial communities from Stordalen Mire near Abisko, Sweden - Bog_T0_3 | ecosystem: Environmental > Terrestrial > Soil > Wetlands > Peat | place: Sweden: Abisko, Stordalen Mire...
CCCTGTCCTTCCCGGGGTACATGAGCAGGTACTTCCCGTGCTGGTCGAGCCGGTCGACCCTGGGAAAGTACCAATTCGATCCCGTGGGCCGGTAGTGGCTCCCTCCCACGAGGATTGCTGCCCGGGTATGCTCATCCCGGTACTCGTCCGTCCATTGCCACACATTCCCCATCAGGTCCATGACCCCGTAGGGGCTCGCGCCCGCCGGGTGCGCGTCGACGTCGCTCGGCGGACCGGAAATCCTTCCGGTTTCAAAGTCCGGCCGCGCGCCCGCGGTTCCCTCCGTCCCCCATGGCTCCAGCCGACTGTCGTCGCCCCGTGCGGCCCGCTGCCACTCCCACTCGTGGGGCAATCGTTTCCCGGCCCACCTTGCATAGGCCCGCGCGTCCTCGATGGAGACCCAGGTCACGGGTTTTCTCTCCCAGCCTGCTGGGAAAGTGCCGTTCCGCCAGTCCCGGAGGAAATTGTGCGCGTCCGCCGGCCGGTAATGCGAATGATCGAGGAAGACCTTGAAGTCCGCGTTCGTCACCGGATACCGCTCGATGTAGAATGTCTTTAGATCGAGGATCGTGTCATGCGTGCGCCGCGGGTCCTCCTCCCAGGGATACTGCACATCGACCCCGGTGTCGTTGCCCCCCTCGATCTCCACGCCGGTCACCACGAACCGGAATCTTCCTCCTGGGATTCGGATCATGCCCTCGGGAGGCTGTGCGGGTCGGGACGTCGCAACGATCTCAACCAGGGTCTGGGGGAGGGGCTTCCAGACGTTGGAGTAGCTGCCAAGCTTTCTTCCGCCCAGTGCGGCCATCCTTGCCATAAGCATGCGAAACGATTCCGGGAGTCTCCCGTCGACGATCTCGAGAACCGCGCCATAGCCGATCGGCTCCAGGTCGAAGCTGAGCACAGCCTTGTTTCCAATCACCGCGGGCCGGAGTTCCACACCGTTCCAAAAGTCGAAGTAGCGCGCCGCCGGCTGGAGCGGCACCTCGATCTGTGGGCCGTGCAGGTCCGACTGACCGCGGTTCACCAACAGCCAGAGCGTGGAACCCTGCCGCGGGAACCTGCTCGCGAAGACATTCTCCTGCAGCACGGTGACGTGGGGCTCCCACTCCGGGCTGGTCAGATAGGACGCCGTCGCCCGCTCCACGATCGCAACCCTGCGGAGCGCCTCGGCATCCCGGGGAGTGAACTGGTTCCAGATGCCCCAGATATTCTCCCAGCTCTCATAGCCCGCTCCGTTGAAGAATGCCGACTGGATCCCGTCAGTGCGGTCGTGCGCCCACCGCTCGCACACGTTCACCATATGGCGGCTTTCGAGCCACTTGTAGCGGCTGACCACGGGAACATGTTTATACTCCCAGTATCCCCACGACATCTGGTTCCATCCAAGTTCTGCGTCGTCGCTCACCCCCACCTCGGGCTCCAGGACGATGGGGCGGCCGGTCCGGTCCGACGCCGTCCTGACCCCCCCCGGGATTCCGGCCATCGTGTCCCCATTCACGCCGTCGGCGCCGATGTAGGCCATGTCCCGGGCGGCCGCTTCCCACAGTGGAACCCCCTCGTCCCGGGTCCCGACATCCCAGGGCATCACCGGGAACAGGACGCGGACACCGCGTCGGTGGAAGTCCGCGACCATGGCCTTCACGCCCACCAGCCCACCGGGAAGATCAGCGAGCAGGTCGTGCTGATTGCGATTGTCGATCCCGATGTTGGGGTACACCGGCCAGATAAGGACGGAGTCAATCCCACCGAAGCGTGCGACCAAGTCGTCCAGGTAACGGTCGACCGTGTACTTCCCGGCGACCGGGTCGAAAAAGTACCGGTCCTCGACCATCATCTGGGCCTGGATGAAGCTGGCCTGCGCCCATTTCAATTCGGGTCGGTCGTACTGGCTTCCGTCAAAGTGGACGTTCGCCCGCTCGGCATCGCGCCACAAGGTCATCTGTTTCATCCAGACCTCCCGGGCCTCTGGACTGGACGGACCCAAGATCGTCTCCCACTTGAACTCCAATCCGGTCTCCCCGCCAGCCACCCGCATCCATGGCCCCAGGGCCGCGGCAAGAACGCAGACGAGCGCCCACCGGGGAGTTGTCATTCTCCCCTGTTGTACACCCCATCCATTGCTCCTATCAACTCCCGAACATGAAACCCCGCCCCTTGTTGTTTGCGCTTGGCGCCGGCCTGGCATTTCCTGGTCTGCTCAACCCCATGCATGCTGCATCCATTTCCCGAATCTTCGTGACCGCCGAGGGCACGGGGGACCGCCTGGCCGAAAAATCCCCGATCGCCTTTGAGCTCCTGCCCCAGCCCGACGAGGTCTTCCCGACCGTGATGATCGACGAGCGAAAGTCGTTCCAGACGATGGTCGGCATCGGAGGAGCCCTGACGGACGCCGCAGCCGAAACCTACGCCAAGCTGCCCCCGGGACGCCAGCGCGAGTTCCTCACCGCCTGCTTCGACCCGGACAAGGGCATCGGCTATTCGCTGTGCCGAACCAGCATCCACAGCTGCGATTTTTCCAGCGCGAGCTATACCTACGACGACACCGCCGGGGACACGGAGCTGCGCAACTTCTCGATCGCGCACGACCTCGCCTACAGGATCCCGTTCATCAAGGCGGCTATGGCGGCCGCCCGCGGTCCGGTCACGCTCTTCGCCTCCCCCTGGAGCCCGCCGGCATGGATGAAGACGACCAACAACATGCTGCTCGGTGGAAAGCTGCGGCCCGAATGCGCCCAGGCCTGGGCCGGCTACTTCGTGAAATTTGTGCAGGCATACGGCAAGGAGGGCATCACCATCTGGGGCCTGACCGTGCAGAACGAGCCCATGTCCCCCCAGACCTGGGAGTCCTGCACCTACACCGGCTCCGAGGAGCGGGATTTTGTGCGGGATCACCTCGGGCCCGCGTTGGCCAGGGCAGGCCTTTCCGGGGTACGGCTCATGATCTGGGACCACAACAGGGGGCTCATCTACCAGCGGGCAAAGGCCGTGTACGACGATCCCGAGGCGGCGAAATACGTCTGGGGCGCCGCTTTCCACTGGTACGCGGGCGACCACTTCGACAACGTCCGCATGGTCCACGATGCCTGGCCGGAAAAGAACCTGCTCTTCAGCGAGGGATGCGCCGAGCGCTTTGATGCGGCCCGGATCAAGGATTGGCAATGGGGCGAGAAATACGGGGTTTCCGTGATGCGCGACCTGAACAACTGGGCCGTGGGGTGGACCGACTGGAATGTGCTCCTCGACGAGCGGGGCGGCCCGAACCACGTGGGGAACTTCTGCTACGCGCCGGTCATCGCCGACACGCACACCGGCGCCCTCACCTACATGAACTCCTTCTACTACCTCGGGCATTTCTCGAAGTTCATCCGGCCCGGGGCCCGGCGGATCGCCGCGACCAGCAACAGCGACAACCTGCTCACGACCGCGTTTCGGAATCCCGACGGCAGCACGGCGGTCGTCGTCCTGAACACCACCGACCAGGGCTTCCCATTCCGACTGTGGGCCGGCGGCGAGGCGGCCACCGCCTCAAGCCCCGCGCACTCGATCCTCACGATGGTCTACTAGGGAGCCCCGGCAGGCGGTCCGACCTCAGGGCACCTGGTAGACCGCGCAAAGGGCGACCCCGGTGCCGCCGTCGGCCCCGTTGACCTCGGCCGTGTATCCGCCCGGGGGCAGCGTGACCAGGAGTTCCGAATCGGGAGTCCCGGGTTGGAGCACGGGCAGGGCGTAGGCGGCGGCTGCAGCGGCGAGCAGGACGGGACTCGATCCCCAGCCCGTGTTCGAGTACAGGACCACATCCTTCCCATTCTGGGTCTGGTGGATCGCCAGCTTCGGGTGCTGAAGCGGGCCGGACACGTTGTAGGGGCTGGCGGCCAGGGCCGGGCCGATTGCCTGGACGAGCACCGTGGCCGACGTGCTCCCGACGATGTAGAAGCCCCCGATGAGGACATTGTCTCCCGTTCCGACGAAGGCCCTAGCCGAAAGGCTCGAGACCTGCGCCGGGCTCCCAACAGGGTCGACCTGGAGCGTGGCCGGCGAACTCGGGGTCGAACCCGCCTCGTCGGTCACGACGCACGCGTAACTGCCGTTGTTTCCCGCCCCCACCCCTTGCAGGACCAGCTGCGGGCCCGCGGAGCCGGCGACTCCATTGCCGTCGGAAAGATTGACCCCGTTGAACGTCCATTGGTAGCTCACCGGGTCCCCGCAGGTGACCGTGAAGACCACCGTGCTTCCGGCTGCCATGGTCTGGGAGACGGGCTGGGTGGTGATGACGGGCAGCCCGTTGACGGCCGGAGGAACCACGCTGTCGATCGCCTGGCGCAGAGGATCGGCGCCGGGATAGCCCTCATACGTGTAGAGCACCTGCCATTGCCTCATTCCAGCGGCGCCGACCACGCCGTTGAGGACGACGTACGTGGGAATTCCGCCGGTGTTGTTCTGAGCCCACGCCTGGCCCAGGATGTCGTCCGTCGCAAGGTCGACGCCCGCGTTGGCGATAAAACTGGTGGTGGCCGCCGGGTTCGTCTGGTCGATGCTGATCGAAAGCACCTGGACGGGCACCCCGTGGGCATTGCCTCCCCGCGCCTGGTAGTACTTCTGGATGTCGGACTCCGTAAGCGGGGAGTCTATGGCGCACCACCCGCACCAGTATGCAAAGTAGTCCAGGACGACCACCTTCCCGGCAAAGTCGGCCAGGTGCACCGTGGCCCCGGTCGTGTGGTCGACCACCGCAAAGTTGCTCTCGATGCCACCCACGGTCAGGATGTCCGCGGACGCAACCGGGGCGCTGAAGACGGCGAGCCCGAGGCACGCAATGGGGAGAAACAGGTTTGGCTTCATGGGTGTCGCACCATCAAAAGGTCCAGCTTGTGGTTCCCTCCACATGCCGCCAGTCGCGCCCCCGATACAGGCTCGCGAACTGCGATGATGCGAGCCCCACCGGCTCGTAGCGCGTCCAGTAGGGCCCAGCCTCAAGGCGGAACGCGGCGCGCTCGCCCTGCCAGCGCACGCTTGCCGTCACGTCCACCGTTCGCAGCGCGGTGGCCGCACTCGACGGAATGAGCGGGTCGACGACCTCCCCTCCGTCCCGGTACCCGCGCACGGCGATGCCGGCGAACCAGCGTTCTCCCCAATTGCGCTCCAGGTCCGCCGATCCCGAGACCGAGTGGAATTCATCGCCCTCGGAGACCTCGCCCACGACCGTGCGCAGGGTCAGCCGCTCGCCCACGGCCCAGTTCAGCGAACCCTGCACGGTGTACCGTCTCTCACGATCCGTCGTCCCCGTGACGCTCACCGCAACGAGGGACCGGAGGGTCGGGGTGAGCACATTCTCGGTCGAAACCCGGACGGCAAACGTGCGCAAGTGCTCGAGGCCGCGCAGCAGCGGCTTGCCGATCTGCGGCTCATAGCCAGGCGATACGGTGTCGTCCTGCAGGATGAGGGTCGATTGGAAGAACGCAGCCCCGGGCACGTACGCCCACCTTGCGCCGGCCAGGGCGTTCAAGCCGTGGGGACTGACTGGCTCATATCCCGGCACCCCGGAAAACAACTGCCGGTAGAATTCGTCGAGCCAGACGGACCGGTAGTCGGTGTAGCCCCGGTAGCCCCCAACGGTGAACATCGGGCTGAAATTCGAGTCGACGTCGACGCGCGACGTCAGGGCCACGGCCGTCGATTCCTCCGCCCGATGCACCGGCTGCGTCACAAAGTCCTCGCGTGAGGGGCTGTAATCGATGTCGATCCGGTCCTGGGTCGCCGAGACCTCAAACGTGTCGCCCGACACCGGCTGGTCCGCGATCAGGTTCGCCTGGCCCATCCGAACGTCGCCGCACCCGAGGGCTTCCGTCTCGATCGTCGCCTCGGTGCCGGTCACCCCCGCCCGCAACGCCGCGCCCCCGAAACCAAGGAGCGCCGCCACGACGGCCAAACCTGCGCGGTGACTATAACGGGTCATTTGCAAGCCGTGCAGCCCGCCGCCGCCGCGCCCCCATTGTCGGCCGAGCCCGGCTCGACCTGGGAATTGAGGCGCATCCCGTAGGCAAACGCCCCGTGGTCGTTGAACACCATGTCCGGCTTGGATATCTGCCGCTGCTTCCAGACCGGGACCGTCGCACAACCAGCCAGCATCGCTGCTGCTGCAGCGACCACGGCCGCGAACGCGGCCCTGTAGCGGAACCTTCGGGAAGGGGTTTGAATCGGAGCGCCGGGGTTGGACAATCGGATCCGAGCGGGTGATTCTGAAACGCCGGCTCCCCTCACTCAAGAAGGAACCATCCCTCATGCAGCGCACCATCGTGTTCCTCCGCGGCATCAACCTGGGCAAGCGCCGCCGAAAGCTGGTGGCGTTCGCCTGTCCGTCAATTTAGAGCAACCTCAACTTGACCCCTTCAGATTGACCGTAGGCACGGCGGGCCCATTCGTCGGGCGACGGTTAAAAAACACGATCCGCTCCGCGGGGGTCATGCCGCGCACATGACGGCTGACAGCCCGACGCCAGCGGCGGGAGGCGGCGATCGCGTCAAAGCTCTTTTTCTTCGTGGCCATGGATGAGAAAGGTTGGAGCCACTATGCGCACAGGAGGGTAGCCTTGCAAGAGATTCACGGCGTTGAAGCCGGCTTCCCGCCGCACGTTCGCCAGGTGCTTGAAGTTCCAGCTGACGAGGTAATCGAGCCGGGCGACCGTGCAGACCGCTACGTGGTAGGCATCGTCCTCGTAGTCGAGCGGCACCACTTTCTGCGCAAGGTATGCCGCCGCCAGTTCATCTGCCTCGAGGCTAAATGGCAGCAACGTACCGCCCGCGAACGTGCTCCGCATGAGCTCCTGAACCTGCTGGGGAGCTTTCGCAATTTCCCGGTCGACAACGAACGAGGAAACGAAGCGGAAACGGTCCGCCTCCTTAAGCCGCCAGAGGGCGCGTGTGTCGGCCATGAACGCCGCGTCGTAGTACCCGCCGATCACCGAGGTATCGAGGTAGAGCGAGAGGGCGTGCGTGGGTCCACTCATGCAGGGATAATAGCAACCGGCCCGGCTTCCTCCTCCGGTGCCTCCAAGAGCACTCCGACTCGACCTGGGCACGCCTCAGGTCAACTTTTGCAACCTGATCCATTCGGATTGATCCAGGAATCTGGAATCACACCACGTGTGACAACATACGCAGTCCACGGATCTTTCGAAAATGCCTGACGTTCGCGGTCACCAACGTCCGCCCCCCAGCCAACGCGGTGGCCGCGATCCATAGATCGTTTTCACCCGTCGGCTCGCCCCGCTTTCTCAAATCCTCAAATAACTCGGCTGCCTTCCAGAGCACATCCTCACCCAGTGGGTGGACGGTGAACCCGGCACAAAAGTCCTCCCATTCCGACCGGCGGCGGAATCCCCTCGCAAGTTCGCCCCTCGTAATGACGCTCATTTCAACTTCCTCCGAGGAGTGCGTTCGAAGAAATGCGTGGGCCGGGCCCTCTTGGCCTCTTCGGCGCTCCCGGTCCAACGCCACAAAGAATGTCGAGTCGTAGATCACTTGTCCCAGGGCGAACGAGCTATCGTTTTTGTCCGCCCTTCCCCCTCGATCCTGTCCGCGCCGCCCTCCGAAAACAACCCCTTGCCCGGACCGAGCCGGCCCAGCTTCGCGAGCAGGTCGGCTCCGGTCACGCCGGTGCCCTCGCGGGTGAGGACAAAGATGCCGTCCGGCCCCGAAATGCGCACCGCCTCTCCCCGGGCCGCTGCCCTGCGATAGTGGGCGAATCTTCGGGAAAAGTCGCGGGTGTTGGTGTTCATGACTGACAACTGTCTGACATTCTAATAAAGTCAAGGCATCGTCACTTCCGGCCCAAATGGGATTGCGCTGCTACCCGTCCAAGGCAGCCTCTCAGCAGACATAGCCACAACAGGTCGCGTTTCTAATGGGGTTCAAGACGAACCGGGCTGCCTTGAATGCGTGCCCGGGAACTCTGGTTGCCCGCAGACAGCTCATTGAGGGGCGGGACATTGGGTTGAAGCGTTCGGATGGTAAGCCGCAAGCCGTAACCGGCCGCTGCGTCGAGAAGCTTGTTTTGGCGATTACTCTTTTTTGTAGCTCAACTGGCACGGCCAGATATGCGCTACTAGTTGCCGCTATTGTTCGGATTGAACCTATTTCCTTGCCAGCGCCAAGAACTGATCGACCGTGAGCCCGCTCGACCGGATCAGGCTGCGCAACGTGCCTGGCGCAAGCTCGCGGTGATCGGGCACCGAGAGTGTCGCCCAACTGCCCTCCTTCACCAAGATCATGTGGCTGCCCTTCTGCCGGGCCAACTCCCATCAGCCCCGAACGAAGGCTTTGACGGCTGCGCGCCCGCTCAGTCTGGGCAAGCCGGACATCAGACCGGCACTTCGATCTGCTTCGTCTCGATCGTGAGCGGCAGGCCGCGCTCGGCGCGCACCTCCAGACAAAGCTCAATGGCTTCGCGGACGTTCTTGATCGCCTCTGGCTTGGTCGCCCCCTGGCTAACGCAGCCCGGGATCGCAGGGCACTCGGCGACCCAAGCCCCGCTCTCATCGCGGTCAATCGTCACAGTAAACTTCATGGGCGCAATCAAACATAATTCCACCTCATCGGCAAGCTCGCCTTGCTCCTCGGCCAGCTCGGCCAGCGACGCCGTCAATCCAAACTGCCAAGTTGACCCTCTAAGCTGGCCTACGTACGACCCATGTGTTCTCCTGCTCCAAAACTCCCCAGTTCGCGACTCCTTGAAACGTACCGAACTGGTTGCCAAGGTGTTTGCCGACATAGCCACGACAGGTCGCGTTTCTAATGGGGTTCGAGACGAACCGGGCTGCCTTGAATGCGTGCCCGGGAACTCTGGTTGCCCGCAGACAGCTCATTGAGGGGGGGGCCATTGGGTTGAAGCGTTCGGATGATAAGCCGCAAGCCGTAACCGGCCGCTGCGTCGAGAAGCTTGTTTTGGCGATACTTTTTATATTTGTAGCGCAACTGGCATGGCCAGATCTGCGCTACTGGTTGCCGCTATTATGCGTACCCACTTTTTGAACCTGTCCCTTATCGGCCTCCGAATCTACGAATGACCTTCAGGTATGCCCGGACGGGCGGGCCGCCCGTCCCTACCCTTGGGAAATCGCATTGCGAAACCTGGACGCCGAGGGACTCGAACCCCCGACCCTCTCGGTGTAAACGAGATGCTCTAACCACTGAGCTAGGCGTCCAAAGCTTCCCTGAAGGATCTCACTTGCTGAAACGTGACGTTGCCGGAGCGGGCGATCACGCCCCGGCCATGGCGTGCTTCGGACGGAGAAGCCCTTCGCGCACCATGAATTCGGCGTTCTGGATGGCATTGAGCGCGGCGCCCTTCCAAAGGTTGTCGCCGCTTACCCAGAACGAAAGGCCGTTGTCGAAAGCGGTGTCGATGCGGATCCGGCCGACGCCGCACTTCACCTGCCTGCTGAAGTCGAGCGGAGTCGGGAACTCGCCGTGGGCGGGATCGTCGACGAGCTGGGCGCCGGGAAACGCCGCGATCGCTGCACGTGCCTCGGCGACGCTCACGGGGCGCTCGAACTCGGCGGTGACCGACATCGAGTGGGCGCGCACGACCGGAACCCGGACACATGTGGCGGAGACCCGGAGGTCGGGCAGAGCCATGATCTTGCGGCTCTCCAGGCGCATCTTGGTCTCCTCGCCCGTGTAGCCGTCGGGGCCGAAGGTGTCGACCTGCGGGATCAGGTTGAAGGCGATCTGGTGGGAGTACTCCTCGCGCTCCATGGGCTGGCCCTTCACGTGGGCCTGCACCTGCTGCTCGAGCTCGCGGACACCGCCGAGGCCACTGCCGGAAACGGACTGGTAGGTGGCCGTGATGTAGCGCTTGAGCCCGAAGCGCTGGTGCAGAGGCCAGATCCCCATGAGGGCGACCGCAGTCGAGCAATTCGGGTTGGCGATGATGCCGTTGTGCCTGCGGAGGTCCTGGGGGTTGATCTCAGGGATCACGAGCGGCACCGTCGGATCGAGGCGGTAGTGGGAGCTCTTGTCTATGACGAGGCAGCCCGCCTTGACGGCATCCGGCGCCAGGGCGCGTGAGACCGCCCCGCTTGTCGCAAAGAAGGCCACGTCGATGTCGGCAAAGACTCCCGTCCGGGCCTCCTCCACGCGGAGGGTGCGGCCGCGGAATTGGATTTCCTTGCCCGCGGAGCGCCCTGACGCGAAAAGGCGGAGCCCGGCCATGGGAAAGTTACGCTCGTGCAACAGCGCGAGCAACTCTTGACCCGCGGCCCCTGTGGCCCCGACGATACCTACCGTGAATGATGGTGTCTTAACCGCTGTGTCCATTTTGGAATCGTTGAATGAAACGCGTTCCCGGCTCGGCATCAAGCCCACAGACCGGTTGCTCGTGGTGCGCCTGGGAGCCTCGACCCTTCAGTTTTACGTGCAGGGAGATCTCGTGAAGAGCTACGTCGTGTCCACGTCCAAGCTCCCACCCTCGAACGTGAAGAATTCGCTCGGGACGCCGAGGGGGTTGCACGAGATCGCAGAGAGAATCGGGGCGGGCCAGCCCGCGGGCATGGTGTTCGATTCGAGGATGCCGACGGGGTGGCATTTTTCGGAGATCCCTGAAGTGCGGCCGGAGTCCAATCTGGTCGCGACGCGGATCATCTGGCTGAGGGGGATGGAGCCGGGGGTGAATCGGGGGGGCGAAGTGGACACGTACGAGAGGTATATTTATATCCACGGGACGAATCGGGAGGAGCGGATCGGCCAGCCGGCGAGCGCTGGGTGCGTGCTCATGCGGAATTTGGATATCATTGAGTTGTACGATCAGGTCAGGGTTGGGGATCAGGTTTTGATCGTGGATTGAGGGGGGGGGACGAGGCGAGTTCGGGACGGGAGAGTGGAAAGCGCGAGCAAGCTCGCTGACCTACAAGGGAAGGATCCGAGCTATGCCCAGGGCGTGGAAGGCGCGAGGCGGCTCGTCGCAACGACTTCGCCCTACCCCAAGACATTGTGCCTCTCGAGGTATCGAGAAATCAGCGGTTCTTGCCGAAGAGGAGGCGGAGGGAGTTGAGGCAGACGACGACCGTGCTGCCTTCGTGGGCGGCAACACCGACCGCGAGGGGAACCACGCCGAAGATCGTCATGGTGACCATGAGGAGGACGACGCCGAGGGCCACGGCGAGGTTCTGGCGAATGATGGTCCGGGCGCGGCGGCTCAAGCGGTGGGCGGCGAGGAAGTTCTCGATCCGGTCGTGCATCAGGATGACCTCAGCCTGCTCGAGGGCGGCGTCGCTACCACGGGCGCCCATGGCGACGCTCACGTCGGCAGCGGCTAGGCTCGGGGCGTCGTTCACGCCGTCGCCGACCATGGCGACCTTCCTTCCGCCGGACCGGAGGGACTGGATTGCCGCCACCTTGTCCTCGGGCGAGAGGCCCGCACGGACTTCGTCGAGGCCCAGTTCCTGGGCGACGGCTTCCGCGCTTTGGCGGCGGTCCCCGGTCAGCATGACCGTGTGGATCCCGCGGGCCTTGAGTTCGGCGAGCACGACCTTCGATTCCGCGCGGATCTGGTCCCGTAGCAGGATCCTTCCGACAAGGTCCCGCCCGAGAACCCATACCTCGCTCAGTTCGGCAGCCGCCGGGGGAAGCTTTTTGGCCCATTCGGAAAGAGGGCCATGCTCCAGGAGTTCCCTGCGCCCCAGGAGCAGCTGCGACCCGCCGAGGCGGCCGGTCAGGCCCTGGCCCGAGATCGACTGGAAGTCGTCGATTTCAGCCGCCTTCACGCCGGCGGCCTTCGCGTGCCGGACGATCGCCCGGGCGATGGGGTGCTGGGACTTCGACTCAAGGGCGTAGGCGAGTTCGAGGATTTCTCCCTCGCGGCCCAACGGGAAGCTCTCGCAGCCGACGACCGCGAGCTCGCCGGTCGTGAGGGTCCCCGTCTTGTCGAGGGCCACGACATGGATGCCGGCCAGGCTCTCGATCGCGGCACCGCCGCGGAAGAGCACGCCGTGGCGGGCGCCCCAGGCGATGGCAGCCAGCACGGCCGAGGGAATGGAAAGGACCAGCGCGCACGGGCTCGCGACGACGAGCAGCGTCATCGCCCGGTAGAAGGCCGAACGCACGCCGGGCTGGTTGGCAAACGCGGGCAGGTGAAACCCGAGCCACCAGACGAGGAACATGGCGGTCGCCGCCCCCAGGACAAAATAGGTGTAGCCCGTGCCGAACCGGTCCGTGAAGCGCTCGCTTGGCGCCCGGAGCTTCTGGGCGGTCTGGATCAGCCGGATGATCTTCTGGAGCGTGCTCTCCGAGGGAAGGCGGGCGACGTCGTACTCGACCACGCCCCAGAGGTTCACGGTGCCGCTGAAGACGGGGTCCCCGATGCCCTTGCTGACGGGGGTCGCCTCTCCGGTCAGCGCCGACTCGTCGCTTGCGCTCGAGCCCTTGATCACCGTGCCGTCCGCCGGAAACGCATCGCCGGGCTTCACGCGCACGCGCTGGCCGAGCTGAAGCTCCTCGATCGGCACCTCCCTTTCGCCGCCGTCCGGCAGCGCAAGGATCGCGTACTTGGGCGCCGTCTTGAGGAGCGAGTTCACCTCGCGCTGGGTGCGGTCGAGGGCGTACTCCTCCATGGCGCCCGCCGCCGAAAATAGGAACAGCAGCAGGACGGCCTCGGCCCAGGCCCCGATGAATACGGCGCCGAGGGCAACCGCCAGCATGAGGAAGTGAATGTCGATCCTGCCGGTCCGCAGGTTGCCCCAGGTGTCCACGGCGGCGTCCCAGGCGCCGACAATCAGGGCGACGAGGAAAAGGCCGTGGGCGAAAAGGGGCTGGCCCGGCAACTCATAGGATACGACTCCTCCTGCAATGCCCGCCACCCCGCAGCCCGCGGCCAGCATGGCCAGCATGCGCCACTCCGGCTGGCCGTGCTCCGGTTCGGCCGTGATCGCGGGCCATTCCATCTCCCGCCAAAGCCAGAGCTTCTCCGCCGTCTCGCAGGTGTCGCGCGCCATCACGAGCGCCTTGCCGTCCCGGCGGAGGGAGTACCCGCGCGGCGCGTGGATGGAGTCCCGCTTCTCGAGCATCTTCTCCACGGCCGCAACCGTTGCGGCGAGCTTTTCGGCCAAGCCCGCCGTGTCCACCCGGCCGACGGTCGCCACGGAGACCTTGTGCGCTTCGGGGTCGATGCGCACGGCCTCCACTCCGGGTTGCACCCGAAGGAACTGCGCCAGTTCGGCAACCCAATCCGGGCTAGGGTCCATGGGAGAAGAATGCCTGTTGTGCGGCAAAGGTGAAAGCTGAAACGGGGGTTGGAGGATTCGCCTTCCAACTTGATCCTTTAATCGTTCAAATCCCCCCTTCCCACCATGCCCACACCCGCTGAAAATGCCATCATCAAGACCTCGTACGGCGACATGACCCTGTCCTTCTGGCCGGACGTCGCGCCGAAGACCGTCGAGAACTTCAAGAAGCTCGCCCGAGAGGGCTTTTACAATGGGACGGCGTTCCACCGGGTCATCAAGGGCTTCATGATCCAGGGTGGCTGCCCGAACACGAAGGCCGGCGCAAAGGGCATGCCGGGGACTGGCGACGCAGGGCAGAAGATCAAGGCTGAGTTCAACGACAAGGCGCACAAGCGCGGCGTGATCTCGATGGCGCGCTCGGCGCATCCCGATTCCGCCGGCAGCCAGTTCTTCATCTGTCACGGCGACGCCCGGTTCCTGGACCGCCAGTACACGGCATTCGGGGAACTCGTGGCGGGCGACGACGTCCTTGAGAAGCTTGCCACGGTGCCGACCTCGAGGGGCGACGGCGGGGAAAAGAGCACGCCAATCGAGCGCCTGGAAATCCAGAGCGTGACGATCGTGCCCGCAGCCGGCTGAGTCAGCTGGAGCCGGCCTTCTTCGGCTTGGAGCCGAAGATTTCCTCGACCAGCGGGTCCACGACATCGGACGTGTACTCCCGCGTGATCGACGGGTGGAAGTAGCGCCCGATCGCGAGTTCCCTTCCCGTCCTCGCGTCGTGCACCTGCATGTCGATCTCGATGATGTACGTCGTGAGGTCGAACGTCCAATGCTCCTGGTAGCTCACGACGAGTTCCGCCTCCGTGGGCTTCATCGTGAGCGGCCCCGCGGCGGCGGTGAACCCCATGCTCTGCAGCTTGCGGGTGATGAACAGGTCAATGCTCCGGCCGTCGGAGAGCTCGTGCTCCACAAAGACATTGTGGTAGCTCGAGATCCTGGCCGCGGGCGCGACGCGGGTCTCCAGATGGGTGCATGCCGAAAGGAGCGGAAGGAGGCAGAGGAGCCAGGGCAGCTTTTTCATCGGGCTATTTCCAGCACAATTTTTCCAAATTGCCCACCCTGTTCCATGAGCTCGAAGGCCGCCGCCCCGTGGGTCATGGGGAAGACCGCGCTCACGACCGGCTTGATCCGGTGAAGCGCGACAAAGCAGAGCATGGCGGACCAGTCCGCTGCGCTGCCCATGGTGCTCCCCAGGAGCGAAATCTGGCGCCAAAACACCTTGCGCAGGGCGAGGTCTGGGAGGTTGCCCCGCGTGGCCCCGAAGAAAACGATGCGGCCGCCCGGGGCCGCGACGTCGATAAGGTCGCCAAATCCCGGCCCGCCGGCGCTGTCCACGATGACATCAAAGGGTCCCGACACCTTGGCGGCCTCGGCGGCCCAGCCGGGTTTCGAATATAGGAATCCGCCCCGGGCGCCGAGCGCGACGGCCTTGGCGATCTTTTCCTCGGAGCCCGAGGTCACCCAGACCTCGGCGCCATGGGCCACGGCAAACTGCAGGGCAAAGAGCGCCGCGCCGCCCCCCACCCCGCTGATGAGAACCCTCTCGCCCGTGTGCAGCTGTCCGCGGACCATGAGCGCGCGGTAGGCCGTCAGTCCGGCGAGCGGCAGCGCAGCGGCCTCCTGCCAGGTGAGATGTTCCGGCTTCGGAAACAGCTGGCCTGCCGGAATGGCCACGCGCTCTGCAAGCGTGCCGTCGCGCGGCAGGCCGAGGATGGAGAACGACGCGGCCTGGGCGTGCTCGTTTGCGCCCCAGTCGAGGGCGGGATAGAGGATGACCTCGCGTCCGACCCAGGACGCGTCCGCCCCCGGGCCGACGCTCGCCACGATGCCGGCGCCGTCGGATCCGGGGGTGCATGGGAATTTCAGGCCGGCGTACTGGCCGAGCTTGATCCAGACGTCCCGGTGGTTGAGCGCGGCAGCGCGGATGGCGACGACCACCTCACCCGGCGCGGGAACGGGATCCGGGACCTCGGCCAGGGCGAGTTTGTTTACGGCATCGAGGCGGAGGGCTCGCATGAGTGACTCAGACGTGGGAAATCAACTCGGAGGCCTTGAAACGCACCTTGGGTGTGGTCGCGTACTTGTCGAAGGCCGCGCGGTACCCGGCGGCGCAGGCGCAGAGGGTCGTCAGGCCCTTGGCACCCAAGCCAAGGATCTCGTCGTACTTCGCAGGCTCAAGACCCTCCATGGGGCAGGTGTCCACCCCGAGAAGCGCGGCCGCCGCCATGAACTGCCCGAGCGCGATGTAGACCTGCCGGGCCATCCAGCTATCCAGGCGCCCTGCCGCCCGGTTCTGGTCGGCAAATCCGACCATGATGTCGCGATATCCCTTCAGCTGCCCGGGGGATCCGCCGCGCACCTCGACGATGCGGTCGATGAAGCGGTCCACGTCGGCCGCCGTGAGGTCCTTCCGGGCGGCGAAGACGACATAGTGGGAGCAGTCGATCGGCTGGGTCTGGCCCCAGGAGACGGCAGAGAGCTTCTGGCGGAGGTCCGCGTTCTGCACCACGAGGAAGTGCCAGGGCTGGAGGCCAAAGCTGGAGGGCGACAGGATGAGCGCCTCCTCGAGGGCGGTCCAGGTCTCCGCCGGGATCTTCCGGGCCGGATCGAATTTCTTGGTTGCGTAGCGCCAGTTGAGGGCGCCCAGGAGCGTTTCAGTTGAGGTGGTGGACATGGAAAGCCTAGGACTTACCCGGAAATTCCCGGTTCGCAAACCACGGGAGTTTTTTTTGCACGAGCGCCGCAAGCTCCTCCCTCCCCTCGATTCGCAGGAGCCAGAGAAGAACGCCGTAGACGACTGCCCCGGCCGGAATCAACGCCAGCACCTCCAGCGCCTCGGTCGTCCGCACGCCCAGGGCCATCCCGGTGACCAGCAGCCGGGCCGCCCAGACGAGGACCCCCATCCCGAGCGCGGCCAGCAGCACTTTGGCCACGCTCGGCCAGAGGGGCGCGAACTTAAGCTCCACGAGCTTCCGGGCAAGCGATCGCTGGAGGAGGACGGTCTGGACCACGATCGCCGCGGTGCTGGCGAGGACCAGCCCGAAGACGCCGAGCCAGCGCATCAGAAGGAGGCTCAGGCCCAGGTTCACGCAGAAGTCCACCGCGGCCACCTTGACCGGGCTCGACGTGTCCTTGAGCGAGTAAAAGGCGCGGACGGTGAGGTTCACGATCGAGAAGAACGGGAGCCCAACCACATAGAGCATGAGCAGCGGCGCCATCATGTGCGCGTCTGCCGGGGTGAATTTCCCGTGCCGGAAAAGGAGCCCGACAATCGGCTGACTAAGGAGGCCCAGACCCACCGCGGCCGGCACGTTGACGACCAGGATCAGGCGAAGCCCCTTGCGGTAGTCGTCCGCCATGCCCGAATAGTTTTTCTGGACGGCGTGCCGGGCGATCAGCGGGTACACGACGGTCGATATCGCGATCGCGAAGACCCCGATCGGCAGCTCCATCAGGCGGCCTGCGTAGAAGATCAGCGTGCCCGCGAAGTCGTTCAGCGAATAGGCCAGGAGGCTCGAGACGTACAGGTTCACCTGGTAGATCGCGCTGCCGAAGAAGCCAGGCGCCATCAGCCTGCCGATTTCGAGGACACGTGGCGAGAGACTGAAGTCAACGCGCGGCTTCCAGCCGAGCTTCACGAGGACCGCCGCGGGGACCGCCAGCTGCAGGCTGCCGCCAATGAGGACGCCCGCGCACAGCCAGTGCATCTCGCCGAGGGGAGTCTTCGCGAAGTGAAGCCCCGCGCCCCCGAGGGTCGCGATCATGGAGAGGTTGAGCCAGATGGGCGACAGGGCCGGCTCCGTGAAATGCTCGAACACGTTGAGCGTGGCGTTGAGCGCCGCCGCGAGGCACACGAAGGCGAGGTAGGGAAAGAGAAGCACCGAGAGGTCCGCGATCAGGTACCAGCGGTCCGCGAGCCCCGGGGCGATGGCCCGGGAGTGGTCGAGGAGAAGCATGGCCCCCACGGCGAGCCCGCCCGTGACGATCGCAAGCCAGCTCGACACCTGGTTCAGGAGGACGAAGGCCCCGGGGCGGCCCCGGTCGTGCAGTTCGTGCTGCAGCGTCGGGAGAAAGGCCGCTGTCAGCGAACCCTCGCCCAGGAGGCGCCGAAACAGGTTTGGCAGCCGGAAGGCCGTGAGGAACGCCGAGTTCAGGACGCTCGCGCCGAAGATGTCCGCGCTCAGGGTGTCGCGGGCAAGCCCCAGCACGCGCGAGACGACCGTAAGGAACGAGACTACACCGATGTTCTTGAGTTTCTTGGACAAGGTCGGTCGCGCCCGGTCGTTCAGAAGGCTGTCGATTCGTTCCCTCAACCCTTTGCCTTGATTTCCGTCTTAGGGGCGGGCGCCGCCGCCTTGGACTCCTTGCCCGCGGCGGCCTTGCTATCGCCGGAGGCCGGCTTGCTCTCACCGGAGGCCGGCTTTCCTTCGGCGGAAGCTGGCTTGCCGTCGCCTGCCTTCTCGGACGACTTTGAGTCTCCCCCACCGGAGCTGCTCTCCCCTCCCCCGGCGGGAGCCTGCGCCTTCTTGTAATCCGTTTGGTAAAAACCGGTTCCCTTGAAGATCAGCCCGGCTCCGGCCCCGATCAGGCGCTTCACGCCAAGTTTGCCGCATTTTGGGCACTTCCTGAGCGGGGCTGCGCTCATCGGCTGGAATTGCTCAAAGGTATGCCCGCATTTCTTACAGACGAAGTCGTAGGTAGGCATGGGCTGGATTTGTAAGTCGATCGACCGAAGTTGGAAGATCAAACGGAAGGGGTCAGGTTGCAAAAGTTGACCTCCGCGACGGAGGTCAACTTTTGCAACCTGACCCGAATGGCGCTAAGTTAAGGGGGTAAGTCGTCATTTCCAAGCCCGTGAAGCCGAGACGCTCATTTGTCGCCGCGGCCGGGTGAGGAGTTGATAGTTTTTTGGTCGGCGTTTCCTGGCTCGTGG
>Ga0302320_10012049_pt1 | contig 18209 bp, 14 predicted proteins | sample Bog_T0_3_FD_202130 | JGI IMG/M metagenome (GOLD analysis project Ga0302320, IMG submission 202130) | Peat permafrost microbial communities from Stordalen Mire near Abisko, Sweden - Bog_T0_3 | ecosystem: Environmental > Terrestrial > Soil > Wetlands > Peat | place: Sweden: Abisko, Stordalen Mire...
CTTCGGATTCAGGTAAGCCCAGCGACCGTTGCCGTCGAGGGCCATGGCGAGGCCGCGCTCGTGACCCGGCGTGCCGGTGCCCTTGATGCGCATGAGGCCGGCTTCGCCACCGGGGCCGAGGACGGTGTTGGTTTGGACCATGGTGTCGTACTGCTGGTGGACCCAAAGCTTGGAGCAGACGTTTGAGCTGGAGAGGAGTTGGATGAGGTCGGCGGTGAAGTCGCGATCTTCAGCGAGTTGGGCCTGGACCTGGTCGGATGGTTCGAGCGGGATGGGGGTCTTCCAGACGCCGACGGGGCGGTGATAGAGCGGCGCGTCGTCGGTGAGGGATTGGTTGGGGATGTCGGCAACGAGGACGCCGTGATGACGGATGCGGAGGCGGGACTGGTCGACGACTTCGCCGACGATGACGCCGTCTAAACCCCACTTCTCAAAGACGCTGAGGACTTCGTGCTCGCGGCCTTTGGTGGCGACTAGGAGCATGCGCTCCTGGCTCTCAGAGAGCATGATTTCGTAGGAGGTCATGCCGGTTTCGCGCTGCGGGACGAGGTCGAGTTCGACGTCGAGACCGACGCCGCCGCGGGCGCCCATCTCGCAGGTGGAACAGGTGAGGCCGGCAGCCCCCATGTCCTGGATGCCGACAATGGCGCCGGTCTTCATGGCTTCAAGGCAGGCTTCAAGGAGGAGCTTCTCCATGAAGGGGTCGCCGACCTGGACGTTGGGGCGCTTGGCCTCGGTGCCTTCGTGGAACTCTTCAGAGGCCATGGTTGCGCCGTGGATGCCGTCGCGGCCGGTTTTTGCGCCGACGTAGATAACGGGGTTGCCCGCGCCGCTCGCTTTGCCGTAAAAGATTTCGTCGATTTTGACGAGGCCGAGGGCGAAGGCGTTGACGAGGGGGTTGCCCGAGTAACAGGGCTCGAACTTGGTTTCTCCGCCGAGGTTGGGGACGCCGAAACAGTTGCCGTAACCGGCGATGCCGCTGACTACGCCTTCGACGATGGAGTGGTTTTTGTTGATCTCACGCTCTTCCGCGTTTTGGCCTGGGTCGGCGGTGATGGGTCCGAAGCGGAGGGAGTCCATGACGGCGAGGGGGCGAGCGCCCATGGTGAAAATGTCGCGGAGGATGCCGCCGACGCCGGTGGCTGCTCCCTGAAAGGGCTCGATGTAGCTGGGGTGGTTGTGGGACTCGATTTTGAAGGCACAAGCCCAGCCGTCGCCGACGTCGATGATTCCGGCGTTCTCACCGGGACCCTGGACGACGCGATCGCTTTTGGTGGGGAGGCGCTTGAGGTGGACGCGGCTGGACTTGTACGAGCAGTGCTCGCTCCACATGACGCTGTAAATGCCTAATTCGGTGAGGGATGGGACGCGGCCGAGAGCTTTCAGGATGCGGTCGTACTCGTCCGCGGTGATGCTATGCGCGGCGAGCAGTTCCGGGGTGATTGCTGCCGGCTCGGGAACGACTGCAGAGGAGGCTGTGGTCATCACGATTGCCTTCATTGTCGCACGGTATTCACAGCCGGGGGTGAGGGAATGGGTGTGGAAAGCGGGATGAAATCTTCACAGCGCATAGGCAGGGGTGTGCGCTGCTTTTCCCCGCGGCGTGTGGCCAGACTGAACCTGCGGCCGAACTGGCAGATGTGCTAAAATCCCGGCCGATCACGAAACAGCCTGCGCACGGGGCGCGAAAGCCGTTTGTGGCGGTGTGTGGAGCTGCCGGACGCGAGCGGTGGATGAGCGGCTCGGGGGCAGCTCGGCTTTTTCCGCCGAGACGGGTACCGCCAAGCGGGGCGGGCGCCGACAGGCCAGACGGTTCTGAAATTGCAGGAAGCGGAAAACCCATGTACACGACTCGACGGACAGTTCTGTCTTATCTTGCGGCCCTTGGACCGGCTGCCAGCCTGAGATCTTTTGGCGCTTTGCTGGACGAGAAAAGGGGCGATGCTGCTGGGCGCGCTGGCCACGCATCGAGCGTGGAGCTGTATGTGGCGCATGGGGGGGATGACAAGAATCCCGGGACAAAGGAAAAGCCGCTGGCGACGCTGGCGCGCGCGCAGGAGATGGTGCGCGGGATGAACCGGATGAAGGAGACGGGGATTACGGTGTGGGTGCGGCAAGGCACCTATTCCTTGCACAAGCCGATGGTTTTTGAGGCGGAGGACTCGGGGACAGCGGAGTGCCCGGTGCGGTTTGCGGCGTATCCCGGCGAGCCAGTGACGCTGAGCGGCGGGCGGCGGCTGGAGTGCGACTGGACCCCTTATAAGGATGGGATCATGATGTGCAAGCTGCCTGGGGAAAAGAGACGGGCGGCGTTTACGCAGTTGTTTGTGGATGGGAAGCGGCAGATACGGGCGCGGTATCCGAACTATGACGCGAAGAATCCGCTGGTGTGGGGCGGCGGGTACCTTGATGTGGCGCAGGTTGCGGAGCCCTGGCCGCCGACGCAGTTTCACTTTGAGCCGGCGACGTTTACGAAGAAGCATTGGGCGCGCCCGGAGTTGGCGGTGGTGCAGATATTTCCGGTGGCGTATTGGGGATCGCTGCAATGGCAGGTGAAGGGCGTGGACTGGGGTGCGCACCGGGTGGACCTGGGGTGGGGCGGATTCCAGATCAACGAGCTGGAGTGGGGCAAATGTTCGACGGGACTGGGCAGCGGAAAGTTTTACGCGGATGAGTCTGCGGCGGAGGCTCCCTACAAGGCTCGCTACTTTATCGAGAATGTTTTTGAGGAGCTGGATTCTCCGGGCGAGTGGTATCTGGACTCAGAGCAGGAAACTCTGTATTACATGCCCGCGGCGGGAGTGGACCTGCGCACCGCAAAGGTGGAAGTACCGGTGCTGGAGCAGGTGGTGGAGTTTCGCGGGAGCCAGCAGGAGCCGGTGCGGCATGTGCAGGTGGTGGGATTCAGGATTGCGCACACGGCGAGCACTTTCTTCAAGCAATATGAGGCGCCTTCGCGGGGAGATTGGACGATTCATCGCGGCGGGGCTGTGTTTGCCGAGGGCGCGGAAGAGTGCAGCGTGGAAAAGTGCTTCTTTGATGCGGTGGGCGGGAACGGGCTGTTCCTGAGCAACTACAACCGGCGGGTGCGGGTTTATGGGAACAAGTTTACGGAGACCGGGGACAGCGCCATCTGCATGGTGGGCAGCGAGGCGATGGCGCAGGGGACGAGTCATCCGGTGCCGACGGAGAATCTGATTTCAAACAACCTGATTCATGACTGCGGAGTCTTCGGCAAGCAGATAGCCGGGGTGTTCTCTTCAATAACATTGAGGAATACGATCAGTCATAACTTGATCTACAATATGCCGCAGGCGGCGATGACTTTCAACGATGGCTGGGGCAGCGGGCATGTTATCGAGTACAACGAGATTCATGACACGGTAAGGGAGACTTCGGATCATGGGCCGATCAGTTCATGGGGCCGGGGAAGATATTGGTGTTATGAGCAAAATCACGGACCGTTTTCGCACGCTTCGGGGCATCGCGATGGGGAGAAGGACTTTGTGTTTTATAACCCGGAGGAAGATGGATATGTGAACGAGTTCCGGTTCAACTATATCCACGAAGAGCCGTCGCACCACGGAGAGTACTGGCTGCGGCAGATGGGGATTGACCTGGACGATGGGTCGAGCCACTTTCATGTGCATGACAATCTCTGCGTGGGGTTGAGCATTACGCTGAGCCCCGGCGACGGCCGCTTGGTGGAGAACAATATCTTTGTGCATCCCGTGGACCCGGTGAACTTCTGGGGAAGTTATGAGCACAACAACGACCGGTTCACGCGGAATATTATTGTGCCGCGGGCGGATGCGGCGGGCAAGGCGGGGCCTGCCTACAAGGTGGGAACTCCGGGGCTGCAAGGGCCGTTTGCGGAAGAGGTGGATGGCAACCTAATCTTTGTGGAAGCGGGGCAGTTCAGTGCCGAGTACACGTCGCGGGATGGAAAGACGGCGAAGTTGACGCTGGAGCAGTGGCAGGCGATGGGCTGCGACAAGAATTCGATCTTTGCCGATCCGCTGTTTGTGGATGCGGAGACTGGAGATTACCGGGTGAAGGCGGAGTCGCCGGCGCTGAATCTGGGGTTCAAGAACTTCGATTTGCAGGGTGTGGGGTTGCTGCCGGATTTTCCGGCGACGTTCGGATCTTGAGCGCGGACCCACTTTGCCCGTCTGGGCGCGAAGCGGTGGGGAGGAAGCGGGGGATGGGCAGTTTTGTGCAACGATGAGGCCGCGCTACAATATGAAGAACGATGCGGATTGAGGCATCAGGCGCCGGGATGGCGGAACTGGCAGACGCAGCGGACTCAAAATCCGCCGACCGCAAGGTCGTGGGGGTTCGACCCCCCCTCCCGGCACCATTATAAGATATTTATTGTCAATAATATATGTTCATTCGTGCACGTTGTTGTGTGTAGTAGTTTGACTTCCGCCGCATTTGCCTCGCGACTACGCAGAAAAGCCGCTTGAGCCTTCTGTCTGTGCCAGCGATCCCTGAGGGGATGGGCCATCGCCTGCGACCCGGTATTCACGGCGCGCAGCGCCTGGTCATAGCCAGTTACGATTGAGCACTACGGTGAGGCTCACCAGCGCGATTGCTCGCTGGACTTGATGAGATCCCGGCGCCAAGCGGATAGAACCGGCGAGGATCGTGAGCCAAGTGGATGCTAAACTCAGGAATGGAAAAGCCGCAGGCGCACGAGTCAATCGCGGAGGGATTTGACTCAAATGGCTGGCCTGATGAGAGAGGGTAATTGCAATGCCTGAGTGCCCGGTCCCGGAGCGCAACCGTCGCAGCAAAGCTGAGCAGCGCGCAGAGAGTCTGGAACAGATACTGGATGCGGCGGAGTATCTTTTTTCACAAAATGGGTTCTATGGTGTGACCTTCCGCGATGTGGCGCATCGAGTGGGGATTCATACAACACTTCTTCATTATTATTTCAAGGATAAGCACCATTTATTTGAAGCAGTGTTCAAGCGGCGAGCGAGCGTAACCTGCGACCTGCGTATGGCAGCGCTGGGAGAGTACGAAGCGGAAGCCGGAGATCACCCCACAGTCGAGGGCGCGCTACGGGCGTTCTTGGATACTGACTTCGACTTATATATCAAGGGTGGTGAGCCATGGGTGAATTATGCCGCATTCTGTGCCCGCGTAAGCCACAGCCAGGAGGGGGCGGCGATGATGGCTGCCAACTTCGATCCCGTTGTGCTCAAGCTCGTGAGCATATTGAAGCGCGCCCTACCCGATTACAGCGATGAGGATGTTTTCTGGGGCTACGATTTTGTAACAGGCGCGCTGATGCATACACTAGCGCGCACCGGGCGAATCGATCGTCTCTCGGGCGGAGTTTGCCGCTCGGACGATATCGGGGCGGTAAAGAAACGTCTCGCGAAATTCATGGCGGCAGGATTTCTGGCGCTTAAGGAATAGCAGGGCGCCGCGGGAGCAACATGATCCGCGGGGCAAGCTCTACTCAAACATTACCCGATGGCCACTGCCCTTCTCCCGCGATCATTTGCATTGCGCACTTTGCGGAGGCTGTTTTGGGGACCAAAGCCCAACGTTCCAGCCCCAGGGAACCTCCCCGCTCGCCCGGCGCCGGCAAACCACTTGCTCGTTGAACTCGTAGATCCCTGGAAGGAGATGATCGGACAGGTGCGGAGCATCGGTGAATGCCATATAGGCGCCAACCGACCCGAAGGCCGACCAATCCGGTTCATTCGCTGCCTTCGGATTGCCCGTGCGGGCAAAGCTGGTCCAATAGCCAATCATTGCGTCAGAGAGGCTCGTCTCCAGCGGCGTTGCTGGAATCTTGGGCCAGAGCGGCGTCGTCCTGCCGAATCCGCCAAACACATAGGGCAATTCGCTGGCATGAAAGGCATGCAGACCAGCAGCGTCAGCGGCCGGATAGCCATGATCGAAAAAGTAGAGGTAGGACGGCTGACCGACTGCGACTTGTTTCCTGACCAGGCGCATCGCGGTCCAGCCGTACAGGGCGTCTCGCGTGGTCGCCAGCATGCTTTCTTCCATATTGGTGTTGGGATAGAGCCGCAGGAATTCGTCGGCGAGGTCGAGATAATGGTCGCGCACGGTCTCTTCGTACTCTGTTGCATTTGCCAGGGGATGCGGGGCAAGGACCCTCAGCGAGCGGATCTCGCCGCTGTTGAAGCCCGCCAGAAGCGGCACAGGCGCCTGTTCGCCTCGATCGAAGACATCCACGAGCTGGCGCGGCAAGACATGCCCGTCGATGGCGCCCCATGGCGCGAAGCCGGCAGCCGGCGCGGCCTCGGTCAACGCTGCTGCATCCATTGCGCGCAGAACGGCGATGTCTTTCGCTTTTAAGGCAGCAGCGAGGCGAGTGCCGCTCTCCTCGGCAGAAGCTGTGCCGAAACTGCGCTGCTTCAGTTCAGGCGTGGAGATCATATATGCGCTTTCTGCAATCGCCTTGGCGAATAGACCCCGGGCAGCGGGCGCTGCCATCAGGTACATCACGCTCAGTGCACCCGCGGATTCGCCTGCGGCGGTCACGTTCGAAGGATCGCCGCCGAAGGAGCCGATGTTCTGCTTGACCCAGTGTAGCGCCTCGATCTGATCGAGCAGACCGTAATTGCCGGAGAGGCCAAGGGGAGACTCGCGGCTGAGCTCAGGATGCGCAAGCCATCCGAGGACGCCCAGTCGATAGTTGATTGAGACCACTACGATGCCATGTTCGGCAATCCGCGTGCCTTCGTAGACCGGCTCCCTGCTCGATCCACCGCTGAGTGCGCCGCCGTGTATCCAGAAAAACACCGGCGCATTGCGCGCATTGCCAGGCGCCCATATATTCAGCGTTAGACAATCTTCGCTCATGGGCATCGGATCGCCGGAGTAGATATTCGAAAGTTTGGCTTTGGGCTGGAAACATGCGGGCCCGAACTCGGTTGCCTTCTTCACGCCCGTCCATCGCGGCATGGGGCTGGGCGGTCTCCAGCGCGCTGCGCCGACCGGAGGCAGTGCATAGGGGATGCCTTTGAAGACGCGCAGATTGCCTTCAATTCGGCCCTCCAACGTGCCTGCTGGCGCGTTTACAACGGGGCCGTGTTTGTCCGGGGATTGATCTGAAATGGTTGCACTCTGTTGGGGGAAATACGAAGGCGCGAGGACAAGGGAGGCGGCCAGGACAAGCGAGCGGCGAAGTAAGATCATCGGATGGTTTCTCCAACTGTGCGGCTTTCGATGCGAAGCACGCGCGCCAACGCGAGGAACAGCAAGATAGCGACGACGTAGAGCGACGCGAGCAGGTAAAGAGCGATCTGCAAGGATTGAAGGGGATGGCTGGCGCGGAAAAAATCGCTGGTCGCGCCGACGAACGTTGGGCCAAGGCCGAGGCCGATGAAGTTCATGATGAGCAACAGAAGCGCGCCCGACATTACGCGCTGGTCGGGCCGTACCTCCTCCTGCACCAGCGTAACCGCCGAGGTCAGATAAAAGTAATTGAAAAACATGGCGACGGTGAGGAAGAGCAAAGCGAGACGCCATGAAGGCACCCAGACAAATGCCAGATAGAAGGGGATGGCGAGAGCCAGCGAAGCGGCGGGTATCAGGGCATAGGCCTGTTTCGAGCGTCGCGTATAACGATCGATCACCCGTCCTGAAATAGGCATGCTTCCGCCCATTCCGACGGCAACCACCAGCGCATAATAAACGGCGACTTCATGGAGCGTCATGCCTTTCTCGCGCATAAGAAAGAGGACGACGAAGTTGGTCAGGCCGCAGGTGATAAATTGGTTGGCGCCACTGCCAAGCGCGGCGAGCATCAGAGATGGCGTGGAAATGAACATCGCCAGCGTTTGCCGGAACCCGGCTTTGCTCGCGGTTATTTGGTCCGGGGTACGATCGAGGCCGCCGCGACGAGGTTCGGGCACGAAAATGAGGACCCCGATCACCGCGAAGATGCCGGCGGCGCCGAGAAAAATGAATGCATAACGCCAACTGAAAGCAGCGGCGATGGATGCGCCGAGAGCGATTCCCAGCGCCGAGCCGATAGGCGGGCCGATGTTATAAAGGCCCAGCGCCCTACCGCGGCGGCCTGGAGGGAAATAGTCGGAAATGATGGAGTAGGAGGGCGGAACGCCGCCGGCTTCGCCGAAGCCGACCGTCATGTAAGCGGCTACGAATTGTAGATAGCTGGCCGTGATGCCGCAACACATGGTTGCCGCGCTCCAAATGGTGCACGCGACAGCCAGAACCCGGGATCGGTTTGTCTTGTCGGCGAGCCATCCTACAGGGATGGAGATGCAGCAGTAAAACATCGCGAAGTAGAGACCGCCCATCCTGCCAAGTTGACCGTCGGAGAGATGCAGACTGTCCTGGATCGGCTTGGCAAGAATAGCCGGCAACTGCCGCGATAGAAAGTTCAGGACGTAGACGAAGCACAGCATGCCGAGAGCAATCCACGCGCGCGCGTCCGGAGTTTCAACCTGCGGATTTGCCGATTCGCTGGGCTGGTCGTGCGGACCAATCGCCGCTCCGGCCGTGCGCTTTGCCATGCTTCACCTGCTCAACTTCAGAGAATCTCATACAGGCCCGCGGCGCCCATGCCGCCGCCCACACACATAGTGACCACGACATATCGAACGCCGCGCCTACGCCCTTCGACCAGCGCGTGGACTGTCAGGCGGTTGCCCGACATGCCGTACGGATGGCCGATGGAAATGGCGCCACCGTCCACATTGAACCGGTTGTTGGGAATCCCGAGCCGATCGCGACAGTAGATTACTTGCACGGCGAAGGCTTCATTCAGCTCCCAGAGGCCAATGTCGTCGATCTTGAGGTCGAAGCGCTTCAGGAGCTTGGGAACAGCGAAGACAGGCCCAATGCCCATCTCGTCGGGCTCGGTGCCTGCAACGGCCATGCCGCAATAACGGCCCAGCGGTTTGAGGCCGCGGGCGGCGGCCACGCTTGCTTCCATCACCACGCAGGCTGAGGCGCCATCGGAGAGCTGGCTCGCGTTGCCAGCGGTGATGAAGCCGTTCTCCCGCACCGGCTTGAGCGCGGCCAGCCCTTCCATGGTCGTGTCAGGCCGGTTGCCTTCATCGCGTCGCAGGACCACCTCCTGCATCGAAGTTGCGCCGGTAGCCTTGTCGGTTACTGACTTGTTCGTCTTTACGGGGATGAGCTCTTCATCGAAGCGGCCGGCTGCCTGCGCTTCACCCGTCCGGCGCTGCGACTGGAGAGCATACTCATCCTGCCGCTCGCGCGAAATGTCGTACCTGCGCGAAACTACCTCGGCGGTGTCGATCATCGGCATGTAGATATGCGGATGAAGCGCGGCCAAGTCCGGGTCGGCGCCGGTGCGGAGTTCCGCCGTCTGTACCGTGGAAATGGAATCCATGCCGCCGGCCACGACGACGTCCATGCGGTCCATGACGACCTGTTTGGACGCCATGGAGATGCTCATGAGGCCCGACGAGCACTGTCTGTCGACGGTTTGCCCGGCGACCGAGACGGGCAATCCAGCAGCCAGGGCGGCGTTGCGGCCGATGGTGTGCTGCAAAGCCTGAGGCAGCGCTGACCCAACGATGCAATCGTCGATCTCGCCGGGGTCAATCTCGGCGCGCGCGACGGCGGCGCGGATGGCGTGTGCGGCAAGGGTTGGGGCAGAGGTGGAGTTGAATGCCCCCCTGTAAGCGCGGCCAATCGGAGTTCGCGCGACAGAAACGATCACAGCATCACGACTCATCTCTTACACATCTTTCGTCTTCGGCGCGACATAGCCGGCTTTTTTCAGTTCGAGTTCGCTTTGGGCAAAGCCGTATTCCGGAGTGATTTCGTCCTGGCGGTCCACAAGCTCAGCCCACCGGGCCACGACCTCCTCGGCAGACGGCGGATCGCCGGCGGCATAGATGCCCCTTGTCAGAGTGATATGCGCGGTCTCGAAACTGCCGCCCCCGGCGCAAAGAATGGTGCGCGTTGGCGCACTCTCCGCTACCAGCGCCAGAACGCCCGCTGCCACAAAATCCGGCTTGAGCAAGTGCATTTGCTCTTCCGGAAGAATGCCTTGTGTCATTTGCGTCGCGGCCGTTGGAGCAATGCAATTCACATGGATTCCGTACTTCGCCCCTTCCAGCGCAAGGGTCTGCATCAGACCCGCAAGCGCCATCTTGGCTGCGCTGTAATTCGATTGGCCGAAGTTGCCATAGAGACCGGAAGACGATGTCGTCATGACGATGCGGCCATATTTCTGTTCTCGCATCGTCTCCCACACCGCCTTAGTGCAATGGACGGCGCCCATCAGGTGCACGTCGACGACAAGACGAAAATCGTCAAAGCTCATCTTGGCGAAAGACTTGTCGCGCAGAATGCCTGCATTGTTGACGAGGATGTCAACGCGACCCCAGGCCATGACGGTCTGCTGCACCATCTCCTCAACCGCTGCCGCATCGGTGACGGAGCACAAAGCAGCACGAGCTTCTCCGCCAGCCTCCAGAATCTCCTTGGCGACGGTTTCTGCGCCGCTACCCAAGTCGTTCACGACCACCCGCGCGCCACGTTGCGCCAACAGCCGGGCGTAGGCCCGCCCTAAACCGCCGCCTGCCCCGGTCACCAAAGCGACACGGCCCTTTAAATCAATCACACAGGTCTCCTCTCGTCCCCTTCCGACCGTGGCCAAACACGTAATCGGCCTTTGTCCATCCAAGACCCTGGAATCGAGCGGCTAGTTGGAAGCTTCCTTATGGGCGACAGTGAAGGATAGCGAGGTCTTGAGATGGATGTCAACATTCATTCTTGCAAGAATGAATGTTATGCGGTGAACTGGATGGGTTCACGTTTTGGGAGTTCTTTCATGACTATGCGCACTGCATCTGCTCCTGCCCGAGAAATCACCGCTGCCGAGGCCGCATCTCTTGTGAAATCAGGCTATTGGCTCGACTATGGCGGCTGCCTTGCCCAACCCGACGTCTTTGACTGTGCGTTGGCTGCGCGCGTCCAGGAACTCTCCAACGTAGGAATCCGCTCGAGCCTTGCCGCCAAGCCGCGTGCGGTTCTGGAGAGCGATCCCGAAGGCACCCATTTTCAGTGGTATAGCTGGCACTTCAGCGCTTACGAGCGCGCAAAATCTGACGCCGGGATCTGTTACCACATGCCGCCCAACCTGGGCGAACTAGAGGACTACTATCGCCGTTTCATCGATCCGATCGACATGGTTGTGTTGAAAGTACGGCCGGCCGATGCGGACGGAGTCTTCAGTTTCGGCGCCATGAATGGATGGCTCAGGGCGCTTGTCGAACGCGCCAGGACGCTGATCGTTGAGACATCGACGGCGGTTCCCTTTGTCTACGGGGTTGGCAACAGCGTTCTTCTCGGTGAGGTCGACTACATCGTCGAAGGCGACAACACACCTCTGCCGGAGCTCAAGAGCCCGCCTATATCCGATATCGACCGTGCAATTGCGCGCATCATTGCCGCCGAGGTGGAAGATGGCGCCTGCCTTCAAATCGGAATTGGCGGCATGCCCAATACGGTTTGTTCACTGCTTCGCGACTCAGGCGCCAGAGACCTGGGCATTCACACCGAAATGATGACTGACGGCCTTATCGAGCTCTACAGGGCGGGCGTGGTCACCGGAGCACGTAAGAATCTCGATCCCGGAAAATCGGTCTTCACTTTTGCGCAGGGTTCGCAATCCACCTACGACGCGATCGACAGCAATCCCGACATGTGGTGCTGCAGCGTCGCCTACACGAACTTGCCGCAGAACATCATGCAGAACGACAAGGTTTTCTCTATCAACAGCACGACGCAAATGGATCTTCAAGGACAGGCGGCGTCGGAGTCGGACGGTCATCGCCATATCTCCGGAACAGGCGGCCAACTCCAATTCGTGCGGGGCGCCTATGCATCGCGTGGAGGCAAGTCCTTCATGTGTCTCCCCTCGCTCTTTGAAAGGAAAGATATCCGCAGGAGCCGCATTGTCCTCAATCTCACGCCCGGCAACATCGTTTCAACGCCACGCACCGATACTATGTATGTCGTCACTGAATACGGAATGGTTAATCTTAAGGGCAAGTCGGTTGCCGAGCGTGCTCGAGCACTGATCTCGCTTGCTCATCCCGATTTTCGCGAGGAACTTGAGCGTCAAGCCTACGAATTTCGGCTCATTCCGCGCGCCATTTACCTGGCGCGAGAATCAGAGCGCAAGAACGTGTTGGCGGTGTAAGTCTGCAAGATCGATAGGCTTCGGAGATTTAGTTTAGTAATTGCTGTCACGAGGCTATGGCGCTCAGTAGAGAGAAGCAGGAGTACCAAAGTGTGTGAGCTTGGACCGTTGACTGGAGGTTGCGCCAAATTAGGCACCAGGGAGGGGACCGCAACCATACCAGCAATCTAAGCAGCTCGTCAATTTCCACATGCGTACGCAAATAGTAACGGGCGCATGACTGTTGTCTTCTGCCAATCCGAACTGGAATTGTGTTGCCGCCAAGAGCGAAGGCACCCTCATCATTGTCATCGTCTCCCAGGCAGAGGAACCAGTTGCACTTTAGGCGGTCTGGTTCAGCGCCAAGGGCGTCTCCCTTGTTGCGCGCCATGTTTGCCACGATGTTGACCACCCATTCGCTCGGCATTCGAGCCAGGAAATGTGCCAGAACACAATGACGGTTGCGGCAGATAGACGCTTGCGAATGATCGCGCGGGCAAGAGTGAAGTGATAGTTCTGGACCAGGGTGATTGGATCTCTCGAGTCGGCTTCACTGCAGACCGCGTCTGCAAATTTCTGGTTGATTGCGCGGTATTGCCGCCAATCCTCTGCACGGAATCCTGGCCGTGCGTGCGCCACATGACACAGGGGCCAGAGGCCTTCGTTTGAAAGGCGGTAATAGTGCCCTTGCTGCTCTTCGTCGGAAAGCCAATCTCGGCAAATCTGATACTACTCTTCACCGGGTGGTACGAGAGCGTGATCGTTGCGATCCAATGTCTCACGGTCGGCGCTTCCGCTGCCGTACGCGACCCAAACGCCGGAGCAGGCACGCACGACGGGTTCGAGCACCGTAACGAATCCACTCGCTGGATGCTGGATTTCGATTCGGCCGTCGCTGGTGCGATTGTGAATATATGGCTCCCGGTTTGCGAGGATGATCACCTTCTCTCCATGCAAGTGCCGGTTGAGAGTCTTCTTAAGGCGTTCCGCTGTCCACAGCCCGGGAGCATCTTCTGTGCCATGAATGTGCAAAGGCTTCCCCTCGCCGGCGCCGGGCAGATTTGGATTCCGGACTAATTTTCATCCAAGCGGCCCTCCACTTTTTCACCAGACTTGTTGCACACCCAACCAACGCACGATATCGCGAAAACTCGCAATCAGGGGCCCGGGGTGGGTGATGCCGGATCAGTTGCCGTTTGTCGTCACTGAGCCAGTCTTCTGGAGCTGTGATTGGATGGTACATCTCCGGAGCCAGGAGCGTTTCCCACGGCTGCCCGGGCTGCAGGCCCAGGTCCAATCAAGGATTAGAGAATCCCAGCGATCGCCTCATTCTCCATGCCAGCTCCTGAACCGGCAAACAGGAACGCCCACGAGGGGTCCAGGTACAGCCATCGTTGGGTACTGAACCAGCTGGTTGGCAGGCTGGGCACATGCAGCAGTGTATGGCCGCCCATGCACATCATCTCGGTCCCGTTCCAGTCCAGGAAGGTTCTGGATGCCTGACCGACCTGGGCCGGATGCGCCACCTTGCGCAAGCATACCGGGCACCGTTGGCGTTGATCCTTGAGCGCCCAACGCAGACCGAAGATGCACAAGGTGAAGGAAGAGATCAGTTGAATATAGCCGGCCTGTTCGCGGCCGAAGGTTGCGCAGCCATACGCCAGGTCGAGCGAGGCAACATAGACAATGGGCAGAAGCAGCGCGATCTTAACGATCAAGAAGCTCCAGCGGTGGAGCCGGCTCTGCCACGAGGTGCAGTGCGGGTTCAGGCTGTATTCGCCGAGCGAAACCGAGGTGATAGCCGGCAGCGAGAGCATGGCAAGAAAGATGGCAAACAGGTAAAGCGTTTGCGGCCCATACCGCCGCTGTGTCAGAGAGACGCCCATCAAATCTTCTGCTTCGTCAGGGCCATCGACCGCAATGTGCACGCACGAGGCCCACATCTCCGCCTGGCCTTCGGCGGTGAGGTGAGCAATACGTAGCCCGTGGCGCCCGGTGCGGTGCCGGCATTGGGGTCCAGCAGCCAGGCATCTACCTTCCCGGCAGCCCCAGAGATCCATCGGGCGCCACTCCGGCGATTCTGACGGCGCGGTGCCCCAAATGCACAATCATGCCACTGAGATGGCGCTCCGCTCCGAAGTCGCTCTTCCAAAGTCTCTCGCTCAAAATCACCGCCGGCAGGTCGCTGCCCTTCATCCCGTCTGGCGCACCAAGCTCTACCGGCAGCCCCAGCAGCGTGAAGAGATTCGAGCTGGCACGCGCGACGCCCCAGGCAGACTTGGTCTGCGAACCGCCCGACGGAAACTCGGCGTCAATGGTCTCCGGGGCGACCCGGTAAAAAGCAAAGCCATCGAAGTACCTTTGCTTGCGTCCTTGCCAGCGGAGGAACTGCGCGGGGGAGATGGTGGGCCGCGCTTCGCCGTTGGATCCGTCCCGCAGGATGAGCACAAGGTTGGGAGTCACCTTGCGCGGCCATAAAGCACGCTCAGCCTGCACCCCTGGTAACAGCAGAGAGGCGGCGTAGCTTGCGGTCAAGATCCCCGCCAGGATGAGAATGCATTGCCTGGCTGTGCCGTCGATGGCGGCAAGAGCAAGCCCTGGTTGCCGGCCGGATCGCCTCATCCACAGCGCATCCTGAAATGCCCCCAGGCAGAACCTGGTGACCTCTTGCTGGCCCTGCCATGAGACCGCGCCCCTGGGCGTGCAGGCGTGACCCACGTACCACAGTTCCCCTCGCCACTCGCGCCACCATTCGTCGCGCTGCCGCCGTGGCACGAGCAGAGACGCACAACGCAGGAATCCCAGGTGGAGAAGACGGTGTGCCAGTTCGGCGGAGGGGCTCATACGGTCCTGACCTCCTCGCTGGGAATCAGCCGTTCCAACAGTGGATAACGCCGGCGCGATGCCTGGAGCGTGGCTTTTCCCGAAGCGGTCAGCTTGTAGTATTTCCTGGGCGGCCTTTGCTCAGCGTCGGCGATCGCCTGCCGCTCCCAATGCGAGCGGATCAGCTCATCGCGCTCGAGCCGGCGCATGGCCGGATAGACCGTACCGCTGGGCAGGCCGGCCATCTCCATGATGCTGAACCCGTAAACGAATCCGGCGTCCAGCGCCTGCAGGATAAGTGCCGCCGTATGGGAGAGTTTTGTCTGCGGAGATTTCGCATCGCGGGCCATGACGCATTGTACCTATGTAGCAATCTACTTGACAACCCAATATGCCGAATGCTACATAGGGTATGTAGATGAATGATGCTCGAACTGTGCCCAGTGAACTCAAGGCCGCGCATGCACATACCGCTTCGGAGACCGCCCCCATGCTCGAGTTACAGCACCTCTACCGAAGTTACCGCGGCATTCCCGCCATCGAGGATGTCAGCTTCCAGGTTGCACCAGGGGAGATCGTCGGTTTTCTCGGCCCCAACGGCGCCGGAAAATCCACAACCGTCAAGATCATCACCGGCCTTCTCCGCGCCAACGATGGCCGCGTCCTCTTCGAAGGCCAGGATATCGCCAAGGACATGGTCGCCTTTCGCGCCTCCTTTGGCTACGTCCCGGAAGAAGCGCACCTTTACAACTACATGTCTGGTCTCGAGTACCTGCAACTGGTCGGCAGGCTTCGCGGCCTCGGAGAGGCGCTCATCGAAGTCAAGGCAACCCGTATGCTCAAGCTCCTTAATCTCGATTCCTGGCAGCATTCGCCCATCTCCGCTTACTCCAAGGGTATGCGTCAACGCGTTCTGATTGCCGCGGCGCTGTTGCACAATCCCAAGCTTCTCATCTTCGATGAGCCTCTTTCCGGGCTGGATGTCGTTTCTGGCCGCCTGTTCAAAGACCTTCTCGAATTGCTGGCGGCGCAAGGAAAGGCCGTTCTCTACATCTCGCACGTGCTTGAGGTGGTGGAGCAGGTTTGCAATCGCGTCATCGTGATCGCCAAGGGAAGGGTGCTGGCCGACGCGCGCCCCACCGATTTGACCAAACTCATGAGTCTTCCGAATCTGGACAGAGTCTTTGCCCAGTTAGTCGAGCAGCAGGATACACGCGCTCTTGCGCATCGCATTGCGGAAGTTATGCAGACCGCTCATGCCTGAGGAATGCCATGAAGGGTGAATTCCAGCGTCTCTTGATGATGTCGGAACCTGAGATACTCGCCCTGAACGCACAGGCCGCGCTCGGCCCGGTTCTGGCACCTGAGCGCAGTCAGTTGTCGCTGCTTGTGCGCCACTTTCTTGAACGCTTTTTCAACCACGAAACCGCTTCGCCGGACGGCGATGCCAAGGGCCGGCTTATCCTCATCGCTGTAGCTACTGGCATCCCGGGACTCATAGTTGCCTTGTATCTATGGCCCGTCTACCACCCCTTCATCGGGTGGCTGCCAGGCCGAGCCTTGAATGCAGACCCACCCCCCAACTGGTTACAGGTCAATCATCATTTCTTTTTCGTCCTCTATTCTTTCGTCGCCATGGGCATCGTAACTGTTTTCGAGTGGGACCTGTTCTTTCCCGATCTGCTCGATGTCTTTGTTCTTGCGACGTTGCCTATTCGAGATCGAAAGCTCTTTCTTGCGCGCGTCGCCGCCATCGCCACCTTCATCGTCGGCTTTCTGCTCGATGCCAACTTCCTCGCGCCCCTGGTTCTTCCCGCATCGTTCGATCCGCCCAATCTCCCGCGCCTGCTCGCTGGCCACATAGTCGCGGTCCTCGCCAGCGGTCTCTTCTCTGCTGCCTTCATCCTGGCTCTGCAAGGCGTGCTTCTATCCGTTCTCGGCGAGCGTTTTTTTCGCCGCCCCTCGCTCATCCTTCAGGGCCTTTCCATCACGGTCCTTCTGATGCTCCTCTTGCTGTTTCCCGCCCTCTCCGGCGCAGTCCCCATGTTGCTCCAATCCAGGAACCCCTTCGTGCTCTATTGTCCCCCATTCTGGTTCCTCGGCATCTACCAGCGAGTCCTGGAAGGTCCTGCGGCGCTTCCCATCTACGGCCGCCTCGCGGAAACAGGATGCGCAGCTCTGCTTATCACCAACGCGGCGGCCGCGCCCGTTTATCCCCTGGCATACGTGCGGAGGGTGGGCCAACTGGTGCTAGGCCCCTGCGCGCACGGCACACGCAACTGGGCAGTGCGCCCTTTGGACGCACTGCTCCATGCCACGGTGCTCCGGCCTCCGTGGGCCGCGCCGTCTTCCACTTCATCAATCAAACACTGCTGCGTGTCCCGCGCTATCGCATCTACCTGGTCCTCTATAGCGGAGTCGGCCTTTCTGTTGTAGTCGCCAGCATCCTTCGTCTGACGGTCGTGCATGGCCGGGTCAGCCTTGCGGCCTCGCCGGACGGCATTCGCTCGGCGATCGCCATCGTAGCCTTCTGGACCATTGCTGGCTTCCGCATGGCCTTCCTCTCTCCAGGCAATCGACAGGGAAGTTGGGTCTTCCGCATCGTCCACGGACGCCCCCTGCTCTTCAACACCGCTATCCAACAGTTGTATGCCGCCAAACTCTGGGCACTCATCTGGGCCGCTATCACCACATCCACTTCCTGTCTTGCTTTCCGCACCCCGGCCCCCGCAGAGTTGCGCAGCTTGCCCGCTACCGCAAGCCTGCTGCTCATCGGCTGCGGAATGTGCTTGCTGCTCTCCGACCTGTTATTTCTCAATGTCAAGACCGTGGCCTTTTCCGGCGAGCCGGACAGAGTGCAGCACAACCTCGCCATGACAGTCTTGAGGTACTTCACGTTCTTCCCTGTCGTTGTCTGGCTTCCTGTTGTCACTGAGCCATGGATAGAGACAAGCTTAAAGCACTTACTGATCCGGCCCATATGGTATGCAACGTTTTCCGTGTGTGATCATCTAATCGGGTATGGAGAAGATCGATTCGCGGAAGTTGCCGGAGTCGGCATTGAACGAGCGCCGTCGTCGTGCGGTGAAGATGCGCGAAGCCGGCGTTTCGGTGCGCGAGGTTGCCCGTCAGTGCGAGTTGTCCACGCACACTGTAGTCGAAGCGCATAAGGCGTTTCGGCACGGCGGCTGGAAGGCGGTCAGCATCC